>OCZT010000942.1_pt1 | contig 29730 bp, 31 predicted proteins | sample 1539031 | NCBI WGS metagenome assembly OCZT01 (sample SAMEA3539308, study PRJEB22396) | soil metagenome | biome: tundra; feature: field; material: soil | place: USA | collected 2010-05 | depth 0.15 m | reverse complement strand
CCGCCAACACCAGCGCTACCGATGCCGCTTGGCGCACCAGGGCGGGGTCGACGCGGCCCGACGCTACCGGCTTGGCGGCGCGCCCGGCGAGACGATCCCGGTCGCGATCGAGGTAGTCGTTGCCCCACCCCACCGAGAGCTGGCCGCAGAGCACCGCCGCCGCCACCCACGCCGAGCCAACGCCGCGACCCGCGCTCACTGCCAGCACTGTCGCCAGGGTGGTGACCGCAAGTGTCGGTTCGGGATGGCAGGCGCCGGCCAGCGCGACGGCAGACCGCAGCGGGGCTTTGATCACCACATCACCATACGGCGACGCCTTGCCTGGGAGTTAGGATGGTGAAATACTGACGGCAGCGTCAGGTATTAGCCAGGCTCAGGAGTCGAAAATGACCGATATCGCCGCCACCGTCGTCAAGGTCGAAACCACCAAGCTCGACGGGCTGCAGGACCTCGACATCGAGGACGTCTACACCCACATCGACGCCCTCCTGAGCGAGCTTCCCGGCCCCCTCGACCTCTACCAGAGGTGGGAGCGTCAGCAGTGGTCCGCGGCCAGCCTCGACTTCACCACCGACCGCGCCCACTGGGACGCCGGCGGGGATTTCCTGCAGGACCAACTGGAGCAGATCTTCAGCGGCTTCTTTGTTGGCGAGCAGGAGGTCACCGACACCCTCTCGCCGCTGCTGCTGGCGGCGCCTGACGAGGAGAGCCGCTGGTTCCTCTCCACCCAGGTGGCCGACGAGGCCCGCCACGCCTACTTCTTCTCCCGCTTCTTCTCCGAGGTGATCCACCCCGGCGATGACCTGCACCGGGTCATTGACCGCGCCCGGCGCCACACCGACAGCAAGGCGTACAGAGGAATCTTCGGCGCCGAGGGTGAACTCACGAAGATCACCGAGGCGGTGCGGATAGATCCCAAGAACTACAGCCTCTGGGTCGAGGGGATGACCACCTACCACCTGATGGTGGAGGGCATCTTGGCGCTGGTCGGCCAGCGGCTGGTGCTGCGGCTGTTGCGCAACCTGGACATGATGCCGGCGTTCCGGGCGGGCTTTACCGCGGTCACCCGCGACGAGTCTCGGCACGTCAACTACGGCATCTGGGCCCTGCGACGGGCCGTTAACGACGGCGAGGAGAAGAGCATCCGTGCCGCCGTCGACCGGTGCCTGCGCTCGTGCCTGCGAATCTACGTCAACCCGGAGCGACTCATCGCCATCCCTGACGACCTCCCCGCCAGCGCCCGGATCGACCCCCGCAACAACTGGAACTACGCCGTCGATTCGGTTAGTCGCAGGCTCCGCGCGGCGGGCGTCGACGACGACTACATCAAGGACGTCGCTGAGCGCTCCTGGAAGATCATCTGGGAAGCAGTGGGCGAGTACGAGCAGCTTCAGGGACACGAGCACCCCGTGCGGGTGTGGGAACGGGGCGAGCTCGAGGCGAGCGCGGTCTGACAAAACGCCGGGGTATTAACTGCCGGCTTCGGCCCTGACCGGGATGCGCTTTGGCTCGGGCTTACGGATTGGAGGCGTCGGTGGCCCAGCGCTTGAGCTTGGGATCGGCCGGCAGCGGCAGCTCCACCTCGACCTCGGCGAGCAGGTCGCCGTGCCCGCCGCCGCGAAGATGCGGCATGCCAAGGCCGCGCATGCGCAGGACCTTGCCGTTCTGGGATTCGCGCGGGATCTTCAGGTTGACGCGCTTGCCGGCAGGGGTTTCGACCTCGACCTCGCCGCCGGCGATGGCCACCCGCAGCGGAACCTTAACCGACAGCCGGACATTGTTCCCCTCTCGCTTGAATCGAGGGTGCGGGCGCACCTTGACTCGGATGAAGAGATCGCCGGCGGCTCCACCACCGGCGCCCGCCGGGCCCTGGCCTTTGACGCGGACGCGGGCACCGTCGCCGATCCCCGAGGGGATCTTGACCTCTACCTTGCGAGAGCCGGCATTGCTCGCCAACTCGATGGTCCGGGTCGTGCCACGGTAGGCCTCCTCGAGGCTGATCTCGGCCTCACCTTCGATGTCCTGGCCGCGGAGTGGCGCCGCCGCACCCCTGCCGCCGCTACCGAACATGCCGCCGAAAAGATCGCCCAAGCCGTCGACGCCCTGGGCGCTGAAGCCCTGCGAGCTGAAACCCCGGGCACCGAATCCCTGCCCGCCGAAGAGGTCCGCGAACTCCTCGGGCGACACCGTCTGGTAGCGGGTCCCTGACCCGCCGCGGGCGCCGGATGGGGCCTGGCCAGGACGTCCAGCCTTCTCCCAGGCATCGTAGTGCTCCCAGTCCGGGCCGAGCTCGTCGTACTTCTTGCGCTTCTCGGCGTCGCTGAGGACCTCGTTGGCCGTGTTGACCTCCTTGAAGCGCGCTTCAGCGGAGGCGTCTCCCTGGTTCACGTCGGGGTGGTACTTGCGCGCGAGCTTGCGGAAGGCGCTCTTGATCTCTTTGGCGCTGGCGGTGCGGGGCACCCCCAGGACGCCGTAGTAGTCGTTATTTGTCGTAGCCATGTCGCATTTGGGATACCCCCTTTCCGAGTTCAGCAAACCCGTAGCGCGGCTCATCCGAAACCGGAAAAGGATGAAGGCCCGGCCTATCGGTAGAGCCCTCATCGGGGGGAGGGAATACCTCCAGAGCCTAATGGTTCCGCCGAAAGGAATATGGGTTAGGCGTCGGTTAAACCTTGGACGGCGCCGCCCCGACCGGCCGCCGATTGCGGATACCCTAATCGGCGTGGCCGTGACTGCCGGAGTCGACATGGGAGGCACCAAGATCCAGACCGCGATCGTGCGCGGCGGCAAGCCGATCGGCCAGGCTCGAGTCCCCACCCCCCAGGGGGAGCCGGCGATGGTGCTAAAGGCGGTGCAGGAAACGATCACCAGCGCTGCCGCCGAGGCGCGGGTGAAGCCGGGATCTCTGGCGGGCATCGGGGTCGGCTTCCCCGGCGCCTACGACCACGCCTCCGGCGACGTCATCAAGGCTGTCAATATCCCCGCTTTCCAGAAGCGCTTCTCTCTCGGCCCCAAGCTTTCGGAGGCTTTCGGCGGGGTTCCCGTGACCTTTGACAACGATGTCCGCGCCGCCATGTTAGGCGAGCATCGGGCCGGCGCCGGCCGGCCGTTCAAGGACCTGCTCGGAGTGTTCGTCGGCACCGGGGTCGGCGGCGGCCTGATCCTGGACGGTGCGATGCGGCGCGGCCAGGGCGCCGCCGGCGAGATCGGGCACACCGTCGTCAAGAACGGCGGCCGCCTCTGCGGGTGTGGCCGGCGGGGATGCCTCGAGGCCTACGCCGGCCGCGGCCGGATCGAGCTGTGGGCGCGCAAACTGGTGGAGCGTGGCGAGCAAACCGTCCTCTTCAAGCTGATGGAACAGAAGGGTCGCGACCGCCTCACCAGCGGCGTCATCGCCTCCGCCTTGGACCGGGGCGACAAGATGACGACACGGCTCATCGATGACGCCGTCTGGGCCCTTGGCGTCTCGCTGGCCTCGGCCCAGAATCTGCTCGACCTCGAGGCGATCGTCATCGGCGGCGGGCTTGGTGACCGTCTGGGTCGGCCCTTCATCGACCGGGTCGCCGAGGCGATGAAACCCCACCTCCTGATGGACAAGCGTCCGCCGGAGATGCTGGGCACCGAGCTGGGCGATCTTTCCGGGGCGGTGGGTGCGGGGCTGCTGGCGCTGGACGCAAGCCGGGGCGCGGCCAAAGGGCGCCGGCTGCCGGCATAGATCCCTGACTTGAGACTCCCGCGGCGACGCGCCAAAGCCGAGGTGCCCGACCTGGGGCCAACTTTCGCCGAGCCCGCGGACTGGACCCGCCTGGCGCTCGAGGCAGCCGGGATCCTGTGGCTTCGGATCGACGCCGACCTGCGCGTGGTCGAAGCCTCACCAGCGGCGCTCGACTTCTTCGAAAATCCAGCCGTCCCCGGCAGCCTGATCGCGCTGACTCGCACGCCGGAGCTGGAGGACCGCGCTCGCGAAGTACTCGCCGGTGAGCCGGGGCCCCGGGATATCAATGTTGCCAATTTCGGCAGCGTGCTCCGAGTGCGTGGCCTGGCCCTCGGCGCGGCTGGCGCCTTCCTCTACTTCGAGGACGTCACCGAGGTGCGCCGGCTGGAAGCTGTCAGGGCTAACTTCGTCGCCAACCTGGCCCACGAGCTGCGGACCCCGGTCGCATCCTTGAGCCTGGCCGCCGAGACCCTGGAGGGCGGCCTGCCGCCCCAAGAGACCGTCACCTTTGCGGCACGCATTGCCGAGGAGGCCCGGTACATTGAAGGACTCCTTCGCACCGTCTCCGAGCTGGCGCTGCTCGAGGGCGAGGTCAAACTGCAGGTCACGGACTTCAGCCTCCACGATGTCGTCGTCGACAGCTGGCGCCGCGTGGTCGACCGCCAGGGCCCAGGCCAACTCGTGGATGAGGTGCCGGTCAATTTCTGGGTCCGGGCCGACCCTGTCCGGGTCGCTGAAGTCCTGCAGAACCTCCTCGAGAACGCCCATCGCTTCAGCCCGGAAGGCCGGCCGGTCACAGTGGGCGCCAGCGCGGGGCCGGGCGAGACGGTGGTTTGGGTGGTCGATGAAGGGCCGGGAATTCCGCCGACAGAACTGCCTCGCGTCTTCGAGCGCTTCTACAAAGTCGACCGGGCGCGGACTCGACGGGGGGACGGTTCGGGCTTGGGCCTGGCGATCAGCAAGCACCTGGTCTCGGCCCACGGGGGGCACATCTGGGCGGAAAGCCACGAACAGGGCGGGACCAGGGTCACTTTCACCCTTCCGCAAACCGCATAACCAACTCTTAACCTTCGCGCCCCGCAGCGCTAACCTGGCCAGCCGTAAGCTGCGTTTACTGAAACCAACCACTTCGCCAGAGCCGCAGCACGCATTGAACGCGGCACAAGCTCGCCGGGGTGACAGGGAGGGACCTTCGTGCTATCACAGATCTCACGAGTGAGTGCGCTCGGCGTGCTCATGGCCCTTGCCGTCAGCGCCTGCGGGAGCAGTTCAAGCAGCACCACGGGAACCGGCAGCGGCAGCGCCGCTTGCCAGGGCACCCCGGCCAAACCAGGCTTCACCAATGGGGTCGCCCAGGTGTCCGGGGGGGCCAGGCAGCTCAGCGGCGCAGGCTCGACCTTCATCAACCCGATGCTGTCGGTGTGGGCCGCAACCTACGCCGGTAAGGCGGGGGTCCAGGTGGCGTATCAGTCGATCGGCTCGGGCGGCGGCATCGCCCAAGTCCAGGCGGGCACGGTGGACTTCGGAGCTTCAGATGCCTTCATGAAGGACGCAGACATCGCCAAAGCGAAGAGCCCAATCGTTCAGATCCCGATGGTCCTGGCTCCAGTTGTGGTCACGTATAACCTGCCCGGCATCAGGTCCGGGGTGCAGTTCGACGGCGAAACCCTGGGCAAGATCTTCGCGGGCAAGATCACGAAGTGGAATGACCCCGCGCTGGTCGCCCTCAACTCGGGCAAGAAACTGCCCGACCTGGCCATCGCGGTCGTCCACCGCTCCGATGGTTCGGGTACGACCGATATCTTCACCGACTACCTGACCAAGGAGAGCCCCACCTGGGTCACCACCCTGGGCGGCGCGTCCACCAGCCGCGGCAAGACCGTTGCCTGGCCCGTCGGTATCGGCGGCAAGGGCAATGAGGGAGTCTCGGCAGCCGTGGGCAGCCCGTCAGGCAACAGCGGAACCCCGGGTGGCATCGGATATGTCGAGCTGGGATATGCCATCCAGCAAAACCTCACCTTCGGCAATGTCAAGAACAAGGCAGGCAACTTCATCGAGCCCTGCGTGCAGACGGTGACCGCGGCGACTGTCGGGGCCCAGTACCCGCCTGACCTGCGCTTTGACCTCACCGACCAGAGCGGGACCAACGCCTACCCGATCACGGGTACGACCTGGTTGCTCGTTTACAAGGCCCAGACCGCGGCCGACAAGGGAGCCGCGTTGGTGAACTTCATATCATGGGCGCTCACCAACGGCCAGGACCTCACGCTGGCCATCAACTACGCGCCCCTCGGCTCCGAGCTTCAGGCCAAGGCCATCGCGCAACTCAAGACCCTCACCTACAACGGCCAGACGATAGTCAAGTAGCGGATTGACGGCCAGGGCGTCCCACCGGAAGTGATGTAGGTGGGGCGCCTTGGTACCGTTGACGGCACCCGTGAGGAATTTGGCTTGGAATCCCCGACCCCGTTGAACCCGGCCCAAGCCGCGGGTCCTCCCGGCATCGCAACCCGGCGGCGTTTTGCCAGCGCCGATGCTGCGTTTCGGATCGTGGTCACGACGGCGGGCTGCGTCGTGCTGGTGGTCATCGTCGCGATGGTTGCTTTCCTGCTGCAGGCCTCGTGGCCGGCACTCCAGCACTACGGCTTCTTCAGCTTCCTGTCATCAACGAGGTGGGCGCCATCCGAAGCGGTGGCGACCAGGACCACGCCGAATCCGTACGGGATCCTCCAGTTCATCTACGGCACCATCCTGACCGCGGCGGTGGCGATGGTGATCGCGGTCCCGGTGTCCGTCGCGGTCGGTCTGTTCATCACCGACGTGGCCCCCAGAGCCCTCCGCCGGCCGCTCTCTTCGTTGGTCGACCTGCTGGCCGCCGTACCCAGCGTGGTCTACGGGTTCTGGGGAATCTTCGCCCTGGTCCCGATGCTGCGTCCCGTCGGCGATTTCCTGGCGGCCACCATTGGCACCCTGCCGGTGATCGGGTTCTTCTTCAAGGGACCATTCTTCGGCCTGTCCTATTTCACGGCGTCAGTGGTGCTGGCCATCATGATCCTGCCCATCGTCACCGCCATCTGCCGCGAGGTCTTCAGCACGGCTCCCGTTGGGGACAAGGAGGGGGCTTTGGCGCTCGGGGCCACCCGCTGGGAGATGCTGCAGGCGGCGGTCCTGCCGCGATCCAGGTCTGGCGTCATCGGCGCATCGATCCTGGGGCTCGGGCGGGCGCTGGGCGAGACCATCGCCGTGACCATGGTCATCGGCAACAGCGTTCTCAAGATCAATCCCAGCATCCTCGGCCAGGGGGCGACGATGTCCAGCGTCATCGCCAATGAGTTCACCGAGGCGACCGAGCCGTTGCATCTCGAGGCCCTCTTCGTGGTCGGCTTCGTCCTCCTTATCGTGGCGATCATCGTTAATGCCCTGGCCCGTGTGATCGTCAAGCGGAACGTGGCCCTGTGAGCGCGGTTGCGGGGTTCCCCGACAGCGACTTCACCAGCGGCCTCCGACGGCGCCGGATCAAGGACAAGGCGGTGACCGGCGTCTTGTCTCTGGCCATGGCCGCAACTCTTGGCATCCTGCTCTGGGTCCTGGTCTATGTCGCCATCCAGGGCCTCCAGCTGATCGGGCCCGAGTTTCTGCTCAGCACCCCTCCAGGCAACCCCGGCACCGCCGGCGGGGGCTTCCTGAACGGCATTCTCGGCAGCCTGATCGTCGTCGGCACGGCGGCGCTGGTGTCGGTCCCGCTGGGGGTGGCTGCCGCGATTTTCCTGGCCGAGTTCGGTGGCAACTGGTTTGCCGACGCCGTCCGGTTCCTGACCGACGTGTTGATCGGAATCCCCACCATCGTCACCGGCGCTTTTGTATACGCTATCTGGGTCACCCGGTTTGGGTTCTCGGGACTGGCCGGCGCGATTGCCCTTGGGATCGTGATCCTGCCACTGGTGATCCGAACCAGCGAGGAGATTCTCCACCTGGTCCCCGCGCAGCTTCGCGAGGGCAGCCTCGGTCTCGGGGCGTCAAAGAGCCAGACCATCATGCGGATCGTGCTGCCCACGGCGATGCCCGGGATCATCACGGGCACGATGCTCGCAATCGCTCGCGCCATGGGCGAGACCGCCCCCCTCCTGCTGACCGCCCTGGGCAACGACCTCTTCGTCGAGCTCAACCCAACCAAGCGGATGTCGACGCTGTCGCTGCAGATCTTCGGTAACGCGGTGACGGGGTTCCAGGCCGCCCAGGCCCGGGCCTGGGCCGGCGCGCTCACCCTGATCGCGATGGTGCTGATCTTCACTGCCCTGGCCCGGTTCTTCTCGCGTCGGAGCCAGGTGTCGAGGTGAGCATGGCGTCGCTGGAAGTCGTGCCGCCGGAGACCAAGCTCGAGGTCAAAGGCCTGAGCTTCTTCTACGGGGACTTCCAGGCCCTCAAAGAGATCAGCCTGGATGTGCCCACCAACAGCATCACGGCCATCATCGGCCCCTCAGGCTGCGGCAAGAGCACTCTGATCCGCGTCTTCAACCGCCTCTACGACCTGGTGCCGAAGGCGCGCGTCGAGGGCAGCGTCTTGCTCGACGGCCAGAACATCGTCGACCCGCAAATTGACGTGGTCAGGCTGCGACGGCGAGTCGGCATGGTGTTCCAGAAGCCCAACCCCTTCCCCATGAGCATCTACGACAACGTCGCCTTCGGGCCGCGGATCCTCAAGCGCAAGGGGAACCTCGACGACCTCGTCGAGAACTGTCTGCGGCGGGCCGCTCTCTGGGATGAGGTGAAGGACCGTTTGCAGCGCCCGGCGTTGGCGCTGTCCGGCGGCCAGCAGCAGCGCCTCGTTATCGCGCGCACCCTGGCGGTCGAGCCGGAGGTGATCCTGATGGACGAGCCCGCCTCTGCGCTGGACCCGATCGCCACCCTCAAGATTGAGGAATTGGCCCAGGAGCTCAAAAAGGACTACACCATAATTTTGGTCACCCACAACATGCAGCAGGCCGCGAGGGCTTCCGACTACACCGCGTTCCTTATGATGAACCCTGAGAGGTACGGCGAGTTGATCGAATACGGACCCACGCCAGGCATCTTCAACCGACCCCAGAACAAGCTCACCGAGGACTACATCTCGGGCAGGTTCGGCTGATGCCGCGGACTCAATTCGACCAGGAACTGGAGAATATCCAGGCCACCGCGAGCCGGATGGGCGCACTGGTCGAGGACGCCATTCGCAACGCCGTCCAGGCGCTCCTCAATCGCGACCGCGACCAGGCCACCGCGGTGATCAAGGGCGACGAGCAGATCAACAAGCTGCACCTGCAACTGCGCGAAGAGGTGTTCACCGTCATCGCCACTCAGGCCCCGGTCGCCCGCGACCTTCGACTTCTGCTGGGCCTTCAGTACATCGGCGCCGAGCTGGAACGCATGGGCGACTACGCCACCCGTATCGCCAAGCGTTCGCGAAAGCTGGCGGGCGAGCCCCCGCCGGCCGACGCGGAGTCCACTTTCGTCGAGCTTGGCCGCATGGGCGAGTTGGTCGAGCGCCAGGTCCACGACATCCTCAGCGCCTTCATCGCCGTCGATGCCGAGAAAGCCGCGCAGGTCGCCCGTCAGGACGACGCCATCGACCGGCTCTACCGCAAGGTCTTCGCGGAGCAACTCTCGGCGCTGCAGAGCGACCCCGACCACGTCATGCCGATCCAGCACCTGCTCAACATCGCGCACACCCTGGAGCGCATCGGGGACCGGGTCACCAACGTGGCCGAGGACATCGTCTTCCTGGACTCTGGCCAGGTCGTGGAACTCGACTAGAGGTTGCGCGCTTGGCGACCTTGATGACCAAGGCCGTGCTGCTCGTCGAGGACGAGTCCAATATCCGGGACACCCTGCGCTTCAACCTCTCCCGTGAGGGCTACCGGGTGAGCGAGGCCAAGACCGCCGAGGAGGCGCTGCGGGCCTTCCGCAGCGTTCGCCCGGACATCATCCTGCTCGACGTGATGTTGCCGGGGATGAGCGGCTTCGAGGTCTGCCGGATCATGCGCCAAGAGAGCCCGGTGCCGATCATCATGCTCACCGCCAAGGACCAGGAGCTGGACAAGGTGCTGGGGCTGGGCGTCGGCGCCGACGACTACATCACCAAGCCTTTTGGCCTGCAGGAGCTCTTTGCGAGGATGACGGCGGTGATGCGCCGCAGCAGCGGCCAGGCCCCGGGAGAGGCGCAGATGCCTGACGTCGAGACGCTGGGCGGGCTGGTGCTTGATCGCGCCGCCCGTCGCGTGACGCTCGACGACGAAGAGGTCAAGCTGACGGCGCGGGAGTTCGACCTGCTGTCGTTCTTCCTCGCTCATCCCGGGCGCGTGCACTCTCGCCGCCACCTGCTGGAGCAGGTCTGGCGCTACAACTACGTCGGCGATGCCAAGACCGTCGACGTCCACGTGCGCTGGCTGCGACAGAAGTTCGCCGGCCGCGCCCCCTTCGAGATCGTCACGGTGCGCGGGGTCGGATACCGGGTCGACCGAGAAGACCGAGCTCCCTCCACGAAGTGAAACCCCCGCCCGGGGTAGACTTGGCTTCGCCGCGCAGCTGCCAGATCTGGGTTCGCTGCAGCGGCAACTTTGCGATGGAGGCTCTTTTCAGTGGCTGACAAGGCCCCGGCGAGGGCAGTGGGGACACCCGGCAACGGCCGCAACGGTCGGTCATCGCCAAAGCGGAACCGAACTACCTCGTCGTCTGCCCAGCTGCGCTACATCAACCGCGAACTGTCGTGGCTCGAATTCAACAAGCGGGTCGTAGCACAGGCGGAAGACCCCTCAGTGCCGCTGCTGGAGCGGGCAAAGTTCCTTGCCATCGTGAGCCAGGCGATGGACGAGTTCTTCCAGGTTCGTGTCGCCGGTCTCACCGAGCAGGTCGGCGCCGGCGTGGCCAGCACCGCGCCCGACGGCATGAGCGCCGCCGAGCAGCTCCACGCCATCCGTAAGGAGGTCGACGAGGCGGTGGCCCGCTCGTCTGAGGTCTTCAAGGACGAGATCGTGCCTCAGCTCGACATGCACGGCATCCGCCTCGTCAGCGCCGCCGAGCTCGAGGGCGATGACGCCGATTGGCTGACGCGCCTCTTCGAGGATCGCATCTTCCCGGTGCTGACCCCGCTCGCGGTCGACCCGGCTCACCCCTTCCCTTACATCTCCAACCTCTCTTTGAACCTGGCCGTGCTGGTGCGTGAGCCGGGCAAGCGCAAGAACCGATTCGCGCGAGTCAAGGTGCCGCCGCTGCTGCCTCGCTTCATCGCGATGCCCGACGGAACTCGCTTCATCCCGGTGGAGCAGGTGATCGCCGCCCACCTGGACTCGCTCTTCCCCGGCATGAAGGTTGTCACCCACCATCCTTTCCGGGTCACCCGCAACGCCGACCTCGAGCTCGAGGAGGACGAGGCTGACGACCTGCTCGCGGCCATCGAGACCGAACTGCGTCGCCACCGCCGCTTTGCCGACGTCGTCAGGCTCGAGGTCGACCCGGGGATGTCCGCGGAGATCCTGGAGTTGCTCCGGCGCGAACTCGAGATCGGTCCCGAACAAGTGTATGTCGTGGACGGCCTGCTCGACCTGGGCGCGCTGTGGACCCTGCATGCACTTGACCGGCCCGGCCTCAAGGACGACCCCTGGGCCGGCACCACCCAGGCGCGGCTGGCAATTGCCGCCAATGGGCATGGCGCCAACTTCTTCCGCGTCCTGCGCGAAGGCGACGTCCTGGTCCACCACCCGTACGACTCCTTCTCCACCTCGATCGAGGCCTTCGTAGCCCAGGCCGCCCGGGACCCCGATGTGCTGGCGATCAAGCAGACCCTCTACAGGACCACCGGAACCGAGGGCGGCAACATCCGCTCCCTGATCCGCGCCGCCGAAACAGGCAAACAGGTGGTAGCGCTGGTGGAGCTCAAAGCTCGAGGCGACGAGCAGGCCAACATCGGCTGGGCCCGGGCCCTGGAAGAGGCCGGCGTCCACGTCGTCTACGGGTTGGTCGGCCTCAAGACGCACGCCAAGATCCTGCTTGTGGTGCGGCAGGAGGAGGACGCCATCCGGCACTACGCCCACATCGGCACTGGCAACTACAACGCCAAGACCGCCAACACATACGAAGACCTCGGCCTGCTGACATGCGACCCGGCGATCGGCTCCGACCTGACCAACCTTTTCAACCACCTCACCGGGTACAGCCGCCAGGAGAACTGGCGGCGCCTGCTGGTGGCGCCGGGCAACCTGCGCAGCAGCATCCTCGACCTGATCCAGGCGGAGGCGGCCCACGCCGACGGTCGGATCGTTATGAAGATGAACAGCCTGGTCGACCCCGATGTCATCGACGCCCTCTACACGGCGTCCCAGTCGGGCACCGAGATCGAGCTCTTCGTCCGGGGCATCTGCTGCCTGCGGCCGGGGGTTCCCGGGCTCTCTGACCGGATCCACGTCTGCTCGCTGGTGGGTCGCTTCCTCGAGCATTCGCGCATCTACCGCTTCGGCAGTGATGCCCGTGGCGCGGAGTACTACATCGGCTCCGCCGACATGATGCCGCGGAACCTCGACCGCCGCGTCGAGGTAGTGGTCCCGGTCCGTGACCCTGCCCTCCAGGAGCGGCTGGACGAGATCCTCTCGGCAAGCCGTCAGGACGACACCATGGCGTGGCAGCTGGATGCCGAGGGCCGCTGGCATCGAGTCCCCACCGTCAACGGCATCAACGCTCAGCGCCATCTCCAGGAGTTGGCCCTTCGGGAATCACACCCGGCGCTATCGAGGACCAATGTCTGAGCCCGGGGCCGGTCGCCGCCCGGCACCCGCCGGTGTGGTTCGCACCCTCCGTCCCACGCCGGCGGCTCGACGCCGGCGCGTCACCCCGGCAACACCTCTCATCGACCTGGTCGCCACTGTCACCGGCGCCACCGCCGGTGAGGCGATCACGCTCGCGGTCAGGTCCACGGTTGAGGGCCTGGTGGTGCAGCAGGCGCTGGTGCGGCTGGCCTCCGGGTCCGACGCCGTGCACCGGGCCCGCGTGGCCACGCGCCGGCTGCGTAGCGACCTCCGCACCTACTCGGTGCTCTTCGATCCCGAGCCGATCGCCAACCTTCGTGTCGAGCTCGGCTGGCTGGCCGACCTCCTGGGCCAGGCCCGCGACGCCGACATCCTGCTAGCACGCCTCCAGCCTTCACTTGGCTCCGATGAGGCCACAGCTGAGCAGCGCGAGATCCTCGAGCGCCTCAACCGGCAGCACGGCAAGGCCCAGATGGAGCTGATGACGGCGATGGCCGAGCCCCGCTACAGCGCCCTGCTCGACTCCCTGGCTCGGCTGACAGCGGCACCGCCGTTGTCTGAGGTGGCCAAAGCGCCGGCGGATGAGTTCATGGCGATGATCGTGAGCGGAACCTGGCACAAGCTCCGATCCGCCGTCCGGAAGCTGGACCAGCACCCTGATGACGCCAAGATGCACGCTGTCCGCATCGAAGCCAAGCGCTGCCGTTATGCTGCCGAGGCCGCGGCGCCCGCGATGGGTGTGGCAGCGACGCGATTCGCGGAAGCCGTTGCGGGTCTGCAGCAGGCCCTCGGCGACTACAACGACGCGGTCGTCTCGGCGGGCTGGCTGACCCAGGCATCCGGCCACATGGACGCCTCCACCGCATTCCTCGCGGGTGCCCTCCACGAGGCCCAGGACGGCCTTGCTCGCAAGGCCCGACGGCGGTGGCCGGCGGCCTGGAGGCGACTGGACCGGAAGAAGATTTACGGCTGGCTCAACGTTGCCTGAGATCAAGGTGGACCTCCACCTCTGGGAAGAGGTCGAGGCGGCGATCAAGATGACCATGGATGACCGAGACGTCGTCCGGGCCGCCGGCGGGGTCGTCTATCGCTACACCGAGGACAGCGAGGTCGAGATCGCCCTCATCCACCGACCCGCCTACGACGACTGGTCGCTGCCCAAAGGCAAGCTCAAGGCCGACGAACGCCTGGAGGCAGCCGCGCTGCGCGAGGTCGAGGAGGAGACCGGGTTCAAGTGCATGATCGCCAGGTCGCTGGGGATCATCGAGTACGTCGACCGCCGGGGCCGCGAGAAGGTCGTCTGGTACTGGCTGATGCGCTCTATCGGCGGCTCCTTCAAGGCCACCGAGGAGGTCGACCGGATCAGGTGGCTGGGGTTCGAGGAGGCCGCCCGCAAGCTCTCCTACGACCACGACCAGGAGCTGCTGCGCCGGGCCGACCTGGTCACATAAGGGTCTATCTGGTCCGGCATGCGCATGCCGGCGACCGCGTCAAGTGGACCGAGCCCGACCAGTGGCGACCCCTCACCGACAAAGGATGGGAGCAGGCCGAGGCCCTCGCCGACCTGCTTGCGGGAGTCGAGCGGGTGTTCTCCAGCCCCTACCTGCGCTGCCGCCAAACGCTCGAGCCGCTGGCCGCGCGTATCGGCACCACCGTCGTCGATGAGTCGCGCCTGGCTGAGGGAGCCCCCATGGCCGACGCCCTGGCGCTGATCACCGCGCCCGGCCCGACGACAGCCATGTGCACCCACGGCGACATCGTCGTGGGGCTGGTCAACCATCTCATCAACCAGGGGTTGGTGACGCCCGCCAAGGCGGGCGGGAGCAAAGCCTCGACCTGGAAGCTCGACATCGAGAACGGCGAGATCACGAAGGCGAAATACCTGCCGCCGCCCGAATGAGGGCGATCGAGATTTACCCTTTTCTCTTGCCCCGCCTCAGCCTCGGCGGCGGCGTGCCTCGGTGGCGGTGGTATAGACCAGGTGCAGCCCGAGCAGAACGGCAATGGCGAACCCCACCGGCAGAGAGCGCAGCTGCCGAGCCACCAGCAGCCCGATGACCAGGATGAGGGCGATGCCCGCGGTTTGGGTCCAATCGGTGACGAACAGCTTGACCACCTGCTCGACGACGGCGCGCAGGAACCCTATGCCGTCACCTGGGCGATCAACTGAGGATCGGCGTAACGCCGGTTGAGGCTGACCGCCCCCTGCGAGGCGGCGAAGAAGATCACCGCTAGGCCGAAGATGGAGACGAAATCGAGAGGCCAGGAGACGCCCATCCCCTCAGCGACCCAGAACGTGCCCAGGCTGGCCAGGATCAGGCCGACCGAGTACTTGAGGATGTTCTCGGGCACCCTCGCCAGCGGGTGGCGAACGAACAGGCCCGCGATCGCCACCACGATCATCGCCGCCACCCCACCGAGGGTGGCCACGAACAGGCTCTTGCTGTTGGCGCCGACGGCGAAGACTATGAAGGCGACTTCCAAGCCCTCCAGGAACACGCCTTTGAGGGCGATCACGAAGCCGGCCCAATCGAACTTGGCGGCGGGCTTATCCGCGGCCAGCTCGGAGATCGTCTCCTCGAATTCCTCCTCCTCGTCGTGCATGGGGATGACGCCGGCCGACCGCAACACCGCCTTGTGCAGCCAGCGAAGGCCGAAGAGCAAAATCAGGGTGCCGACGACCAGCTTCAGAGTCGACTCCGGAACCGTCTTCGTGATGAGCGCCCCGAATGCAAAAACCAGTGCCGCGAGCAGGACCAGCGCGGTCACGGTGCCGTAGAGAGGCGCCCGCCAGCCTCGGGTCAGACCCACGGCCAGCACAATCGTCAGAGCCTCCACCGACTCCACGGTGGAGCCGAGGAAGGCTGCGCCGAAGGCGAGTAGCTGGCCGCCCACCGCCGCTTAGAGGTCGGCCGCGAGGATCTCGCCGCTGGTCGCGGGCCGGCCGGGCTTGCGCCGCCGGGTTGGCTTCCGAGCGGGTGCGGCGGCGCTGCCGCGGATCAGTTCCCGCCACTCGCGGTCACTGCCGTGGGCGGGTTCGGTGGAGTCGATGAACTCGACCAGGTCGTCGACGAATCGCTCGGGCTCGTCGAAGTGGGGAAAGTGGCCCACGTCCCGGTACACCTTGAGCACGCTGCCCTTGATGGCGCGGTGGGCGCGCCGCCCGTGGGCCACCGGTATCAGCGGGTCGCGATCTCCCCACACGATCAGGGTGGGCACCTCCTGAGCCAGGTAGAGCCGATCGGTGGCGCTGACCCGCTGGCCACTCACGTCGACAACCGAGCGCAGCGTGTGCAGGAAGGCATTGCGGCTGTCCTTGGTGCCCAGCGAGACGTAGCCGTTCCAGATCTCCTCAGCCAGGGCGGAAGGTCGCACGCCGATCCGCCCCAGCCAGCCGGTGCCTCGGGCGATGGCTCGGCTGAACTCCGGGCGGCAGCCCAACGGCAGGATGTACTCGGCGCCGGGCAGGGTGAGCGCCCGGAGCAGCAGCGAGACCTCCTCGCCAAGGCCGCCGCTGCCGACCAGGACCAGCCGCTCGATTCGCTCTGGGAACTGGTAGGCGAACTGCATCGATACGCCACCGCCCAGGGAATGGCCGACCAGGGTGGCGCGGTCGATGCCGAGCGCGACCATCAGGTCGCGGATGCCGCTGGCGTGGGCGCCCAGCGAATAGTCGCCCCGGAGCTTGGCCGAAGCGCCGTGCCCCAGCAGGTCCGGCGCGACCACGGTGAATCGCTCGGCAAGTCGGGGCATAACCTGGCGCCAGGTGCGAGAACTGCTGGCAACCCCGTGCACCAGGATCATGACCGGGCCGGAACCGGCCGCGTAGTAGCCGACCTGGTGGCCATGGATCCTCACTGTCTGGAGTTGCATAAATCGCTCCTTGCTGCCGACGCCTGCGGCGGTGGACTCTCACCGAGTGTAAGGTGGGGAGCCAAATGGTCCGGAAAGACCTCACATTCGACTCCTCGGGTGTGAACTGCGCCGCCTGGCTCTACCTCCCCGACACCGCCGCCCCCCACCCTGTAGTGGTGATGGCCCACGGCTTCGCCGGGGTTCGTCAGCTGCGCCTGGACGCCTATGCGGAGCGGTTCGCGGCGGCGGGCATGGCGGTTCTGCTGTTCGATTACCGCCGCTTCGGCGCCAGCGATGGCGAGCCTCGGCAGGTACTCGTGATCTCGGACCAGCTCGACGACTGGCGCGCCGCGGTGGTTTTCGCTCGCTCGCTCCCCGAGATCGACCACTCCCGGGTTGCGGTGTGGGGAACTTCTCTCAGTGGCGGCCACGTCCTCGCCATCGCCGCCGATGACCACGGACTGGCCGCGTGCGTGTCCCAGAACCCCCATACCGACGGCGTCGTGACCCTGTTTGCGATCCCACCTTTGCAGGTCATCCGTCTGATCGCGGCCGGGCTACGCGACCAGGCCCGCAAGCTGACCGGGAGGCAGCCATACAGGATTGGGGTGGTCGGCGCTCCCGGCGAGTTGGCCGCGATGACCACGCCGGACGCCGAGCCAGGCTATCGCGCCCTGGTACCGGCTGGGTTCGTTTGGGACGACACCGTGGCCGCCCGGGTGGCCCTTACGATCAGCTTCTACAGCCCCGGCCGCAAAGCCACGCGCATTCGCTGCCCGGTGATGTTCTGTGTAGCCGACAACGACGCTATCGCGCCGCCCACCCCAGCACTCAAGGCCGCCAAGCGGACCGTCGACGCCGAGCTCCGCCAGTATCCGGTCGGGCATTTCGACATTTACGTCGGTGAGGTCTTCGAGACCGTGGTCGCCGACCAATTGGACTTCCTGCAGCGACAACTGATCGCGGCGCCCGGCGGTTTCCGCAAGGTGCCGGCGGTCAGCCAGGCCTGAAAGACCAAGGACAAGTCGGGCCGCAGGACTCCGAAAGGGGGCGTCAGGGCCGCCGGTAGCGCAGGAACAGGTGGCTCTGGTGGCGACGCGCCGAGACCAGTCGCATCTGCCGCAGGTGCTGGGGCAGGAGGTGAACCCCTTCGACCAGGCCCTTGTTGCCGTCGCCCCGCACGCGCCCGGCCAGCACCGGCGAGACGGTCAGGTAGAGCTCATCGAAGAGTTCGTCGCGGACCAGCTGGCCCATCACCGTGCCGCCGGCCTCGCTCAGCAGCGACGCGTAACCCTCCGCCCGCAGCAGCTTGACGGCGGCCGCCACCGGCACCTGCTTCCCGCGCGACAGGACCCTTACCTCGCAGGTGCCGGGCAGCTGGCGGCGGGCGCGGCGGGCGCCGTCGGCGGTGGTCAGCACCAGAGCGCCTCGCTCCAACGCCGGGTGCGACCCGGGGAGGTCGCCGCTGGCACTCAGGACCACCAGGCGCGGGTCGGTAGCGCGGTGTGTCGAGCGCCGCAGGACTTCGAAGTCGGCGCCCAGCGCCGGGAAGATGTGCTGTGCCGTCCAGTAATGGCCGGGGGTGGCCCGCAGCGTCCCCGCCCCCACGAGCACGGCGTCCGCCAGCGCCCGCAGGAGCCCCATGAGAAACCGATCCGACTGGCTCTTGCCAGAGATGAGCGACCCCGATGAGGGCGTGTTCTCCACCGCCACGATGCCGTCGATGGAGGACACGAAGTTGGCGTACAGCGCCCGCGACCCGATCCGGACGTCGCCACCGTAGATCCGGCGAAGCTTCGGCGGCAGCTCCACCACCTGGCCGGAACGGGCTTCGAAGAGAACCTCGAAGGGGGCGAGGCCTCCGGTGCCGGTGATCGGCCTACCCCCGATCGTTGCCGCCGGCGGTCGCCAGGAACTCGCGGCGCAGCTCGGGGTCGTCCTCGTAACTGCCCCGCCAGAAGGTGGTCACGGTATGCGACTTCTCCTCGCGGACTCCGCGCATCTGGGTGCAGAGGTGAACGGCGTCGAGGTGGACGGCGACGCCGTGTGGCTCCATCAGGCCGACGAGCAAGTCGGCGACCTCCACACCAATCCGCTCCTGCACCGTGAATCGCCGCGCAAAGAGGCGCACCAGCCGGGTCAGCTTGGAGATGCCGATGATCTGCTCGTGGGCGATGTAGCCGACGTAGGCGCTGCCGAAGAAGGGCAGCGCATGGTGCTCGCAAAGGGCGAAGAAGGAGATCGGCCCCTCGATGACCTGGCTGATCCTGCAGTCCGGTCCACCGTGGCACTCGGTCGGGAACGCGGTCAGCAGTTTGGCGTCGCCCTCATAACCAGCGGTGGAGTCGTACATCGCCCTCAGGAACCGGTGGGGTGTGCGCTCGGTGGCGGCGGTCTCGAGATCCATCCCGAAGGCCGTGAAGATCTCGGTCATGTAGGCCTCGTAGCGCTCCCAATCCGCAGGCTCCACGGCGCGGAGAGCCGACCGCTCCCAGGCTGAGGTCTCTTCGGGATCGCCTAGCACTTACTCCTCGAGGTCGCCAACGAACTGCGCGTCGCAGGCGTCATCGACGATATGCTTGTCCAGCACCACGGGCTGGATGCTCTGGTAGCCCGCGATCTCGCGCATTTGGGTGAGGATGTCCCGCGGGTGGACACCACGCATTGGTCGGTCGGCATGCTTGTAGTAATTCTCGATGATGTAGTCCAGCGCCGACGGATGGTACGCGATCGACTGCTGTCCGCCTCGCGCCGGAAGATCTCCCGGAATGCCTCCTCGGTAGGATCGGGGATCTTGATCTTGTGGCGGATTCGCCGGATGAAGGCTTCATCCATCAGCATGCTCATATCGAGCTCGCCTCCGACCTGGATGAAGGGCCGGGCGCAGGAGCTCCAGCGACCGTCGGCGCGGGGATTAGGCGCCTGGCGGCTGGGCTCGTGGAAGCCGGGGTCCAACAGCCGGATGATCTGGTCGTCGACGGCTACCGCCCAGGGGATGTAGAGGCCTTCGCCGAGGAGACGGCGGGTGGCCCGGGCGATGCTGCTGTTGCCGTTACCTGAGTGGCCGTACAGGAATATCGACTTCCGCGAGTTGAGCGCCGGGCCGAGGAGCTTGAGGACCTGCTCGGGTAGGACCAGGTGGGAGAGGACGTTGTACATCCGCTCCTGGGTGGCGAAATTTTCGGGCAAGCCCTGGCGGATGGCGGCGAGGTTGTACTGGCCGAGCGGCACCGGAGCGACCCCAACATAGGCGGAGCGCTCCATGGCTTGGCGAGCGCGCTCCCGGCCGATCTCGGTGATGGCGTAGGTCAGCCCCTCTTCAACCCGCTCCAACCGCTGCGGACGGTGGCGAGCCTCGCCTTCGGTCTGCACGATGGCGGCGTCGTTGAGATCTTTGATGATGCTTTCGAGGATCACGTAGTCGAGGCGCAGCCGGCGCGAGATCTCGAACCCGGCCACCGGGGAGCCGGCATAGATGGTCTTGAGGACGAGGTCCCGCAGCAGCGTCGGGCTCAGGCCGGTGTCCTCGACGGTGCGAGGCCGGCCAGGGAACCAGGACTCGGCTTCGACGCTGCTGTCTGTCACTTGGAGTTCACTCAACTGGACTTCGTCTCCTCATCGTCGCCGCCCTTGGGTCCCCAGGGCGACTTCTTGTCTTGCCAGCGGCCGAAGAGGGCGCCAATCTTGCGCTTCGGGGCCTTGGTGGCCGCCGCGGCCGCCTCGCCTCGAAGCAGCTCACGCATCTGCTGCAGGTCGTCGATGGGGTTCCTCGACCAGCGACGGCGTAGCCTGGGCTTCTAGCGGCGCTTCGTCCGCCGTCGCCTCTGGCGGGGGTTCGAGCTCGGCGATGGGGACCGGCGAGCTGTCCACCGGGGTCGAGGAACTCTCCTCCGGCGCGGGGGGCCTGTATTCGGGTGCCCCCGTGGTCTCGGGCTGCACCGGGTAGTCGGGCTGGGCCGGCCCGGGAGGAGTGTATTCGGGGGCCGGCGTGGGATCTGACGGGGGCGCGTATTCGGGCGGCGGGGTGTGCTCGGGCTGCGGTGTGTGAGCCGGCTGAGGCTCCGGCTCCGGCTCCGGCTCGAGCTCCATGTCGAGCTCGATAGCAGCTTGGGTGGAAGCTTCGTCCACAGCCGGTTCGGCAGCCTCTGCGGGGGTCTCGGCGGTCTCCGTCTCTTGCCCGACCGGGTCAGCCATCTCGAGCGCGCCCAGCAGAGGCGATTCGCTCAGGTAGCTGACATCTTCGATGGGGGTGGGAAACCGCGGCAGGGCGCCCGAGACACGGAGACTCCGCTTCTCCGCCGGAGGTTCGGCGAGCTTCATGTCGACCTGGGCCCCGTGCTGCCGGTCGCGGTAGACGTGGAGGGCGGTGATGGTGTCGATGTCGCTGGCGGTGCGCTCGAGGGACCCGGCGGCGCCGATGCGAACCGCGGCGGCGACCAGGGCTTTGTCGGCACGGGTGCAGAGGGCGACCACGGCCACGTCGCCCGCAACCGTTAGGACTCGCTCGACGGCTGAGACCACCCCGGCGCCACCGACATCGGTGCCCACCAGGATCACTTCAGGCTGAACGTCAGTGATGTCCTCCAGGGCCTCATCGACATCCGCCGCGCCGCCCACCAGCTCGACACCCTGCCGGCCCGCCAGCTTGTCGGCAAAGGCGTTGGCCTGGGACCCGGCCCGGTCGATCAGGTAAACCCTGACGTTCTCGCTCACGGGTCACTCCAGCACCCGGTCGTTCGCTCGCGGCGCCAGCAAGAATCGCATCCCCGCAAATGTAACTGTTGTCCGGGCGAATTCCAGTCGCTTGGGTCTGGAGCTCGGGGCACGAGTTGGTATCGCCTCTGTTCTGGGCATATTCTCGGACCCGGGGCGGTTAGCTCGGGAGACTGACCACATGGTGAAATCTCAGGAGGACTCATGCTCGAAGCTGGCGACCAGGCCCCCGACTTCGCACTTCAGACCGGCGACGGTGACAGCGTTCGCCTAGGCGACCTCAAGGGCAAACCGGTGGTGCTGTACTTCTATCCCCGCGACGACACGCCCGGCTGCACCGTTGAGGCGTGCAGCTTCCGCGATCTCAGTCCGGAGTTCGACAAGCGCGGCGCCATCGTCTATGGCGTCAGTACTGACAGCGCCAAGTCGCACACCAAGTTCACCCAGAAGTACGGGCTCAACTTCCCGCTCCTGAGCGATCCCGACCACATCGTCACCGAGGCCTACGGTAGCTGGGGCCCGAAGAAGTTCATCGGCCGCGAGTATCTGGGGGTGAAGCGAAATACCTTCCTGATCGGCAAGGACGGCAAGATCACCAGGGTCTGGGAGGGCGTCAAACCCGCTGGCCACGCCGAAGAGGTGCTGCAAGCGCTCGGCGCCTAGACCGATCATGCCGGCGCGCGAAGCTATCAGCGAATTGCCGCTGAGATATCCTCGACAGCCTGCCATGTCGGTAGCCAGCGAACCTTCCGCCCTGATCCAGGCGCGCGGGTTGACCAAGCGCTTCAAGGACCTGATCGCCGTGGACGGCGTCGATTTCGACGTACACCCCGGCGAGACCTTCGGCTTCCTCGGCCCCAACGGCGCCGGCAAGACGTCGACGATGCGCATGATCGGCTGCGTCTCGCCGGTCTCGAGCGGCAGCCTGCGGATATTCGATCGCGACCCCGCCGTCGACGGCGCCGCCATCCGAGCCCGCATGGGGGTGGTGCCCCAGATGGACACTCTCGACGCCGAGCTCACAGTGCGCGAGAACCTTGTCATCTACGGGCGCTACTTCGACCTGTCCTGGGCCGAGGCAGGTCGTCGTGCAGCGGAGCTGCTGGAGTTCGTCCAGCTCAGCGACCGGGCCGGCGACCAGGTCGAAGTGCTGTCCGGGGGCATGAAGCGCCGCCTCACGATCGCCCGCGCCCTGGTCAACGAGCCCGACCTCCTGCTCCTCGACGAGCCGACCACCGGGCTCGACCCGCAGGCGCGGCACCTGCTCTGGGACCGCCTCTACCGGCTCAAGCAGCGGGGGGTGACCCAGGTGCTGACCACCCACTACATGGACGAGGCCGAGCAGCTCTGCGACCGGCTGGTAGTGATGGACAAGGCCCGCATCGTCGCCCATGGCTCACCACGCCAACTGATCGACCAATACTCCACCAGGGAGGTGCTGGAGCTTCGTTTCCCGCCCGATGTCCACGACCACGCCGACGGCATCTTCGAAGGCCTCGCCGACCGCGTCGAAGTCCTCCCTGACCGCGTCCTTCTCTACACCGCCGACGGCGAGGCCACCTCCGGCGCCGTGAATCGCCGGGGCCTGCGGCCGGACAGCTCGCTGGTGCGGCGGAGCACCCTGGAAGACGTCTTCCTTCGCCTCACCGGAAGGCGCCTGATCGACTGAGATGGCTGCCACCGCGGCGCTTCGAGTCTTCGAGCACAACGCCCTGGCCTATCGACGGGTGTGGCGGGGCTCGGTGCTGGTGTCGTTCATCTCACCGATCTTCTTTCTCACCGCCATGGGCATCGGCCTGGGCGGCCTGATCAACAGGAACAGCGGCGGCGTGGGCGGTGTCCCCTACCGCGACTTCATCGCCCCAGGGCTCTTGGTGGCGACGGCGATGCAGACGGCGGCCGTTGAGATGACCTACCCGATCATGGCCAAGGTCGTCTGGTGGAAGACATACGACGCCATCCTTGCAACGCCGATGCAGGTACGCGACCTGGTGCTGGGCGAGCTTGCCTGGATCACGGCGCGGGTCGCCCTGGTCACGATCATCTTCTACGCGGTGATGCAGGTCGTGGGAGCGACCCGCTCGCCGCTGGCGCCGCTTGCCATCAGCGCCGGGATCCTCACCGGGGTGGCCTTTGCGGCTCCGATCATGGCCTTCTCCGCCTCCCAACGCAAAGACAGCGGATTTGCCGCCCTGACCAGGTTTGTGATCACGCCCCTGTTTCTCTTCGGGGGCACCTTCTTCCCGCTGGATCGACTCCCCGCCGTCCTGCAGGGGGTCGCCTGGCTCACACCGCTGGCCCACGGCATTGCTCTCAGCCGCGGGCTCACGCTCGGCCGGATCAGCACCGGCGAAGCCCTGATCCACATCGTCGTGCCGCTGGTTTACATCGCCGCCGGCGGCGTTGCCGCATACATCCTGCTGCGGCGGAGGTTGGTGGCTTGAGGGCGGCAGTCCCGATGCCGGTCACGATGCGGCTGATGTTCCCCCGGAGGGCGTGGCGCCTGGTGGAGCGCAACCTGCTGGTCTACCGGCGGACGTGGATCATCATCTTCTCCGGCTTCTTCGAGCCCCTCCTGTATCTCTTCGGCATTGGCTACGGCGTCGGCTCGCTGGTGGGTCGCGTGCAGGACGCCAACGGGCACCTGGTCAGCTACGCCGTGTTCGTGGCGCCGGCGCTGATGGCCACCGCGGCGATGAACGGCGCCATCTACGACAGCACCTTCAACCTCTTCTACAAGCTCAAGTACGCGCGCACTTACGACGCCATCCTGGCCACCCCCGTGGGCACCGCGGACGTGGCGCTGGGCGAAGTGACGTGGGCGCTGATGCGCGGCAGCATCTATTCGACTGGCTTCATCGCGGTGATGGTGGCTCTGCGCCTGATCGCCTCGCCAACCGCCGTCCTGGCCCTGCCGGCGGCGGTGCTGATCGGCTTCACCTTTGCCGCCGTGGGCACCGCGACCACGACCTTCATCAAGAAATGGGAAGACTTCGACCTCGTCCAGCTGGCACTGGTGCCGTTGTTCCTGTTCTCAGCGACCTTCTTTCCCATCAGCGCCTATCCCCAGCCGGTGCAGGTCCTGGTGCAGCTGACACCGCTGTACCACGGCGTCGACCTCATCCGTGGGCTGACGACCGGCAACCTGGGCCCCCAGATGCTGATCCACATCGCCTATCTCGCGGTCCTCGGCATCCTCTCACTGGCCGTGACCTCCCGGCGCCTCAACAAGCTGCTTCTGACCTAGTCGGCCCGCGGGCGGATCGGTGTCGCTGATCTCAAATCCGGTTCGACGATCTCAATCTTGGGGCTTGACAGCCACCGATTAATGTATCATGGTTAGATGGCACATAAACAGATGTCAGATTAGCGCCTGAGAGCGCCCGCCTGGGAGGCCGACCGATGACCGAGACCCTCACCCCAACCATAGAGTTCACGGACCCGCGGCCGATCGAGCACTTCGATCCGCCCGGACTGGGGATCACGCCAGCCGAGCAGCTGGACCGGATCCGCGTCCAGGCGCCCGAGTTCAAGGCTTGGCTCAAGGCCACCGGCATGGTCGAGCGTTTCGTGGCCCGCTCACTGGTCACCCTCCCCTACCCCACCCGGTGGGCGCTCTGGGAGGCCTGCTCCATGCGTGCCCTGCCCTACGTCTGGATGACCAACCGGATGTTCGTCATCCAGTGGCGTGCTAACGGCCGCCTCCAGACCCTGGTCGCGGAGCCGTCGGATTACGAACTCGGCGTCAGCACCCCGTACATCAGCGCCAGCATTGAGGGCGGCTCAGGTCCACTCGGCGGCCTGAAATCGCGGCTGGTCGACAAGGCTTTCATCCGCTTCCCCTCGGTAGTCGAGCAGCTCGCCGAGATGGGCATCGCCCCTGAGGAAGTCGACTACGTGGCCTTCGACCACCTCCACACCCAGGACATCCGGCGCCTGATGGGAACCACCGCGCCGGCCCCCGACCTCGGTTACCCCGATTTGCCGATCCCCCCGATGTTCCCCAACGCCCGCTTGATCGTCCAGCGCGACGAGCTCGCCCACGTCCGTAGCGTCCACCCCTTCCAGGCCCGCTTCCACCAGTCGTGGACTTACCAGGACCTGCGCGAGGACAAGTTCCTGCTCACCGACGGTGACGTGCTCGTCGGGCCCGGGCTGGCGCTCCTGCGTACCCCCGGCCACACGCTTGGCAACCACACCCTGGTGGTCAACACCGAGCGCGGCATCTTCACCTCGTCGGAGAACGGGGTCGCCACCGAGTGCTACGTCCCCGAGCACTCGCGCATCCCCGGCGTTGCGACCTTCGCCCGGCGCAACAACCTTGAGGTAGTGATGAACATGAACACCCCCGAGTACGCCAGCTGGCAGTACAACTCGATGGTCAAGGAGAAGCTGATCGCGGACCCCGTCCCCGACCAGCCCGAGTTCCCGCAGGTCTTCCCCTCTTCGGAGCTGACCCGCAATCGCTTCGCGCCCCGCTTCCGCCCGACATTTGAGCATGGTGACCTGACCGTGGTCGCCGGCGGCGGGGCCCGGTCTTGATCGCCGCCATCGCCGCCGCCGCCGCCTCGGCCGGACATACCACATCAGTCGAGTGGCTGCTGGTGGCCGTGCCACTGGTGGGCCTGGGTCTGATCTGCGCCGCGCTGGTCGCCTCCGGGAAGCCGGGAACGCACCCGTTCCCGTTCAACCTCTTTGACCGGGCCGCATCCTCGCTGGAACGCGTCACCGGGCTGCCCGCTTGGGCCGCCAGCGGCGTCGGCGTCCTCCAGTGGGCGCTGATCGTGGCCGGCATCGGCTTCATGTGGGACGTCGCCTGGCACATCGACCTCGGCCGCGACAACACCCTATTCACCCCGGCGCACATGATGATCCTGCTCGGCATCGGTGCCATCGGCGCCGCCGGCGGGCTCAGCATCCTGATGGCCACCCTGCGCGGGGCCGCCACCAAGTGGCACCTCGGCCCAGTGCGCATCCCCCGCGGCGCCGCAGCGCTGCTGGCGCTGGGAATCGGGGCCACCGCCGGCTTCCCCTTGGATGACATCTGGCACGCCAACTACGGCGTCGACGTCACGATGTGGGGCCCCACGCACCTGCTCATGATCGGGGGTGCCTCACTGGCCCCGATCGCCGGCTGGCTTCTACTGGCCGAGGCCGGTCGCGATGCAGGCCACGCCCGCATCAGAAAGGTCCTGTGGACGGCCTCGGCCGCCATCCTCCTGGTGGGTCTCAGCACCTTCCAGCTCGAGTTCGACGACGGCGTGCCCCAGTGGCAGGCGCTGTATCAGCCCGTCCTCATCGCCATGGCGGCGACCCTGGGCCTGGTCACGGCGCGCACGGTCCTGGGCCGCGGCGCGGCAATCCGGGCCACCATCGGCTTCATCGCGATCCGCAGCGGGTTCGCTTTGCTGGTGGGTCCCGGCCTTGGTCATGTCCTGCCGCACTTCCCGATGTACATCGGGATCGCACTCTGTGTCGAGGCGGCGTTCTACCTGGCTCGCAATCGCTCGCTGTTGGCTGCCGCCCTCACCGCCGGAGCCCTCTCGGGCACAGTCGGCCTGGGCACGGAGTGGGGCTTCTCTCACGTCTGGGGTCGCATGCCCTGGCAGCCGGTGATGTTGAGCGGGATCTGGGCGGCGGTGCTCGCAGCGCTGGCCGCCGCCGTCCTGGGCGCCGCCCTGGGCGGAATCCTGACCCGGCGCGGCGCCGGCGTCCCGGCGCTTGCGGTCGGTCTGGCCGCGTTGGCCGCCGTGGTGGCCCTGGCAGTGCCGTTCCCGCGGAATACAGCCGACATCACCGCCACCTTGCGGACATCGCCCGCGGGTCCGGCGGTCTACGCCGTCGACAGGTTCGGGCTGCCCTCGTCGCTTCGCCCCGTGAACGTCGAGCTCGACGTCAACCAAGCAGCCGCGGTGCGCGGCGCCGACATTTTCCAAGTCAACTCATGGCAAGGCGGCGGCCTCCACAACGTCAGGTTGCTGGAAACCAGCCCCGGGCACTGGCGCAGTGAGACCGCGGTCGTCACCGGCGGAGCCTGGAAGACGATCGTCTACTTCTCCAAAGCCGACGTCGTGATGGCGCTCCCGGTATCGATGCCCGCCGACCTCGAGTACGGGCAGGCTCCGATCCCCCTCAGCCCGCTGCGCACCAGCAAGTTCTTGGCGGCGTCGAAGCTGCTGATGCGCGAAGCCCACGGCGGGGCCGCGTGGCCCGCGATCGTGGCCTACTCCGCGCTCGGCCTGGTCGCTCTCGGCTGGCTAACCGTGATCGGGGCCGGCGCGGCCTCAATCTCTCGGCAGGACAGCCCGCCGGCCGGGCCTCGGCAGGCCGGCAGCTCCACCAATGCGCCGGCCCGTCGCCGGCGCCAGATCCCCGCCGCGGTGACGATATGAGCCACTCGCTCCAGGACAAGCGAATCGTGGTTACGGGTGCCGGCGCGGGCATCGGTAGAGCCGCATGGTCGCAACTGGAGGCGCACGGCGCCCATGTCTGTGGCATCGACCGCCGCGGCGACGGCGTCACGATCGCCGCCGAAATCCGCGACGCGGAGGCTGTCGCCCGCGCCATCGAGGAGGCGGCGCAGCGGCTTGGCGGAATCGACATCCTGGTCAACAACGCCGGTATTGGCACCGCCCAGGACGCCGGCACCACCCCGGACGCGACTGCCCGCGCCACCATCGAGATCAACCTGCTCGGCTCCTGGATCACAACCGCCGCCGCGATGCCTCACCTGTTGCGCAGCGCCGGCCACGTCGTCAATGTCGCCTCGGGGCTGGCCGTGGTGCCGATGCCTTACTCGGCGGCGTACTCGGCCAGCAAACGAGCCCTGGCCGCCTACTCCGACGTGCTCCGGCTCGAGTACCGCGGGCGGCTGACGGTCACGACTGTGTACCCGGGGTACATCCGCACCGCCATTCATGACGGCCCCGCCGCCCAGGGAGTTTCCCTGGAAGGCGTGGTCCCCGCCGACACTCTGGAGCAGGCAGCCGCTGCCATCGTCCGCGCTTGCGCCCGGCGCGAACGAGAGATCAGTACCAGCCTGCGGACCACGATCGGACTGAAGCTCGCCCGGCACTTCCCTCAGCTCACGGACGCCGCCGTCAGTTGGCGGCTGCGGTCGCGCCGGGTTGCCGGCGTGCTGGCCCCGGCCGACAGCGCGAGCTAGCGCTAACCGCGGTGGCGGCAACGCCTGGCGAATAGTCGCCGGGGCAGCGCCCGCTCCACAAGCAAGGACTGGCTCGACCATGAACCCGGCTCCGGCGTTTCGCTTCTGCCTACGCTGTACGCGTGATCCCACTGCCATACCCCACCGCTCGCGGTCTCGCCGTGGCGGGGATGGTTGCCGCTGCCGCTGTCGGGATCGTGGTCGCCATCAGTCGCGGAAACCGAGAGCCGGGGCGCCGGTGGCTCCAGGCCGCCACGATCCTGGTCGTCGCGCTGGCCTTTCGGGTGTCGCTCTCGGTGGTCGTCGACGGCAGTCCGTCCGACATCTTCCACGCCTTCCGCTTCGTGGGCGACCGTCTCCGCCAGGGCGGGGATATCTTTGTGCCGCCCTGGATCGGCCTGTCGAACTATCCGCCACTGATCTACTGGTGGTGGGCGACCGCCGCGTCCATCGTTTCCACCGGCCACGACCACCTTTTCGCGGCCGTCGTACGGGCGCCCTTCTGGAGCCTGGACGCTGCCATCGCCCCGACACTGGCGCTGCTGCGTCGGGATTCAGTGGGGGTGCGCGCAGGCTGGATCTATGCGCTGAACCCGGTGGCCGCAGCGGTGCCGACCTTACACGGGCAATTCGATCCAGTGGTGGCGCTGCCGCTGCTGCTGGCCACGGCCACCGTCGGAAGCCGGCCTCTTAGAGGTGGCCTGCTCGTCGGCCTGGCCGCAGCTGCCAAACCATGGCCGCTCTACTTCGCCTTACCCGTGCTGGCCCTCGTCCCTAAGAATCGACGGTGGGCGACGGTCGCGACAATGGCGGTGGCGCCGGCCCTGGCATTCGCCATCTACGGCGTGGTCCACCCCGCCCACCTGGGCCTGGGCATCCTCAGGGTGGCGATCTATGTCTCTCATTGGCAGGGGCTGGGGATGGGCTTCCTGATTCCCGACCACGCCGCCGTGCCCATCCTGGTCGCCGCCGACCTGGTCGCCGCCATCGGCACGCTCGGCGCCGGTTTCCTGATGGCCCGCCGGGGCGCATCTGCCGCCGAGGTCGTTGGGGTCAGCGCACTGGTGCTGATCACCCTGGCTCCAGGAGTCTCCGACCAGTACATGGCCTGGCCGCTTGCCTTCCTGCTCTTGGCCGGACGCTTGCGCGGCGTCGCGGCGGTGACCGCCGGAGTCCTCCCGGCCATCATCTGGATCGACCTCTGGTTCTCGCAGAACCAGGGATCGCCGATGCCGGTGATCTACTTTGTCTCCACGCTCTCCACGGGACTGCTGGCCGCCTGGATTCTGCTGGAGTCTGGCCGGCAACGAACACCAAAAGCGCGCAAGCAGCAGATACATCGGCTCATCAGCGAGGCGGCGCCCCGGTAAGGGGGGGTAGGCGTGGAGCCCTGTCCGCCAGGCATACACGGTTGTCGTCCTGCGGCAGGATGACTTGCTTGGAGTGGGCCTGTAGGGCTTCGGTAGATGGTTGACGAACGGTGTTCGGTAGATGCTTGACACTCC
>OCZT010000941.1_pt1 | contig 29741 bp, 34 predicted proteins | sample 1539031 | NCBI WGS metagenome assembly OCZT01 (sample SAMEA3539308, study PRJEB22396) | soil metagenome | biome: tundra; feature: field; material: soil | place: USA | collected 2010-05 | depth 0.15 m | reverse complement strand
CTACGACAGCGAGACCAGCGCCCGCTGATTTGATTTTCCAACCGACCAGATTTTCCAACCTCCCAGGTACTTCCAACGACCCGGATGGGATGCCCCCCTCCGGGTCGCTCTGCGTTTGGGGGACCGCCAGACCCCGCGCGAAACCGCAACGATTTCATCGCGGCAATGAGCGTGGTAAACCCCTGGTCTCATAGTGACGGATGACGGTCATGTTCGAGGGCTGGGATGCCGTAGGTTTGGCCCGGGCGCAGTTCGCATTCACGATGTCGTTTCACATCGTGTTTCCGGCTTTCTCGATCGGACTTGCAAGCTATCTCGCGGTTCTCGAAGCGCTGTGGCTGTGGACCGGACGCGAGGTCTTCATCAACCTGTTCAACTATTGGCTGAAGATCTTCGCGGTCGCATTCGGCATGGGCGTGGTGTCGGGCATCGTGATGTCCTACCAGTTCGGCACCAACTGGTCGGCATTTTCTGACAAGACCGGTTCCGTTATCGGCCCGCTGATGGCCTATGAGGTGCTCACCGCGTTCTTTCTCGAAGCCGGTTTCCTCGGCGTGATGCTGTTCGGCCTGGAGCGGGTCGGTCACAGGCTGCATTTCGTCGCGACCTTGATGGTCGCAACCGGCACGCTGATCTCCGCCTTCTGGATCCTCTCCGCCAATTCCTGGATGCAGACGCCGGCCGGCTACGCCGTCAATGCCGACGGGCAGTTCGTCGCCGCCGACTGGCTCAAGGTGATTTTCAATCCGTCATTTCCCTACCGCCTCGTGCATATGGTGCTGGCGGCCTATCTCACGACGGCGCTGGTGGTCGGCGCCGTCGGCGCGTTTCACCTGCTGCGCGATCGGCATCTGCCCGGCCCGCGGGTGATGTTTTCGATGGCGATGTGGATGGCGACGCTGGTGGCGCCGATCCAGATTCTCGCCGGCGATCAGCACGGCCTCAACACGCTCGAGCATCAGCCCGCCAAGGTGATGGCGATGGAGGGCCATTACCAGAGCCACAAGGACGGCGCGCCGCTGCTCCTGTTCGGCCTGCCGGATCAAGCCGCCGGCAAGGTCAAATACGCAATCGAGGTTCCCAGGCTGGGCTCGCTGATTCTCAAGCATTCGCTGGATGCGCCGCTCGCGGGCCTCGACACCGTACCGCGCGAAAACTGGCCGCCGGTCCCGATCACATTCTGGTCGTTCCGGATCATGGTCGGAATGGGGTTTCTGATGATGGGGCTCGGCCTCTTCAGCCTGTGGGCGCGCTGGCGCGGCACGCTCTACCAATCCCGGCTATTGCACATCTGCGCGATGGCGATGGGCCCGGCGGGCTTCATCGCGGTGCTCGCGGGCTGGATCACCACCGAGACCGGACGCCAGCCGTTCACGGTGTATGGGCTGTTGCGAACCACCGAATCCGCTTCGCCGCTCGCGTCTCCCGCGGTCGCCTCATCGTTGATCGCGTTCGTCATCGTCTATTTCGCGGTGTTCTCCGCGGGGGTTATTTATATCCTGCGCATGATGGCGGCGCCGCCGCATCACGGCGAACAGGGACCGCGCGGCGAGACACCGGCCCGCGCCGCCGGCATTGCGCCCGCCTCAGGCGCCGCAGCCCGGGGACCCGCCCGATGACCGGCATCATCGACATCGCAACCATCTGGGCGTTCATCATCGCGTTTGCGGTCTTTGTCTATGTGGTGATGGACGGATTCGATCTCGGCCTCGGCATTCTGTTTCCGCTGTTCCCGAAAAAGGCCGACCGCGACGTCATCATGAACAGCGTCGCGCCGGTCTGGGACGGCAACGAAACCTGGCTGGTGCTCGGCGGCGGCGGAATGATGGCGGCGTTTCCGCTGGCCTACGCGGTGCTGATGCCGGCGCTGTACACGCCGATGATCGCGATGCTGATCGGGCTGATATTCCGCGGCGTCGCCTTCGAGTTTCGCTGGCGGACGCTGAGCAAGCAAAATCGCTGGGATATCGCGTTCGCCGGCGGATCGCTGCTGGCGACGCTGGCGCAGGGAATTGCGCTCGGCGCCATGCTGCAGGGCGTGCATGTCGAGGGACGGCATTATGCCGGCGGCTGGTGGGACTGGCTGACGCCGTTCAGCATTTTGACGGGCCTCGCATTGGTCATAGGCTACGCACTGCTCGGTGCGACATGGCTGGTGCTGAAGACCGAGGGCGGGCTTCGCGACAAGGCCTATCGCCTGAGCTGGTGGCTATTGTTCGCGATGTTAGGGGCCATCGGCGCGGTCAGCATCGCCACGCCGTTCCTCCACGTCCAGTATACGCAGCGCTGGTTCGCCTGGCCCAACGTCGTCCTGACCGCGCCGGTGCCGATCGCGGTCGCGGCCGTCACCGCGCTGTTGTTGCGCAGCCTCGCCAACAGGCAGGACTATCAGCCGTTCTTTCTGTCGCTGGCGCTGTTCGCGCTGTCCTATGCCGGGCTCGGCATCAGCATGTGGCCCTATATCGTGCCGCAGAGCATCACCATCTGGCAGGCGGCGTCGCCGCAGAATAGCCAGGTCTTCATGCTGTTCGGCGTTGCCGGTTTGATACCGCTCATTCTCGGCTATACCGCGTGGACCTATTGGGTATTCCGCGGCAAGGTAAAGCCCGGGAGCGGCTATCATTGATGCGTCAGGAGCAAAAACCGCGGCCGCTGGTGCAGCGCCTGTTGTGGTTCGCAGCCCTTTGGCTCGGCGGCGTCGGCACGGTGGCCGTCGTGTCCTATGGCTTGCGGCTGTGGCTCGCGCCGAAGTGAGGCGTTCAGGGCATTTCCTGGCGATCTGTGACTGACAAAAATTCAAAGCATTCCAGCGACATACCCGGATTGCTTGCGTTCGCGGCATCCCTGAGATTTGATGGTGCCAGTGATTTGGCAAACGGTGATAGATACGCGCCAACGAAAAGAGGTTTGCATGATCAAGTTTCGGCACCTGATCTGGATGATGATTGCCGCGGCCGGTCTGATGCTTTCGGTCTCGCAGAGCTTTGCGCAGCAGCCCGACGTCGATCAGCCGGGCCTGCTGCCCGATGACTCCGTGGAACTGGATCCGGAATTCAGGAAGCAACCGGTATATTACCGCACCACAGAGGCGCCGGGCACCATCATCATCTCGACCACGGAGCGCCACCTATACCTGATCCAGGGCAACGGCCGCGCGCTGCGCTATGGCATCGGCGTCGGCCGCGATGGTTTCCAGTGGCAGGGACTGCTGAACATTTCAAAGAAAGCAGAATGGCCGGACTGGACGCCGCCGCCGGAAATGATCGCCCGCCAGCCTTATCTGCCGCGCTTCATGGCCGGCGGTCCGGGCAACCCGCTCGGCGCCCGTGCGATGTATCTCGGGACCACTGTCTATCGCATCCATGGCACCAACCGGCCGGATACGATCGGCACCAAAGTCTCGTCCGGCTGCTTCCGGCTGGTCAATGCCGACGTGGCCGATCTCTATGATCGCGTTCCCGTAGGCACCAAGGTCATCGTGCGGCAGAAGCCGGAATTGTAACCGCGGCGGCCACTTTCACAGCCGATCCATTTTCCCTGATATTGGCGAGAGAAGAATCATGCGGACATTCCGAGGCGGCCTCCTGATCGGGCTGGCGGTCGCAGTCGCGGTCGCGGCTGCCGCCATCACCTATGAACGATATGACACGCGGACCCTGAAACGGACGCTGCGGCGCGGCGAGGTGCTGTGCGGCGTCAATGCCGGCCTGCCCGGCTTCTCGATCCCCGACGACAAGGGCAACTGGACCGGCTTCGATGTGGACTTCTGCCGCGCGGTCGCGGCGGCCATCTTCGACGATCCGACAAAAGCAAAATTCATTCCGCTCGACGCCAACGAGCGCTTCAAGGAGCTGCAGAACCGCAAGGTCGACATTCTCTCGCGCAACTCGACCTGGAGCATGGCGCGCGAGACCAACTATGACCTGTATTTTCCGGCGGTGGCCTATTATGACGGCGAAGGATTTATGCTGCCGAGGGCACGCAACATCGATTCCGCGCTGGAGCTCAATGACAGCAAGGTATGCGTGCAGTCGGAAACCACGACGCAACTCAACCTCGCCGATTATTTCCGCGCCAACAACATGAAATACCAGGAGATGAAATTCGCAAAGCTGGACGATGTCATCAAGGCCTATGATTCCGGCAAATGCGACGTCTTCACCGCCGACGTCTCCCAGCTTTATGCGCTGCGGCTCAACCTGGCCAAGCCTGGCGACCACATCATCCTGCCCGATGTCATCTCAAAAGAACCGCTCGCACCTGTTGTGCGGCAGCGCGACGACGACTGGATGATGATCGTGAAGTGGACCCTGTATGCGATGATCAATGCCGAAGAGCTCGGCGTTACCTCGAAGAACATCGACGAGGCGCTGAAGTCGAAGAAGCCCGACGTGATGCGGCTGGTCGGAACCGAAGGCGCTTACGGCGAGGAGCTCGGCCTGACCAGGGATTGGGCGGTGCGCATCATCCGGCATGTCGGCAATTACGGCGAAGTCTACGAGCGCAATGTCGGCTCGGGATCGAAGCTCGGCATTCCCAGAGGGCTCAATCAGCTCTGGAGCGCCGGCGGCATCCAGTACGCGCCGCCGATCAGGTAACGGCTGCCTTCAGGCCGGGGCGTTCTTCCACATACAGCTGTCATCGCCCGGCTTGACCGGGCGACCCAGTAAACGCCGACGCCTGTTACTAAACGCTGACGCCTGCGATTACTGGACCACCCGCTTTCGCGGGTGGTGACGACCTTTTATGTCGGTCGGCCGCGCCTCAATAGCTCTTCATCCTTGCCAATTGATCGGCGTGAAAGTTGCTGTCTCCGAACAATTCCTGGCAGACCCGCGCACGCTTCATGAAGAAGCCGATGTCGAACTGGTCGGTCATGCCCATGCCGCCGTGCATCTGCACGCCCTCCTGAACCGCTGATGTCACGGTCGAACCGGCGCGCGCCTTGGCGACCGCCACCGCCGCGCCGGCGTTTTCAAAATTGCCGTCGAGCGTCTGCAGCGCCTTCAGCACCGCGGCGCGTGTGATCTCGATCTCGATATAAAGCTGCGCGGCGCGGTGCTGCAGCGCCTGGAATTCGCCGATCAGCCTGCCGAATTGCTTGCGCTCCTTGAGGTAACTGACGGTGCGGCCGAACACCTCTTCGCTGACGCCGACCATTTCCGAGGCCACCGCACCGCGGCCGATATTGAGCACGCCTTCCAGCAACCGATAGCCCTGATCGACCTCGCCGAGCACGCCATCGGCATTGACTTCGACATTGTCGAACTTGATCCGCGCCGCGTTGTGCGAATCGACCATCGCCGTGCGCTCGGTTTCGATGCCCCTGGCTTTGGGATCGACCAGGAACAGCGTCAGTCCGTCGCGTTCTCCGGCCGAGCCCGCGCTGCGGGCCGCGACGATCAACAGATCGGCGACGTGCCCGTCGACCACAAAGGCCTTGTCGCCCTGAAGCCTGAAACCGTTGCCGGAACGCACCGCCTGCATTCTGGTTTGCAGCGGGCGATGTTTGGCGCCTTCATCGATGGCGAGCGCCGCAAGCAGCGAGCCATCCGATATCTTCGGCAGGTACTCGGATTTTTGCGCGGCGCTGCCGCCGCGCGACAAGGCGGAAGCCGCGAGCACGGCGGTCGCAAGAAACGGCGACGGCATCAAGGTGCGGCCGATCTCCTCCATCACTACCCCGGCCTCGACGCAACCGAGGCCGCTGCCGCCGAAATTCTCCGGCACCAGCAATCCGGAAAATCCCATCTCGGCGAAAGCCCGCCACAGGTCGCGGGAAAATCCCGTCGCGTCCTTGGCATCGCGCAGCTGCCGCAGATGCGACACCGGCGCCTTGTCGCTGATGAGACCGCGCGCGCTGTCGCGCAGCATCGACTGTTCTTCGTTGAGGACGAGTGCCATTGAGAGTGTTCCGGTCTTCGGTTGACGTAAAAGCGGTCGGCCTTAGTTAGATCGCGGTGCTTACCCTCATGGTGAGGAGGCGCTCTTGCGCCGTCTCGAACCATGAGGCCTCATCCTTCGAGACGCGGCCAAGAGGCCGCTCCTCAGGATGAGGAGTTTACGCCCCTGGCAAGTCGAGAATCCGTTTGGCGACGATGCCGAGCATCACCTCAGAGGTGCCGCCCTCGATCGAGTTGGCCTTGGTGCGCAGCCAGGCGCGCGGCCGCGCGCCGCCTTTGGAGCGCTCGCTTTCCCATTCCAGCGCGTCGACGCCGCCCGCGGCCATCAGAATCTCGTAGCGGCGCTTGTTCAGCTCGGTGCCGTAATATTTCATCGCCGAGGAAAACGCCGGATGCGCCTGACCGGCCTTCGCCAGATCGACCGCGCGTTCGGCGGCGCAGGCCAGCGCCGCCTCGTCGATCTCGAAGGTGGCGATTTGTCCGCGCAGCATCGGATCTTCCAGACGGCCCTGCTCGTCGGTACCCACCGAGTCGGCGGCGACCTGGCCGAGCGGCCGGCCGACGCCGCGCTCGCCCATGCCGGAGATCATCGCGCGCTCGTGCTGCAGCAGATATTTCGCGACATCCCAGCCGCGATTGACGGTGCCGACCACGTTGGCCTTCGGCACGCGCACATTGTCGAAGAAGGTCTCGCAGAATGGCGAGCGGCCGGAGATCAGCAGGATCGGCTTGGTCGTTACCCCCTTCGACGCCATGTCGAAGAGAATGAAACTGATGCCGTCATGCTTCTTGGCGGTCGCATCGGTCCGCACCAGGCAGAAAATCCAGTCCGCGAAGTTGGCATAGGAGGTCCAGATCTTCTGGCCGTTGATGATGAAATCGTCGCCATCGCTCTCGGCGCGGGTCTGCAGCGAGGCGAGATCCGATCCGGCGTTCGGCTCGGAATAGCCCTGGCACCAGCGGATCAGGCCTGCGGATATCTTCGGCAGGTGCTCTTTCTTCTGGGCGTCGGTGCCGTATTTCAGCAGTGCCGGGCCCAGCATGGAAATGCCGAAGGAGACCAGCGGCTGGCGCGCGCCGAGCGCCGCCAACTCCTGGCGTACGATCTTGGTTTCCTCGGGATCGAGGCCGCCGCCGCCGTACTCCTTCGGCCAGTGTGGCACGGTCCAGCCCTTGTCGCGCATCCGCTCGAACCAGACGCGCTGCGGCTCCGACGAGAATTTGGTATTGCGGCCGCCCCAGAACGTATCTTCGTCTGAAGTCATCGGCCGCCGCATCTCCGGCGGACAGTTGGCCTCCAGCCAGGCGCGGGTTTCACGGCGAAACTTTTCCAGATCGGACATGGGTGTTTCCATTTGACAGGCCGCAGTTGATCGGCCTGCGATCGGCCCATCATTGTTGGGCGGACCTTAGCGGCGATATCGTGAAATTCAATATATCTCTCGCTCTGCCTATGCGGTCGCGGATGTGGTCATGATCCCAAATCGGGTGTATTCGGCAAGGCCGCGACGATTGAAAAACAAGAGGAAACAGACATGCGCCTGAAGTTGCTTTCGCCTGGCGAAATGAACGAGGACCAAAAACAAACCTACGACGAATCGATCGCCGGCAAGCGTGGCGCCCCGCCGCCGCCGATGCTGGCCTGGCTCAACAGCCCGGAGATGGCGCGGCACGCCACCCGTTTGGGTGCGGTCCTGCGGTTCGACACACAGTTTCCGGCGGAGCTGTCGGAAATCGCAATCCTGGTGACGGCACGGCACTGGACCTCGCATTACGAATGGTACGCCCACAAGCGGCTCGCACTGAAGGGCGGCATGGATCCGAAGATCATCGAAGACATCAGGGATCGCCGCACGCCGCGTTTCGACGATCCCACGGGTCAGATGATCTACGACGTCTCCAAATCGCTGCACGAGGGCCACGGCGTCTCCAGGGCGCTGTACGACGAGGCCGTGAAGCTGCTGGGCGAGCGCGGGCTGGTCGAAATCATCGGGCTGTGCGGCTATTACACGATGGTGTCGATGACGCTGAACACCTTCGATTTCGATCTGCCGGAGGGGCAGGTTTCCGATCTGGCGTAGCCAACGACGCTGCCAGTTCTCGCTCTCCCCGCAAGCGGGGCGAGGTGAAGACTCAGTCCGACCTATGGAGAGACGTATGCCAGAAAACCCACCGGTCATCGCGGGAACGCGGATCGGACATGTTCATCTCAAGGTGGCCGATCTCGATCGCGCGCTGGGATTTTATTGCGGCGTGCTCGGCTTCGAGGTGACCCAACGCCTGAGCTCCGGCGCGGCGTTCATTTCGGCCGGCGGCTATCACCACCATATCGGTCTCAACACCTGGGAAAGCAAAGGCGGCCAGCCGCCGGCGCCGGGAACGACGGGACTGTTTCACACGGCGATACTGTATCCGACGCGGCCTGCGCTGGCCGACGCATTGCATCAGCTGATGCAGGCCGGAATTCATCTCGACGGCGCCAGCGATCACGGCGTCAGCGAGGCGCTCTATCTGCGCGACCCCGACGAGAACGGGGTCGAACTGTATTGGGACCGGCCGAAAGAGCAATGGCCGCGCCAGCCGGACGGGTCGCTGGCGATGTTCACGCAGCGGCTCGATCTCGATGATCTCTTGCGCGCCCGCGAATCATGATCAGGACGGCGGCGGTTAGTTCAAGACCGATGCAGCCGTAAAACGGCAAGGCGTAGCTTCCCGAGGCGTCGCGCAGCAGGCCGATGACAGCCGGGCCGAACGCGTTGAAGCATTGTCCAATCGCTCCGGTCAGGCTGACCAGGACGCCGAACGAACGCGGATCGAACTCGCGCTGGATGATCAGCGCCGGCAGCGTAATCACATTGCCGACGGAAAATCCGAACAATGCGCTGGCGAAGAATACCGTCGTTTCGTTTCGGGCGTTGATCATGATCAGCAGCGCGACGGCCTGACTGGCAAACGAAACGGCCGAGGCCTTGCGCTGGTTCAAACGGTCGATCACGGTGCTGAACAGGACGCGACCCGCGACCGCCATCACGGTCATCAGGGCGACCGCAATAGCACCCCTCTTGCGGCCGACCACCGGGTCCAGATATGAAATCAGGTGAACGATAAAGCCGACCTGGGCCAACAGCACCATCGCAAAGGAAATCGTGATCGTCCAGAACGCGAAGCTGCGGAAAGCATCGGCGCGAATGCGCGACGCCGGCACAGCAACCAGCGGCTTTCCGTCCCCGTCAACGGTCGGAAGGGGTGGCGGATGGCGCATCACAATCACGATGATCGGCACCAGCACCGCAACCGTCACTGCGGCGGTGACACTCAGAGCGGTCGTAAGGCCAACACTTGCGATGGCGGCTACCAGGATCGGCACGCCAAACACGCCGCCGCAGCTTGCGCCGTTCAGCGCGAGACTGATCGCCATGCCGCGCCGCGCCGTGAACCACAGCCCCAATGTCGTGGTGATGGCGCCGAGGCTCAGGCCCGCCCAGCCGAACGCCATCAGGACGTATACGGCATAAAGCTGCCACGGCGCATCGATGCGGCCGAGCGCAGCGGTCGAAAGCGCCAGGCAACAAACACCGGTCACCAGACACAGTCGCGGACCGAACAGGCGTATCGCGTCGCTGACGAAGGCGACGAGTACCGCGCTGAACAGATAAAAGAATGTCGTCGCCGCCGAGATCATCGATGTCGGCCAGCCGTGAATGCGATGCAGCTCGGCCAGAAAAACGCTTTGCCCGTAAAAGCAAAGTCCCCACCCGAAGATAGCGATCACAAAGCACGCCGCGACGACGCGCCAGCCCCGATAGCGGATAGAGGTCTCGTCGATAGATGCTGGTATCGAGCCGTCCAATGTCGTCTCGTTTTGATCCGTCATGGCAACTAGCAGATCCGCAAGCGCGAAGCTTCGGCCCACGCCGAAGTGTCATGCGCCATCACGTCTTCGGTTTGGACGGATCATAGAAAAAACGCTCGCGAAAAATCTTGTCGCCGCGCCATTCCTGCAAGCTCACCTCGTCGATCCGGAGCACCTTGCCGGACTTATCCGTCAGCTCGAAGATCCAGTGAATCGCGACGCGGTCGCCCTCGACCACCGACGACATCGCCTTGGAATAGACATGCGACATGCGCGCCAGTACCCCTCGCTCGTGGGCGACCAGCACGTCGCGACCGACGCGCGGCGGGCTTGCGTTCTCCTGCATGCTGGCATCCTCGGTGTAATAGCGCTCGATGGCGCCGGCATGATCGCCAGCCTCCACGACGGCGATGAACTCATCGAGACGGGCTCGCGACGGCATGAAACCTCCAACGCTTCGTTAGCCGATCAGATCCTCGGATCGGGAAACTCGGACACGGCCTGCGACCTCCGCCGCCGCCTGGCGAACGACGCAAGGGTCAGGACCGCCAGCCCCAGCAGCACAGGCGGATACACCACGAGGTTGACCGCGGACCAGCCGTAATTCGCCAGCAGCTGGCCCGACGAGAACGATCCCACCGCCATCATCCCGAACACCAGAAAATCGTTGAATGCCTGAACCTTGTTGCGCTCCTGCGGCCGGTGGGTCTCCAGCACCAGCGCGGAAGCGCCGACGAAGCCGAAATTCCAGCCGATGCCGAGGATCACCAGCGTGGACCAGAAATGCATCGCCGTGATGCCGGACAGCCCGACCGTCGCGGCGGCAGCCTCGAGCAACAGGCCGACGGCGACAACCTTTGGCGCCCCGAAACGCGCGATCAGGGAGCCGGTAAAGAAACTCGGCCCGTACATCGCAACGATATGCCATTGGATGCCGAAGTTCGAATCGCTGACGCTGAGCCCGCATATTTTCATTGCCAGCGGCGCTGACGTCATCACCAGATTCATCATGGGATAGGAGACGATACCGCAAAGGGCGGCCGCGATAAACCGCGGTTGCCGCACGATCTCGAGCAGCGGACGGCCGCCGTGAAGATCTGACGGTGCGGGCTTCGGCGCATCGACTCCCGCGAGGATCGCCATCGCGACCAGCGCGACCACCGCCTGCACCACGAAACTGAAGGCGAACAGATATGGCGGCCAGATATCCATCGTCCACTGCACGAGCTGCGGGCCGAGCACGCCGGCGAATACGCCGCCGGCCATGACCCACGACACCGCCTTCGGGCGATATTCCGCGCTGGCGCCGTCGGCGGCGGCAAAACGATAGGATTGCGACACCGCGCCGTACAGCCCGCCGAGGAACGTCGCACAGCAAAACAGCACAAACGAACCGCGCAGGATGGCGAATGACGCGAGCAGGCCGGTCAGCACGCCGCAGCCGGTGCCGATAATGAAGGCGACGCGGCGGCCATAGGCGCGCGAGATTGCACCGGTCGGCAGCGTGCCGGCGGCGAGCCCAACCACATACATCGAGAGCGGCACGGTCGCGAGCGAGATATCCGGCGCCAGCGTCGCGCCGACAATCGAGCCGGTGGCGAAAATGACCGCCGAGTTCGCCCCGGTCAGCGCTTGCGCCGCCGCGAGGCGCACCACGTTGGATCGCGCCCGGGCGTCGCCGGAAATCTCGTCAACTGTCGTCACGTCGATCATCAGTTATTTCCGCCCGGAGCGTGGCCAAATGCCATGGTCTCGTTGATTCCCGCTACTATGAATGGAGGTATCAGCTCAATCAACCGATGCAAACGGGCGCGCGCTATGCATCGCCGTTCAGTCGGCTTGTCTGCGCTCGAACACCAGAATCAGATTGTTGGCGGGCATCTCGGCGATTTCGATAAGCACCAGGCCGGCATTCTTCGCCAGCTTCTCCAAGGCCTCGATATCGCGCACGCCCCATTCCGGGTTCTTGTCACGGAGGCTGGAATCGAACACGGCATTGCTGACGGCGGTGTGCTTGCCGTCGCGCTTGAACGGCCCGTAAAGGAACAGCCGACCGCCCGCTCGCAGGTAGCGCCCGGCGCCCGCGAACAGACCCTCGGCAACGCGCCACGGCGCGATGTGAATCACATTGGCGCAGAACACCGCCAGCAATTCACCGGGACCGCTGCCGTCGTGCATCTCGGAACACCAACTGGGATCGGAGAGGTCGATCCGCAGCGGCGGGCGGATATTCGGTAATCCGGCATGCGCCCGCCACGCGCCGATGCTTTTGAGATGTTGTTCGTTGAGATCGCTCGGCCACCAGGTGATTTCGGGAATATGGCGGGCGAAATCGACCACATGCTGGCCGGTGCCGCTGCCGGCCTCGACCACGTCACCGGATTTCCCGGCGAGGAATTGCTGCAACACCGCCCGGATCGCCTGATGGTTGCGGTGAAACGCCGCCGCGTCGAGACGGCCGTCGGGTTCGACCGGCCGCCCGTCCTTGCCGAATTCAACGACATACTCAGCCATGTCAGCTCCGCGCGCCCGATCCGCTTGCGATCAAGGCTTATCAGCTTTGAACTGCGATTGCTCCAGCTCCAGGAAGATCCGGTAGGCATTGCCGCGATTATTGCTCGCGAACGCCGGCATATCCCGGTATTTCGACCAGTCGGCCTGGTCATAGGCTGCGTCGAAATCGGTCCAGTTCTGTACGGCCTTGGTCATCGTGTTCCGCAGATATTGGATATAGTCCCGGGTAAAAGCGATCGCCTGCTTCGCCTCGGTCGACGTCCTGCCATGACCGGGAATGATGAATTTCGGGTCGAGCTTCTCGACCTCGCCAAGCGCATTGAGCCATTGCGTGGTAGAGACGTCGTCACTGTTCATGAAGGGGATGCGGCCGTTCTGCACGATATCGCCGGCGAACAGCACGCCGTCCGGCTCGACCATCATCATCATGTCGCTGGAGGAATGCGCCGGCCCGGCATAGACCAGCGTCAGCCGCCGATCGCCGAGCGTAATCGTCATGCGCTCCCCGAAAGTGATATCCGGCGGGACCACGCGGGTATTGCCGTCAACCCACGGAAACAGCGCAGCGCGCCGCTGATCGAGACGCTGGTTCGCTTTCTCGTCGGCGGTTTCCTCATTGTCCTTGTATTCGCCGGCGCGCTCCTGCGCGACAATGAGTGCGTCGGTGTGATCCCTGAACGCCTGCAATCCATAGATATGATCGGCATGATAGTGGCTCGCGACGACGTAGCGGATTTTCTTGTCCGTGACTTTACGAATTTCCTGCAGCAATGCCCATCCGAGGCTCGGCGTTCCCAGCGCGTCGAACACCACGACGCCGTCGGATGTAACGACAAATCCCGCATTGGACGTGTTGCCCTCATTATCCTTGCCGGGAACGCCGGGATTTCCGGTGCTGTACCAGATTGACCTGCCCGGCAACTGATCGATCTTCAGGGGAATGGTGATGGCCGGATATGGCGTCTGCGCGGCAACGGCAGCGACCATGCATGCGGCGAGCACTGCCGCGATCACAAAACGCTTCACTTGACGTTCCCGCAGTAAATCTCCTTGAGCACCTGCAGCATGTGCAATGCGCGCTTGTCGGCGACGCGGTAGTGCAGCGTCTGCGCGGTCCGCCGGAATGCCACCAGGCCGTCCGCGCGCAGTCTCGCCAGATGCTGCGACAGCGCCGATTGGCTCAATTTCACCACGCTGACGAGTTCTCCCACCGTCATCTCGCCACGCGCGGCAAGAAAGCAAAGGATCAGCAACCGCTTCTCGTTACCGAGCAATTTCAGGAGCTGCGCGGCATCGCCGGCCTGTTTTGCGAGTTTCTTCAAATCAGCCGCGTCGGCGGCGTCGATCCTGGTGGCGGCTATTGCGACTGCTCTCATGGCTTGACGTCCAAATCGGATCTGCGCGCGCGAAGCGCTGATATCACATTACCGCGCATTAGCTAATTTAGCATTGACTAAATTAGCTAATGCCGATACGGCTGGGGAAACTACCGACATTGGCGGCGGCAAACCGCGAAGCGAGGAAACGTGCGGCCACTCTTAGGACGCGGCATCCCTGTGGTATCGAAGCTCGCGGGCACGCAGAACCCGCTGGGCCGGCGCTCCCTTCTTGGTCTGGGCGCGGCGCTGACCGGCACCCTTGCTCTCGGATCGAAGCCAGGCAAAGCGGAATCCGCGGCGGCTTCCCCGCCCGCGGACGCGCCGTGGTCGCAATCGATCGGCCCCGGCGTGGTGGACCGGCCCTATGGCAGACCCGCCGACACTGAGGCCGGCGTCATCAGGCGCAACGTGCCATGGCTCACCGCCGGGACCGAATCTTCCATCAGCTTTTCGCCGCTGCAGGATCTGCACGGCATCATCACGCCGAACGGCCTGTTTTTCGAGCGCCATCATGCGGGACGGCCCGATATCGATCCGGACCGGCACCGGCTGATGATCCATGGCCTGGTCGAGCGCCCGCTGGTTCTCACCATGAAGGACATTGTGCGTTTCCCGTCGGTGTCGCGCATCCATTTCATCGAATGCCCGGCCAATGGCGGCATGGAATGGCGCGCCGCGCAGGTAAATTCGCTGCAATTCAATCACGGCATGATCAGCTGCGCGGAGTGGACCGGGGTGCGGCTTTCGACCCTGCTGGAAGAAGTCGGCGTCAAGAAAGAGGCGCAGTGGGCCATGGTCGAGGGCGCCGACGGCGCGCATATGAACCGCAGCCTGCCGCTCAACAAATGCCTGGACGATTGCCTTGTGGTCTATGCGCAGAACGGCGAGGCGCTGCGGCCGGAACAGGGCTATCCGCTGCGGCTGGTGGTGCCGGGCTGGGAAGGCAACGTCAACATCAAATGGCTGCGCCGGATCAAGCTCGGCGACAAGCCGTGGTATACCCGCGAAGAAACCTCGAAATACACCGACCTGATGCCGGACGGTACCTCGCGCGGATTCACCTGGTTGATCGACGCCAAGTCCGTCATCACGTTCCCCTGCCCCGAAAAACCGCTTGACGGCCCGGGACAATACGAAATCAGGGGATTGGCATGGACCGGCAACGGCAAGGTCAAGCGCGTCGACGTCTCGACGGACGGCGGCGTCAATTGGCAGAGCGCGCGGCTGCATGAACCGGTGCTGTCAAAAGCGCTGACGAAATTCACGATGCCGTGGCGCTGGGATGGCCAACCGGCGCTGCTTGAATCTCGTGTAATCGATGAGACCGGCTATGTGCAGCCGACGATTACGCAACTGCGAAAAGAGCGCGGATCGAATTCGGTCTATCACAACAATTCGATCCAGACCTGGCAGGTCAAGCCGGACGGGAGCGTGTTCGATGTTCAGCTCGCGTAAGCGTCCCCTGCTGCTCTCTGTTGGCCTGGTCGTCGCCGCCGCTACCTTCGCGAGCGCCGCAGAGCCTGGACATTATGGCTATGGCAAAAAGGCCACGCCCGAGCAGATTGCCGGATGGGATATCGACGCGCGCGGCGACGATGGTGCGGGCCTACCCCCCGGCAAAGGCACCGTCGAGAGGGGCTCGGAGGTTTTCGCGGACCAATGCGCCGTCTGTCATGGAACTTTCGGCGAAGGCGAAGGCCGCTTCCCCAAACTCGTGGGCGGCGCAGGAACGCTCAGCAACGACCGGCCGGAGCTGACGGTGGGCAGTCACTGGCCGTTTGCGCCGACATTGTGGGATTACATTAACCGCGCCATGCCGATGCCGGCGCCGCATACATTGTCAGCCGATGACGTTTATGCTTTGACCGCCTATATTCTGAACCTGAACGACACCGTTCCCGGTGAATTCGTTGCCGACCGGGACAGTTTGCCGAAAGTCAAAATGCCCAATCGCGACGGTTTCATCTGGAAAGACCCGAGACCAGATACGATATCCAAGCCGTGCATGAGCGCATGCGCCAATCCTGCCGATATCAAGATCATATCCACCGCAGAGGGCAAAGATCTCACGCCGCGCACGACCGGACCGCTCGACACGATGCAACCGAAATAGAAACTGCAGGAAACGCCCTTTGACCAACACCCTCTCGACGAAGCCCGTCTTGATGCCGGCCTATGCGCTGGCGTTGTTGTTCGGTACGCTGGCAACTTCGCTGCCTGCCGCTGCCCAATCGGCGGCGGAAGGGCAAAAGCTGGCTTTCGACCGCAGCAAGGGTAACTGTCTTACCTGCCACGAGATCAAGGGCGGCGACCTTCCCGGCACCATCGGACCGGCTCTCAAGGATATCAAAAGCAAATATCCTGACCGCAACGATCTCGTCGCTATTCTGTTCGACGAAACAAAACGCAACCCGCAAACCGTGATGCCTCCGTTCGGACGGAATCGCATTTTGACCGACCAGGAAATCAACGCGATCGTGGATTTCCTGCAGACACTATAATGGATAATGGCGAGCGCGCCTTAGGAGACTTCAGATGAACATCACTCACAACGGGCTTGCGGCCACGCGGCGCCTGATCCTGCAGGGCGCTGTAACGGTCGCGCTTGTCGGCATCGGCAACATTCGGTTCGGCCTCGCGCCCGCCTTCGCCGCCGCCAATGACAAATACCCGGAAGATGCGTTCAAGCAGAAGAGCGGCGACGATGCGATCAAGTCGCTCTACGGCAAGACCGCCGAGCCATCCGACAAGGTCAAGCTCGACGCGCCGGAAATCGCGGAGAACGGCGCGGTGGTGCCGATTTCGGTGAGTTCGACACTCGCGGATGTGACTTCGATCTCGATTCTGGTTGCGGAAAATCCGAACGCGCTGGCGGCGTCTTACAAAATTCCGCAAGGCACCATGCCGAGCGTGGCCAATCGCCTCAAAATGGCGAAGACCAGCAACGTAATCGCGATTGTCGAAGCCGGCGGCAAGCTCTACAGCGCTACCAAGGAAGTCAAAGTCACTGTCGGCGGCTGCGGCGGCTGAAGCGCATGATCCGGACCCGGAGGGCCACGTTAGTGCAAAGTGGAAGCCGGTTTTCCGACAAGATCATGCGCAAAATCAAGAGCTAGGGAGTATTCTGATGGCATCGACCATTCGCGTGCGCGCGACCTCGAGCGGCGAAACCACCGAAGTCCAGGCGCTGATTCAGCACCCGATGGATTCCGGCTACGTCAAGGACGCCAAAGGCGAAATCATTCCGCCGCACTTCATTCAGGAAGTGAATTTCGAGTATGACGGCAAGAGCATATTCGCGGCGGACTGGGGACCGGCGGTCTCCAAGGATCCCTATGTCAAGTTCAGCTTCAAGGGTGGCAAGAAGGGCGACGATCTGAAGATCACCTGGGTCGACAACAAGGGCGCTACCGACACAATCACTGCTAAAATTCTGTAGCGGCTGACGGAAAAGCGGGAAACCAACATGCGATCTGCAATCCGTTTCGCCTCGATCGGTTTTGCTCTGGCGGCGCTGGCGCTCGGCTCCGCACCGACCGCGCACGCCGCCGACACGCCCAATCCCCCGGCCGATGCCAAGGCGTTCAAGGATTATTTCACCAAGAAATTTCCCAAGGTGAAGCTGGAGGATTTCGTCAACGGTCCCTATTCGATGAACGAGGACATGCACAAGCAATGGGAAGAGAAGGAACAATTCCCGCCTTATGATTTCTCGCTCGATATGGGCAAGGAGATGTTCTCGAAACCCTTCAAGAACGGCAAGAGCTATGCGGACTGCTTTCCGAACAAGGGCATCGGCATTCGCCAGAACTATCCATACTTCGACGACAAGGAAGGCAAGGTCGTTACGCTCGAACTCGCGTTGAACCGGTGCCGCGAGGCCAACGGCGAGGCGCCGTTCTCCTATGTGAAGGACGAAATGGCCGCGCTGACCGCCTATATGGCGTTCACCTCCCGCGGCAAGCCGTTCGACATCAAGATCCCCAACGATCCGCGCGCGCTCGAGGCCTACCAGAACGGCAAGCGCTATTTCTATACAAGGCGCGGCCAGCTCAATTTCTCCTGCGCAACCTGCCATGTGCAGAGCGGGGGCGAGCGGATACGCGCCGAAGTGCTGGCGCCCGCGCTCGGAATCCTGAATGCCATGCCGATCTATCGTTCCGAATGGGGCGGCATGGGCACGATCAGCCGGCGCTTCACCACCTGCAACAGCCAGATCCGCGGCGTGCCGCTCAATCCGCAGGACGACGAATACCGCGATCTCGAATATTATTTGTCCTATGTCAGCAACGGACTGCCGATCTCCGGCCCGGGCGCACGGCCATGAGGGGCAACATGCGGATATCGACACTCTCGCTGGCTTTGACGCTGCTGATCGCGGGCGCGACATCGGCCCTCACCGCCGGCTCCGAGGCCGATTTCAAGGCCGCCTATGCCGCGGCGGAAGCCGCCAACAAGGAAGCCGCCGCACTGCGCAATCAGTGGACTACGACGGCTGCGGCGCTGGCGGCTGCGAAAAAGGCCGCCGATTCCGGCGACTTCGACCGGGCGGTGGCGTCGTCGAAGGAAGCCGAAGCGCTGGCCAAGGCTTCGATCTTCCAGGCTACAAGCGAAAAAGAAGCCTGGAAAGCGCTCGAGGTACGTTGAGCCTAGAGCATGATCCGGAAAAGTGGGAACCGGTTTTCCGAAGAGATCATGCTCAGACAGGGAGATGAGATTCTGATCCGATTCGATCCAATCGGATCGGAATCTCGCAGGGGCGGAGACATCGCATGACCATCCGTCGCCGGGATTTTCTCACCCTGACAGGCGCTGCCGCGCTCTCGGTTGGACTGCCGCGGTTCGCGCGCCCCGCCGACAACGCCAACGTCTACGATCTCGAACGCTTCGGCAATGCGCGCATCCTGCACATGACCGACACGCATGCGCAATTGCTGCCGGTATATTTCCGCGAACCGAGCGTCAATCTCGGGATCGGTACGATGCAGGGACGGCCGCCGCATCTGGTGGGCCGCGCCTTTCTCGATCGATTTGGAATCAAGCCCGACAGCGCCGAGGCCTATGCCTTCACCTGTCTCGATTTCGAGAAATCCGCTGTCCGATTCGGCAAGCTCGGCGGCTTCGCGCATCTGAAGACGCTGATCGATCGCCTGCGCAGCGATGCCGGGCCCGGGCGCTCGATGCTGCTCGATGGCGGCGATCTGTGGCAGGGCACCGGGCTCGCCAACACCATGCAGGGCGCCGACATGGTCGAGGCGGCGAACCTGCTCGGCATCGAGGCGATGACCGGCCACTGGGAATTCACCTATGGCGAAAAAGCGCTGCGCAGCAACCTCGAGCGTTTCAAGGGCGAATTCCTGGCGCAGAACGTCTTCCTCACCGAGGAAGCCGCGTTCAATGACGCCAAGGCATTCGATTCCGAATCGGGACGCGTGTTCAAGCCGGCCATGATCAAGGAGATCGGCGGCTCCCGGGTCGCCGTGATCGGGCAGGCGATGCCCTATGTGCCGATCGCGCATCCGAAGCGGTTCACGCCGGATTGGACCTTCGGGATTCGCGACGCCGAATTGCAGAAGCTGGTCGATTCGCTGCGGAACAACGACAAGGTCGATGCCGTCGTGCTGTTGTCGCATAACGGCATGGACGTCGATCTCAAGGTTGCGAGCGTCGTCAGCGGCATCGACGTCATCCTCGGCGGCCATACCCATGACGCCGTTCCGCAGCCGATCCCCGTGACCAATGCCGGCGGCACCACGCTCGTCACCAATGCCGGCTCTGCCGGAAAATTCCTGGGCGTACTCGATCTCGACATCGCAAAAGGCCGGGTCAGCGATGTGCGCTACCGGCTGCTTCCGGTGTTTTCGGAATTGCTGAAGCCGGATGCGGCGATGGCGGCGCTGATCGAAAAGATGCGCAGCCCCCATGCGGCAGCCTACGCCGAGAAGATCGCAACCGCCGACCGTCTGCTCTATCGCCGCGGCAATTTCGGCGGCACCGTGGATCAAGTGATCTGCGACGCGTTACGCAGCGAATTCGATGCCGAGATCGCGCTGTCGCCGGGCTTCCGCTGGGGTTCCAGCGTGCTGCAGGGCCAGCCGGTGACGATGGAAGACGTGCTGACCGAGACCGCCATTACCTATCCGGAAACCTACGTCCTGAGCATGACCGGCAGCCAGATCAAGGATGTCCTCGAAGACGTCTGCGACAATCTCTTCAATACCGATCCTTATCGCCAACAAGGCGGTGATATGGTTCGCGTCGGCGGTTTTGTCTACACCTGTACGCCCGGAGAATCTGTCGGCCGGCGGATTTCCGATCTGAAGCTCGACAACGGCCGTCCGCTCGATGCCGGCAAGAGCTACAAGGTGGCGGGATGGGCTTCTGTCAACGAGCAGCAGGGAACGCCGGTGTGGGATGTCTTTGTCAAACATCTGCGTTCCGGGAAAGCGCCGGATCGTCGAGACGGCAGCGTCACGCTAAGGGGCGTCGACGATAATCCAGGCATCGCGGAACTGGGATGAGGCATTTCCGGACATATCGATTCCCGATACATCGACGGTCGATCTTTCGCGCCTTCGGCAGCGCCGTGATCGCGGCGTCGATGGCGGCAACGCTCTCGTTGGCCGCGCAAGCCCAGCCGGCACCGCTGCCGGACAAACCGTTCGCCGAACACCGCATCGCGTTGCAGCTTTCCGACAACGATCCGAAGAAACAGGGCCTCGTGATCAGCGTCGCCTATAATCTCTTGAAATTCTACGATCCCGACAAGGTTGCGATCGAGGTGGTGACATTCGGTCCGGGGATCGATTTGCTGCGTCCGGAGAACAGCAACCGCAAACTGGTCGAAAGTCTGGTCGCGCAGGGCGTGCGTTTCGATGTCTGCCTGAATACCGTGGACACCATCGAGCGCGAAACCGGCAAGCGGCCGGAAATCATTCCCGTCGCGACGCCGGTTCAGGTCGGCGTCGGGCAAATTCTGTCGTTGACCGAAAACGGATATAGCTTGGTTCGGCCTTAAGGAGTTCAGATCATGCGCGGCTTTCTTCGTCGTTGTGCAACCATTGCCTTGATGTCGATGGCGTTCGCCTCGGCCAGTCCCGCGGCCGACGGCAAACCGCATCGCATTGCCATCCAGGTCGACCAGAACGATCCGCAGGTCATGAACCTGGCGCTGAACAACGCCACCAACGTGATCGAATATTATCGTGCCAGGAACGAAGACGTGGATGTCGATATCGTCACCTATGGCCCCGGCCTCCATATGCTGCGGGCCGACACGTCGCCGGTGCAGGATCGCATCAAGCGGCTCAAGGATATGGTGTTTCCCGGCAAGATTCAGTTTTCCGCCTGCAACAACACCAAGCAGGGCATGGAGAAGGCGGAAGGCCACGCGATCTCCATTGTACCCGACGCCACCATCGTTCCCTCAGGCGTCGTCCGCCTGATGGAATTGCAGGAGCAGGGCTGGAGTTATGTTCGGCCGTAGCGATGACAAGCCCGAAACTTGAGAGATTGGCGATGCGCTATCCGGCCATGATCGTTGCAGCCACGCTTGCGCTCACCATACCGCCTGCCGTGGCGGGCGACGACGCGTTTGTTGTCTACAAATCGCTGTCGCCGGAAGTAGCGCTTGAGGCGGCGCAGGCCGCGCTGAAGAAATGCCGCGACAACGGGTTTCAGGTCGCGGTCGCGGTGGTGGATCGCTTCGGCCAGCCGCAAGTGATGTTGCGGGATCGCTATGCCGGCCTGCCCGCTCCGGATACCGCTGTCGGCAAAGCCTATACGGCTCTGAGTTTTCGTGCCGCCACCAGCGAGCTGGCGAAGTCTATACGCTCGGGTCAATTGGACTCCGGCCTTGCCCGACTGCCTCATGTCGCGATGCTGTCCGGTGGACTGATGATCGAAGCCGGCGGCACCCTGCTCGGTGGCATCGGCGTCTCCGGCGCCCCCGGCGGCGACAAGGACGAGGAGTGCGCCAAGGCAGGGCTCGACGCCATCAGGGACAAGATCGATTTCTAGAGCATGATCCGGAAAAGTGGGAACCGGTTTTCCGAAAAGTGCTCAATCAAAGATATGAGACGCGCGGTGCGGCCCAGGAAAATCGGCTAAAATCAGCTATGGTCGCGCAGGAAAACGGTAGCAATCAAGCATGATCTTTCGCCAGCTGTTCGACAGCGTTTCGGGAACCTACAGCTATCTGCTGGCCAGCCGCGCCGGCGGCGAGGCGCTGATCCTCGATCCGGTGCTGGAGAAGGTCGACCGCTACTGCCAGCTGCTGCGCGAACTCGATCTCAAACTGGTCAAGGCCGTCGATACCCATCTGCATGCCGACCACGTCACCGGGCTCGGCGAGCTGCGCGACCGCACCCACTGCGTCACCATCATGGGCGAGCAGAGCAAGGCCGACGTGGTGGCGATGCGGGTCGCCGACGGCGACAAGGTGACGATCGAGGGCCTCAGTCTCGACGTGATGTATACGCCGGGTCATACCGATGATTCCTACAGCTACCTGATGGGCGATCGCGTATTCACAGGCGATACGCTCCTGATCCGCGGCACCGGCCGCACCGATTTCCAGAACGGCAGTGCCCGGGCGCAATACGATTCCATCTTTGGCCGGCTGCTCAAGCTGCCCGACGAAACCATGGTTTTTCCCGCCCATGACTACAAGGGCGATACCGTCTCCACCATCGGCGAGGAAAAGCGGTTCAATCCGCGGCTGCAGGTGCGCTCGGTGGATGAATATATCGAGTTGATGGGCAATCTGAAGCTGCCCAACCCTAAGATGATGGATGTGGCGGTGCCGGCGAACATGCATGTCGGCCTGCATCAGGACGATCTTGCCAGGCAGGGGCAGGCGCTCAGCGCGCGCGAAGGAATCGAGAGCCTCGGCCGGCCCGATATTCTTCTGGTCGATCTCAGAGAAAGCAGCGAACGCGCCAAGCACGGCATGCTGCCGGGCGCGCTTCACGCGCCCTATCCCTCGATCGGCGAAAACCTGCAGCCCGGCGGCATATTGCGCGAGGTCGCCGCGGCGACCGGGCGGCGCATCGTGTTCTTCTGTGCGTTCGGCGAGCGCTCGGCCATGGCCGTGGCGGCCGCCAAAGAGGCGGGCCTCGCCAACACCGCGCACATCGCAGGCGGCATCGACGCGTGGAAGAAGGCCGGCGGACCGGTGCTGACAGGGTGAGAACGCTAGCTATAGGTCGTCGTCCCTGCGAAAGCAGGGACCCATACTCCGTGACTTCAGTTGCGGAGAGGAAAGAATGACCAGCAGCTCGCAAAAGCTATCGACGCCGGTGGTTATGGGTCCCTGCTTTCGCAGGGACGACGGAAGTAAATTATCGCTCGACCCGCTCCAGCTCCGCGATCAGCACGTCCAGCGCTTCCGCAAGCATCACGCCGCCGCACACGGTCAGCCGCTCCGGAATGACGATGCGCTTGTTCGGCGGATAGAAGCGCTCGAGCGCGGGATGCAGCAGGAACGCGCGGCCGTCATCCTCGGCGCGGTCGCCGGACTCCGACACCAGAAGAAGATCGGGTTTCAGGTTAACGATCGCCTCAAGCGAGGCTAACCCGCCGGTGCCGACGCCGAGATCGCCGGCCGCGTTGAACAGCCCGGTCTCGGTCAGGAGCGAGCTGACCAGGCTGTCGCTGCCGGATACCCAGCCGCGGCGGGACAGCGGCAGCACCCGATAATGTTTGTCGGTAACGGCTTGGCGCGCCCGCGCCATCGCGGCGTCGATCTGTACGATTTCCGCCGTCGCGCGATCGGAATGCCCAGCGATCTCGCCCATGCGGCGGATCTGGGCCTTCACTTCGTCGAGATTCCGCGGCACCGCAAATTCGGCGAGGTGGAGCCCCTGCTCTTTCAAAAGCTCCCGCGTCGAACGCTTGTCGAACGAGCTGGCGACGACGATATCGGGCGCGAGGACCAGCACATCCTCGGCGCCGCCCGACAGGGTCGGGTAGCGGCGCGCATCATCAGCCGCCCAGGATTGCCACGCGTCACGCGAAAACCGGCTCAACCCAAGGATTTGCTCCGGATCGGCCAGCGGTATCAAAAGCTGGTCAGTACAAACATTCATCGACGCGATGCGCGGCAGACCGGCCGCGAGTGCAGGCGCAAACCATACACCGCCGAACATCGCAAAGACTGCGACAGCAGCCGATCGGAACAAGAATCCGAGGTGCCCACTCATGCTGCTTCCTAGATTTCCGCCCATGGCACGATCACGGCCTCGCGCTGATATTCCGCGCGATAGGCGCTGATCCGAAACACGTCGCCCATGATGTCATCGGAGAGCGCTTCGGCGGGAGAGCCTTGCGACGCCAGGCGGCCCTCCGAAAGCACCAGGACGGTATCCGCAAATCGCGCGGCAAGCCCGAGATCGTGCGTCACCACAATCACCAGCGCGGCTTTATCAGCGGCCGCACGCAGGCTTTTCATCACATCGATCTGGTGTCGCGGATCGAGCGAGGCTGTCGGCTCATCTGCCAGAATCACCGGCGCTTCCACGGCAAGGACGCGCGCCAGCGCGACGCGGCTGCGCTCGCCGCCGGACAGTTCGGTCACGCGGCGGTCGCTGAATTCCACGACATCGGTGGCCTGCATCGCCCGCAGCACCGCCTCGGTATCTCTCAGCGTCAATCGCGCCGGGTCGGTCGCACCATGCGGATAGCGGCCCAGTGCCACGATATCCCGCGCCGGCAGCGGCCAGTGCACGATGTGGCCCTGCGGCAGGTAGGCGAAGCGCCGGGCGCGTTCGCGCAAGGGAAGCGACGACAGGGCGTCGCCGCCGACATGGATGGCGCCGTCTGAAGGCACCAGTCCCGCCAAAGCGCGCAACAGCGTGGTCTTGCCGGCTCCGTTCGGTCCCACCAGCGCCACCAGATGTCCAGGCGACAGCGCGAGCGAGATATTTTTGAGCACGGCGCGGCCGGATAATTTGACGCTCAGATCCCGCGCGGTGAGAAAGCCGGCCTCGGTCATGCGACGCCTCCACCGAGCGCGCGTCGCTCGCGCATGATCAGATAGAGGAAAAACGGCACGCCGATAATCGAGGTCAGCACGCCAACCTTGATGTCGCTGGTCGATGGAATGATGCGCACGGCGATATCGGCTGCCAGCAGCAGCGCGCTACCGGTGAGCGCGCTCGGAACCAGCAACCGTGTCGGATCGTGGCCGATCAGCGGCCGCATCAAATGCGGCGCAACCAGGCCGATGAAGCCGATGGCGCCGGTGACGGCGACGGAACCACCGACGCCGAGCGCGACACCGACGATCACGGTGAGCCGCAGCCGGCCGACATCGACGCCCAGGCTTTGCGCGGTCTCCTCGCCGAGGCTGAGCGCGCGGAAGGCGTTGCGCTGGCTCAGCAGAATGATCGCGCCCGCCACAATGAACGGCAGCGCCAGCATGACGTGGCGGAAACTGCGATCCTCCAGCGAGCCGAGCAGCCAGAACGCAATTTCGAGCACCACGAACGGATTGCTGGACAGATTCATCACCAGCGCGGTCGCGGCGCCCGCAAGGCTCGAGATCGCGAGGCCCGCCAGAATGAGGATCAATAGGCCGGCGTTACGGCCTGCGATCGCGAGCAAAGCGAATACCGAGGCGAATGCCGCCAAAATCGCCGCGACCGGAAGCGCGTAGGATCGCACATCGGCCAGCCCAAGCGCGATCACCAGCACCGCGCCGAACGCCGCCGATTGCGGCGCGCCGAACAGCGAGGGCGACGCCAAGGGATTGCGCAGCAACCCCTGCAGTGCCGCGCCGGACAGTCCGAGCATCGCGCCGATCGCAAACCCCAGAATCATGCGGGGCAGCCGGATTTCCCGCACAATGACCTGCTGCACCTCACTGCCGCCACCGAACAGGGCATCGATCACGGTCAGCGGCGACAGCCGCACCGGTCCGATTCCGAGCGAGGCCAGCGCCAGCAGCACCACGAGCACGACGAGCGCGGCCATCACGCTTGAGCGTCGGCGCGCCGCGATGTCAGCCGTCACCATGATGTTCTGAATACTCAACAATCGTCCTCAAGCGGCAACGTCGCGCCGCTCCAATGCTCATACAATGATTGAGGTCGGGCACAAGCGGCATCCGAACAAAATGCGTACCCGCCGCGAGTGGGGGCCCCGCGCGCCCAAGCGGCGGGATTGACTCTTCGCCCGGTAAAATTCTAGATATTCGCGACGGTTCCCTTGCTTGGGGATCAAAAGGGAATGCGGTGCGGGGAAACTTCCCCAATGCCGCGGCTGCCCCCGCAACTGTAAGCGGTGAATCTTTCGTCATATGCCACTGGGAATCTCGGTCCTGGGAAGGCGACGCAAGGTATCGACCCGCGAGCCAGGAGACCTGCCGTCAGCCGTGGTCACACGCGAAGATGTCGGTCGGGGAGTACAGACATTAGCTTCACCAGCGGTGCGGAAGCACGATGGTGAGACTTGGTTCGCTGTGACGTGCCACTGACGTCATACCGAGGTCCAACCATGTCTTCCATCCCCAAAGCCGCACCGCGGCGTCGCACCTGTTGGCTTGCTTCAAGTTTCCTTGCGCCTGTTCTCTGCTTGGGTATTTCTGCTGCGAAAGCGCAGCAGGCTTATCCGGATCAGCTGCCGCCCATCGAGGTCAACCCTCCCGTGGATGAGACCCGAACCCGGGCCAAACCGATCGATGGGGAGTCGGGTTCGCGCCGCGCGGTGCCGAACGTCTCGTCAACCAGCAGTTCGAACGTCTCACCCACGAGCGACGCAGCGGCTGTCAGGCAATTCAACGGCATTGTCGGCGCATCCGCTACCGTCATCACGTCCGAGGATATTGCGCGCTCGCCGGCTCAAACGGTGCAGGAGATCATCGCGCAAACGCCCGGCGTGCAACTGACGTCATTCTACGGCGGCGTGAATGGCGCGGGAACTACGGTGGACATCCGGGGATTCGGAGCTTTTGCCAGTTCGAACACCCTCGTGCTCATCAACGGCCGCAGATTCAACGACCTTGATTTGCAAGGCGTGGATCTTTCCACGATTCCGCGCGACTCGATCGAACGCATCGAAATCACGAGAGGCAACAGCGGCGCCGTGCTCTATGGCGACAATGCCGTCGGCGGGGTCATCAATATTGTCACCAGGACGGGCATTGGGGGTCCGCCAGTTTCGATACGGGCCGAAGGCGGCGCCGGTTCGTTCAACCAAAGCATGGCTGCAGTTTCGACCAGGGCAAATTCAGGCCCTTGGTCAGCGTCCTTCTATGGAAACGGGGTCAAGTCCGACGGATATCGGGTAAACAACGCGCTCGATCAGCGCAACGGTGTCGGCGATCTCCGTTACACCACGCCCGATTTCACCGCATATTTCAATTTATCCGGTGATGATCAACATATCAGGTTCCCAGGTCCCCGAACGGTTGATCCCTCCATCGGCCTCAATGAACTGGTCACCGACCGAAGAGGCACAAATACGCCCTTCGATTTCGGCAACAGGCAGGATGCCAACGCTACCGGCGGCTTCACCAGGACATTGTGGAACGGCACGGACCTGATCGTCGACGGGGGTTATCGAAACAAACAGCAACAATCCGGCTTCCTGGGAGCGCCCGGCAGCGACCCCTTCTTCTTTTCCTTCGTCAATGCGACGCTGCAGACATGGTCGCTGACTCCCCGGCTCAGCATCAAGAGCTCGATATTCGGACTGCCCTCAACCATTCTGACCGGCGTCGATTTCTACGATTACAGCTACGTCCAGGATCACAGGAACGTTCAGGGCGCGATTCCAATCCACAGCTATGATCTGTCGCAGCAATCACTTGGCGCGTATTGGCAACAGACCATCGGAATCCTTCCGACCACCGACTTTTCATATGGCGGCCGAATTCAACGCACCAGCGTTACCGCGAGAGATCGACTGAACAACGATCCTGGGTGCGCAGCGGAATTTTCCTGCGATACGCAGGCCGCGCCGCTGGACACAAGCGAAGTCAACCACGCGCTACATATCGGTATCGAACACCGCTTCAACGAGACTTTTGCGGTGTTCGGCCGCGCCGCGACCGCGTTTCGCACGCCTAACATCGATGAAAGAGTCGGGGTCGGCCCCTTTGCTTCCCCGGCCAAGGATTTTAACCTGAAGATTCAAACGTCAAATGATGTCGAGGGAGGTTTCCGCATCAAGGCAGGAATGTTCGAGATGCAATCGAGCATCTACAATATGAACCTGACGAATGAGATTCATTTCGACCCCGTGAATTTCGTCGACGTTAATCTGGATCCGACGCGCCGCTATGGCAGCGAAACCAGTGCGTCGCTGCGTGTGAACGACGCCTTGCTGTTGCACGGTGGCGTCGCCTATACCCGCGCGATATTTCGCGAGGGCCCATTCGCAGGCAATGACATTCCGTTGGTTTCGCGTGTTACGGCCAACGGCGGAGTGACCTGGAATATCTGGCAAAGGTATTTTGTCGCAGATGCAACGGTGCGCTATTGGGGCACCCGCCGCATGGACAACGATCAGGCCAATACCCAGTCGCTCATTGCGGCCAACGCGACGGTGGATTTCAAGCTGGGCGGGGAATATGACCGGTTCTTCTGGTCGCTGAGCGTGAACAACGTCCTTAATGCGCTGTATTACGACTATGCGGTCGCCAGTGCATTCACCGACGGCCGGTTCAATGCCTATCCGCTGCCGGGCCGGACGTACATGCTAAAGGCCGGCGCAACCTTCTGATCGCAAAGCCCGGTTGAGGCCTGCGCGACCGGCTCGATCCGGTTGCGCAGGACCGGCGGCCCTTCACCACGATTGCCGATTCAGCCTGAAATGCAGCTGTTTTCCCTCGGGACATGGCCTAAAATTGCCCTTCACCCATGCAATGCATGGTAAGATTCACATAGAGGTCGCCGCACGATGTTGCGCGCCGTGAATTTTGAGGTACCCGATGGATGACGAACCGAAAACCGCCGCCGAACTGAAAGAGATCAGGGTGAACCGTAAGCTCGCCCAGGATGCCGAAGGCATCAAGGCCATGGCTGATATCGCTGCCGCGGATGTCGCGATTCGAAAGCGGACCGCGAACCTGCGCGCGGCCCGATTGGCGAGAGAAGCCGCCGACCGCGACAAGCCGGCGGAACCCAAGGTCAAGGCCAAAGCCAAGCCCAAGAAAAAGAAAACGACCTAAATGTCAAAAGAAGATCGCAACCGCGCCGATGCGCGCTTCAACAAGGCTGCACGCTCTGCGAACGAAGCCAGGACCGGCAAGACCGACCGCGACGCCGCGCTGAAGGCCGTGACCGACAACATGGCGAAGCTGAAAGCATTGCGGCTCGCCCGCGAAGCCGCCGAACCTCCGCGCCCGGCCGCAACAGTCAAGAAGACGCGCGCCAAGTCGAAGAAGTCAGCAGAAAAGGCCCCGGCATTGGCGGATTGGCTGGCGGGCCAGCAAAGCGGCGGACGCCGGACTTAAGCCAGCATCAAACTGGCGCGGGCAATTCGATCATCGATCGCGTCTTGGTCGCGGCATCGTAAACCTGCACCTGAAGCATCTGGTACTGATTCTTCAAAGCCATGCCCGCCTCTTCGGCGGCTTCGACCGTATCGTGGTGCGACTTGAAGTGACCGTCCACCACCAGCGAGTAGCCCTCGGTCGGCGGTTTATCGGCGCGAATGATTTTGCGCGGCTGCTGTTCTTCTGCTTCGATCTTCGGCTTTTTCATATTGGCTCCTGGTTGCGCCTCCCTTTACACTGAACGCCGGAAAAAGGCAGGAAAGATTGTCCAATTGCGGCTAATATACCCGTCAAAGGCGGTCAGATTGAGGTCAATGCGCAGATCACCGGATGACCTGGCAAGAGGTCGATTGATCCGAACAAGAGGAACAGCATGGGTGGAACCGGCAGGAAGACCGAGCTTCCCAACAAGGAAGACGACAAATCAAGGAAATCGCCGCCTGCACCTGTAGAGGACGACGACATCGAGGACGGCGACTTCGCCACGCCGAAACGCGATCGCCACGGCGACGACGATCAGCCGTTATGAAGTCATGCCAGCGGAAAATCTTCGCTCTCGATCAGCCTGACGCTTCTGACATCGAGCAAATGCG
>OCZT010000940.1_pt1 | contig 29777 bp, 29 predicted proteins | sample 1539031 | NCBI WGS metagenome assembly OCZT01 (sample SAMEA3539308, study PRJEB22396) | soil metagenome | biome: tundra; feature: field; material: soil | place: USA | collected 2010-05 | depth 0.15 m | reverse complement strand
ACGTCGCCGCCAACGTCATGTTTAAGGTTCTCGGGAGTGTCCATCGCAACGATCTTCCCGTGATCGATAATGGCGATGCGGTCGCACAACTTATCGGCTTCGTCCATGTAGTGCGTGGTTAGGATCATCGTGATCTTCTTTTCTCGATTGAGCTTCTCTATGTACTCCCAGATATGAAGCCGGGTCTGTGGGTCAAGCCCGAGCGTGGGCTCATCGAGGAAAAGGACCCTGGGGTGGTGAAGCAAGCCGCGCGCGATCTCCAGCCGCCGCTTCATGCCGCCAGAATACTTCTTAACGATCACGTTGGCTTTATCAGAGAGTTCAACGAGCTCGAGGACGTCGCGGATTCTCTCAGCGATTTCATTTCGGGGCACTTTGTAGAGCCGGCCGTGGAAGTCGAGGTTTTCCTTCCCGGTAAGGTTATCGTCGAGACTGGGGTCCTGAAACACGATGCCTATCATTCCGCGCACGGTGCTGGATTCTTTTTTCACGTCGTGCCCGAAGACGCTCGCTGAGCCGCTCGTGGGCTTCGTAATGGTACACAGCATGGAGATGGTCGTCGTCTTGCCGGCTCCGTTGGGTCCGAGCAGCCCGAAAAGCTCCCCTTCTTCAATTTCCAAATTGATTCCTTTCACGGCTTCAACGTCTTCAAACCGCTTGACGAGATCTTTTGTTTCGATGGCTTTCATTGTTGATCCGGTTGCATAAAAAGCACGTGAGTGGGTTTAAACGCACTCAGCACATTTGCCTATTATTTAGTAGTTTCAGTTTCTATATATAATTTGTTGATATATTAGTAGGTAATATAACGCGGTCGGCGTTCTTCGCGCTGTCACCGGAACAGGCGTGTTCATCGATGCGAGGGACCCGACTGATCGCGCGGTGCATCTCAGGAGACCACGGGCAGAGGAACTTAGTCGCGCCAAGCTTAGATCGGTGCGGTATGCCCTCACAAAGTTTCTTCATCCTCAGTCACTGCCAGAGGCGCAGCCCGAGTTGTTCAACGCTCGTTGACGCACTTTTAGAATGGCCGACCAGCGCCCCTGGCGTGCTGTTCGACTGAACGCTGCGACTCATAACGTTAAAGTACTAAAATCGCAATGATTAGTGCCAGAGACAGACGGGGCTGATTCACTATGGAGTTTTGGAATCCAAAGGTCGAACGATTGCGCGGAAGAGCTCAAGCAGCTGCAAGAACGTAAGCTCAGACGGTCTGTCGAAAACGCGTACGAGTATTCCAGTTTCTACAAGAAGCGCTTTGCGGCAGCCGGCGTTTCTCCACACGACATACGATCACTCGAGGATATTCAGCAGCTGCCGTTCACGCACAAGACCGATCTGCGGGACACCTATCCGACCGGCATGTTCTCGGTGCCACAGAGCCAGATCGTGCGATTTCACGTTTCAAGCGGCACGACAGGCGTTCCGACCGTTGTCGGCTACACCGCCAACGACATTGACGTTTGGACGACCTGCTTGGCGCGCTCGCTAACCGCATGCGGGCTCGAGCGCGGTGACGTCGTCCAAGTCGCGTACGGCTACGGACTGTTTACGGGAGGGCTTGGCCTTCACTACGGCGTCGAGGAGATTGGCGCAGCCGTCCTCCCCATAGGCGCGGGCACCACGACGCGACAGATAAGCCTCATGAAAGATCTCGGTACGACGGCGATCGCCTGCACGCCGTCATATCTTCTCCACATCGGCGAAGTTGCCGAGTCAATGAATATCGACATCGCGTCGCAGACGCGGCTGCGAGTAGGTATCCTTGGAGCTGAGCCCTGGTCGCTCGAATCGCGCAAGCGCATCGAGCAGAACCTTGGAATCAAGGCCTATGACATCTACGGCACGTCTGAGATGAGCGGTCCCCTTTTTACTGAATGTTCCGCTCAGAATGGCATCCACGCGTGGGCGGATCACTTCCTGATCGAGATTGTCGACGATTATGGCAGCCCTGTCGAAGAGGGCGAGAGAGGCGAACTCGTTGTCACGACGCTGTCAAAGGAGGGCCTGCCGCTCATCCGGTACAAGATGGGCGACATCACCTCGCTGGTGTGGGAAGAGTGCGAGTGTGGCCGAACCCACCCCAGAATTATGCGCATTCAAGGACGGACTGACGATATGATCGTGGTCCGGGGCATAAACGTGTTCCCGAGCCAGATCAAATCGGTGCTCATGCAGATTCCGGAAGTGGGTGACCACTTCCAGATCGTGGTCGACCGAGCCGGCCCGATGGACGTCATGGTGGTTAAGATTGAGGTCACTGAGCACACACTGAGCGACCGAGTCGGGGCGTTGATGCCGCTGGAAGAACGGGTCGCCAAGCAGCTGCGCGATGTGCTCATGGTGAACGCAAAGGTCGAACTCGTGGAACGGGGCACCCTGCCCCGGTCATCAGGAAAGTCGCAGAAGGTCATCGACCTGCGACAGATTTAGGCTAACGAGGTCGTGATGCGAATGGTCACAAACAAGATGTTGAAGCAGATCACGCTGTTTGCCGAGAACAAACCCGGCCGGCTTGCAAGCGCGACGAAAATACTCTCTGAAAATGGAATAAACATACGCGCTTTTACCATCGCTGATAGCGGCGAATTTGGCATCATTCGGTTCGTCGTCGACGACGCAGACGCATCTCTGCGTCACCTAAGAAGAGCTGGTTTTACCGTCTCTGAAACAATGGTCATCGGCCTTGAGATGCCCGACACACCTGGCGCCTTGTTCGAGATCAGCCGTGCGCTCTCCGACAACGACATAAACGTCGACTACGCCTACGCTTACGCGAGCGCAACGCCGAACAAAGCGATCTTGATTCTCCAAGCGAGCGACCTGAAGAAAGCGGCCGGATTGCTAACCGAACTTGGGTTTCATCTCATCGAATCCTCGCCATAAATGAGCTCCTGAATGACGCTGCACAGCAGTTTCACGACTTCTTCGCCACACGACGCTGACTGACAACATGCAGGGGTTGGCTTGTCACGAAGATCGGCGAGGCGACACCTCACTCTGAATGCGAGGGGCCCTCCAACTGCGTCAGACACTAGCAATAGGGGATTCAGCGGCCCATGTTCCTAGAGTTGATGCTTGCACTCGCAGGCAGTGCTCTCATGGTCTTGTCGCCTCCGATCTCATTCTCTGGACGACCATCTGCAGCATCCTTGTCGTAGCCTGCCTCGCCGCCTGGCGCCGCGATATCGAACAGATGGCCTGCGGTGCCCGCTAGTGCCGCGCTAGATCCGGATTGCCCGTTTACAAGGCTATCAGACGAGCATGATGATTAGGGGTCTGGCACTGCAACGAGTTTCTCTTTGCGACGAGAAAATGTGATAAACGCAAAGCGCTAAGTAGGTACGAATGTGGCTTAAGACGGTGACTGCCAAGGGGCTTGCACACGAAAGCTACTTCCTGTCTGACCACAACGAGGCGATGGTCGTCGATCCTCGTCGAGACTGTGCGATCTACGCCGAGCTGGCGGCCAGTGAGTGCACCGAAATCAAGTACATCTTCGAGACGCACTGCAACGAGGATTTTGTCACCGGTTCTCTCGACCTTCAACGGCGGACCGATGCAGAAATCGGGCACAGCAAGGAAACCCATTTTCGATACGGAGACCACAACCTTGCCGAAGGCGAAACGTTCTCTGTCGGCGACCTTAAAGTTGAAGTCCTCAGCACGCCCGGACACACCAACGACAGCCTTTGTTTGCTCGTCTATGAGCGGCTTGATAGCCGCGTGCCGCTCATTGTGTTTACGGGGGATACGCTCTTTGCGGGCGACGTCGGGCGGATTGATCTCCTCGGAACTGAATCAACCCGCGCACAGTCAAAGAAGCTCCATAGCAGCATCTTTGAAAAACTCTTGCCGCTTGGTGATCACGCTCTCGTGTATCCGGCTCACGGCGCGGGAAGCGTTTGCGGAAACCACATGAGCACCAGAGCGTACAGCACCGTGGGCTACGAACGCCAATTAAATCCGCTGCTTCAGCTGGACGAAGACGGTTTCGTCCGCTATCTGACGCAGCAGCAGCTCTCGCTGCCGCCTTACTTCAGCAGAACACAGGAGCTCAATGTTCAAGGCCCACCTCCGATGCCTCAGACGCTCCGTGAGGCAGACACTGACGAGTTCGAGAAACTCATCGAGGCTCACGCAACAACCACTATCGACACGCGAGACCCAGGGGCATTTGCCGGATCGCATATTGCGGGATCACTCAGCATATGGCTCGACGGCGTCAGCGTCTATCCCGGATGGGTGTTAGATGATGATGAGCCCGTCGCGCTCGTTACTGAAAGAGCGGGGGACGCCAAGGTGGCTCGGACGTACCTGAATCGGCTTGGCTTTGACAACGTTGCTGCCCATCTCTGTAACGGATTGCCCGACTGGCGGAACCGCGGAAAGCCAATCGCGCGGCTCAAGACGTGTTCGGTCGAGCAGCTGAAAAACGCGGTGGACCGCGCGGCTGTCAACGTGCTCGACGTCCGCGACGATCACGAGTGGAGGGAGGGTCATATCAGAGGGGCACAGCACCTCTTCGTAGGATATCTCGAACAGCAGGTTGCGCGTGTGCCGCGGGATGCGCCCCTCGCCGTGTACTGTTCTTGGGGGGGGCGTGCCAGTCTCGCTGCGAGCATTCTAGCACGACACGGGTACGCAAGCGTCTACAACGTTCTCGGCGCGATCAGAGCTTGGAAAAGCCGAGGATATCCGCTTGAAAGAGGGTAGACGCAACTGCGCCAGCTGGTTTGCTCATCTCCCCTAGATAACGCGGAGCAGCGCCCTTTCGCTTAAGGGGTGTATGACACAGAAAAAGAGACGCCCTTTGCGCGAAGAAAGTGTTTTCTTCCATTTATTTAACGATTTCCTTTTGTCGCCGTGGGGGGCTGCGACACAATTTCACGTTGAGCTAGGCGTTGGATTAGCGCACGCATTCGAAACGCGGGCTAAGCGGCGACATGCTGAAGCGTTCCCAAAGATAAATGCGCTGCTCTTAGAAAAAATGCAGCCGTGCAGAACAATCCGCGCCCAACCAAAGAGGCACCCAAACGAGCGATCTGCGTGCGGTGTTTTTGGCGCTGCTGGAAGGGTGCACGCTTGGAGGACGCCGGCAATGGACCCGTCAGGCGCCGTTCACCGGTGCGCGTCCCGCCACGCCGTCATGCCACCCTTCAAGACGAAGACTCGCTCAAATCGCGAATCCTGAAGAATTCGAGCTGCGGCCTCTGAGCGTCTTCCCGTGCGGCACACAGCGACGATGTCCCACCTTTTGTGAGTCGAGAGTTCGCCTATCCGCTGTTGAAGCTGCCCGAGCGGGATATTCAGGGCGCCGGGCAGCTGCCCCAACTCCCCCTCTAGTTCGTTAGGGTCTCGCACGTCGAGCACCAGCGGCGCCCGGTCTGAACGCAGTCTTCGAGCGAGCTCCTCGGGGGACAAGTAGGACAAACCCTCCTGCAACTTATCACGAGCTGTATCAGTCAACATATCCTCCATTATATACGCTGCTTATCTTATCCCGCTTTCTCGGTGCTTCACGGATCAATACTTGTCTGAACGGCAGGACATTACTCTTCGAGGTCTTTATAGCATAACCACCAATCGTAGTTATCATACATCTTAGCGCGTTCTTTGGCCGTCTTTTCATCGGCAGGCGCCGGTATAAGCACCTTATTTCCGATAAGCTCGTTTTCCGGCCACCCAGCGGGCATCGCAACGCTGTATTTGTCGGCGGTTTGGAGAGCTTTCACGGCTCGAAGAATTTCGTCCATGTTTCTGCCGACCTCTTGCGGATAATAGATAATCAACCGAACGATGCTTTTCGGATCGACAATGAACACAGCGCGCACGGTATTCGACGCCTTGCCAGGGTGAATCATCCCCAGCATTGAGGCTACTTTACCAGTGTCCGCAATAATCGGGAACGGAATTTCGACGTCCAAGTTCTGCTGGATCCACTCGGTCCACTTCATGTGCGATACTATTTGATCAACGGACAGTCCGATGAGCTCGCAATTAAGCTCTTGGAATTGGTCATATCGTTTAGCAAAGGCCACGAACTCCGTCGTGCACACCGGCGTAAAATCTGCAGGGTGACTGAAAAGCACGAACCACTTGCCGCTAAAAACATCCGGCAGTATCATCTTGCCGTGAGTCGTTTGAACTTCTATCTGGGGGAACTTGTCACCGATCAGTGGCATACCTCGCGCGGCTTGCGCGCCTTCTCCTGCGCTTTTTATAGCGCTCTGCGTACTCGACTGCATACTATTCGGTCTTAAATCGTGCACATATATACCTATGCAATACCGTGAGCAACACGCCCGTCTTGCAAGAAACGCACGAGAGCAGCGCAGTTCGCTGCGCGATTAAGACACCTTACACGTGGCACGTCACCGTGTGCAGAGAGCAGCTTCCCGCTTGTTTCGGTGACGAGACCAGCGGCGAGACGCTAAATGTGAGCACTCAAAGCGAACAGCTTGAACGTTGCGCTAAAAATGCTCAGAAAGGATGCTATGGTCTCAAAGGATCCGTGAGCCCGAAATGGTTCTTATTGAGCAATAATATTCTATGGAGAGTATATTTTGTATCCTAAAAAAAGAGCGACGGACGCGAGGGCGTCGAAAACGTCTGTCAGAAAAACGGGAGCACCAGAATGAAAAAAGTTGTCATTTCTGTGCTCGTCGTGCTAACATCGATTTTACTTTTCACACCTGCTAACGTCACTGCACATTCAACAGCCACGTGCGCGACAATAAAAACATGTGAAAGCACCATGGGTACTAACTGCCCAGCACGGTCTGTGCACAGTGTACGAGCTGCCAGAAGACTTCAACGTGTCCGACGACGGTACAGTGCGCGAGTTGTCCGACGACCACGTGCAGGGCCCCCGGCGCAAGTCAAACACGCTGTTCCTACGTGCCCAGCGTGTAACGGCAGGCCTTGAAAAGCAATCACGCGATCGATAAGTGATTGCGTTTAGGGCAAAGCACTTCTTTTTTACAAACAGGTCTTGAAGCCGGGGGCTCATCTCCTGGCTTTTTTGTTTTCCGTGACCTCATCGAGCCGTAGCCTAGGCGAAAAGAATGCTGTTGGCTCTTCAACGATGCGCTGGTACTCTTTCCCTTGGTCATTTTGAGAGGCAACAGGCCAATCTGATCAGCCGAAACGTTGAGGATCTTGCGCGCCCTGAAGCGGAACTAAAAACAATTGACCTAAGCGCTCAATCTGACGATTTAAGTGCAATTTACTACCTAACATTATCAAAACCTTTTTATATCTTAGAATAAAGAGGAGCTACGACTTAGAAGATGGGCGTAAGCCCATTTTGTCAAACATCAAGGAGATGAATCATGAAGAAAGTTATCGTTTCTCTACTAGTGCTCGCGTTTGTGGCACTTGCAGCGACAGGCACCGTTTCAGCCCAGTGCGCCGCGAAGACCACGACGACCAGCGTAGCGACGACGTGTGCTCAGTGTACGAGCTGCACCACCTCAACGTGCTGCAGTTGCTGCTGTCCCACGACGTGCTGCTGTCCAACAGTCGCGTGCTGCGTAGTCACTCAGTGCTGTGAAGTAAAGACGGTCTCGGCGATACCAGTCTTTAAGCCAGAAGTTAAAGTCTTTAAGCCATATGAGGTACCGACTGCAGTCGTTACACCTACCAAGGCCGTTGCGGCAGTCGTTACACCTACCAAGGCCGTTGCGGCAGTCGTTACACCTACAGCCACAGTCGCTACCAACGGAGCCGCGGCCGCGAGTGGAGCAGGCCAAGCATCTGTATCCAAGCAGACAATCGTCCAGAACAACGTCCAATACGCCAACCTTCAAAACAGCACTGGCGCCACAGTAACGTTCGCCAGCCAGAGCAACACTGCTAGCAACTCCAACACCGTCATCAAGAGTCTCGACATTAACACTGCGGTGGCCTGGAACAACTCAACAGCAAAAGCAACCAGCGCAGTCGAGTGAGTCTACAAGCGATGACAGCACGTCGTGATACAGCCCTGCTGTAAAAACGACGGCGAGTGCCTACAGTTGGTCTCAGCTGTAGGCGCTACTACAAAAACTGGAAGCATTAGAGAAAAGAAAAAAAACGAGTGCCCTTATTTCAGTGATCCGTAAACGATCATCGATTTACGAGCGACCTTATAAGGTCAGTTATTAATCAGGGCAGTCGCAAAAGCTAAAATCGAATTCGATTTAAGCCAGGGATGACCTGGCTTCCTTTTTTTGCTTTTTTGAACAGTAGGGCTAGCTGGCTGTTTTTTTTAGTGAATAGCAAAGCACGCCGAGGCCCTGCCTCATAGGCATTCGCGCATTAGTTTTAAATCGAAGGGCGTCCAAAAGCTGTTGAGTCTTGTACGCCCCACCGGGGGCCTAATGTGCAAGACTTGATAGCATCGGCTATAGGGCTCAGCGATAGAGTTACCGAGACCCGCACTTTATCTTTGTATTCAAAAAAAACAGTCTTGAGAGCAGAACAGAACGTGAACGACAAGTTACCCCTTGCAAGCAACGCGCCCCTAAAGAAACAAGAAGAAAGCCGGTTACCCAACCAGGCGCGCCTATTTGGCAACGTTCAGTTCATTTACGAACTCATCCTAGCACAGCTCGAACTCCGTTCGTTGGGAGCCGTTTTCGAGATGAACGACGAGTTTTCGAGCTTCAGCCTACTCGATGTCGAAGATGATGAACGGCTCAAGAGGCAGCTCGCATATTTTCAGACGATCAGAGGGGAGAACACCGATTACGTTTACATTTCGCGAAAAAATCGCACGCGTTCGGTCAACCAATACCTGACACATTGGATCTATCCGTACAAGGGCAAATTCCACCCTCAGATGATTCGCGCAGCACTCAACATAATCGGACTAGAACCGGGAGAAACAGTCTTGGATCCCTTTGTCGGCAGCGGAACGACGGCGCTCGAAGCCCAGTTGCTCGGAGTTCACTGCATAGGCCTCGATGCCTCGCCGCTGTGCGTCCTGCAAAGCAGGGTCAAGACCGCCTCGCACGAGGTCGTCGACAAGATACGAGAACGCTGCGGAGAGCTTCGGAGGGTGAACCGAGCAAATACGTCGCTTGAAGAAGCAACGTCGGCGAGGTCAGCCGATACCGACCAACGGGTCGCTGACTTCTTTCGCTTGGCCCAACTGGTAGCGTTGAGCGATAGCGTGCGACGAAGAAAAGACGTTGCTGCGGCTCTTGCCTCAAAAACCGAGCTAATGGTCCAGTCGGTTACCGACTACGATCAGATCCGAAAGGACCTCAGCCTAACGCTGGGACGTGCAACTATTGAACGCGGCGACGCGCGCGCACTGCCCGTGCGGGATGACAGCATCGATGGTATAGTCACGTCTCCTCCGTACTCCATTGCGCTCGACTATATCAAGAACGATGCGCACGCGCTTCGGGCGCTTGGGTTGGATACGAGGGAGATCAGGGAACAGTTCATGGGGTTGCGGGGTCCGACGAAAGATCGGGTACGCCTTTACGATGAGGACATAATGGGCTGTTTGGATGAGATGATGCGCGTACTGAAGCCTAACAAATACGCACTTATCGTTATTGGAAATGCCGTCTTTGGGGGCACGCCACTGCGATCTGTCGAGCACCTCACAGAACACGCGAGCGACATAGGACTACGACTTACAAAGAGCATAGATAAGACCATCTTTGGCCTCTACAACGTTATGCAAAAGGAAAAGGTTTTAATCTTCCAGAAGGATGAAGAGTCCACGTAAAGTCAGAGAGAGTAGCATGCGGTCGCTTATCGTATATCCGTGGCTGGTGGAAGAATTCATCCAATGGCTGAAGCCTGACGTTTCGAAATGGGCCATCGACGACGTCAAAGCGGCGAGTTCTGGAGGGTTCAACGAAGAGCGCATCGAGCGGAATGTTATTCTGGCGCTTTCCCATTACGACACTCTCAGATGGTTTGAAGACGGCAGGTTAGTGGGCAGTAAAAACAACGAATCGCACGAGATAGCAAACGACCTCAAGGACTACCGCTTCAACGGCTTGTTCTATTCCGGCTTATTTGGCACCGAGGGCGAACCTGAATGGTAGCCTTTGTGACCTGCTTTAAGCCGATCAGCGGCGTCATACGCAAATTCTGACGTTATCAGCAAACCCTACGACAATGGGCCCTGGAGAGCCGTCCTCGCTTCTTCGCGACGACTGCTGAAGGATGCAGGTCTGACTCGTTGCGTGGCTTTTATTGTCTGAACGCTTCTAGGGTTCGTTTGACGGCATCAACGTGGCCGTTCACTTTGACTTTTCTCCATGCCTGGGCCAGCTTCCCTTCCGGGTTTATGAGAAAGGTACTACGTTCAATGCCGTGATGCTCTCTCCCGTATAGGCGTTTTAGTTTCCAGACGTCATATTTTTCCGCCACTTCGTGCTGTTCGTCACTCAAGAGCAATACACGAAGTTGATGCTTTTCAGCAAACTTCTCATGACTCGCCGGCGAATCCGGGCTTATCCCGATGATTGCTGCGTTGTGCCTCTCAAAATCCGGAAGTTGTTCGCTAAAATCCATTGCCTCTCGTGTACAGCCAGCAGTGTTATCCTTAGGATAGAAGTACAGGACAACCCACTTACCTCTAAAATCGCTCAAACACTGTTGCTTGCCTGCCCAATCGGGAAGACAAAACGTAGGTACCTCGGCACCGATTTCCATTTTTATCACCTCAACTCGCAGACTCAGTCTCGGGGTAGCGTGTGCCCATTTGCGTGATCATCGTTTGATGAACTGTCGATATTTCCGACCGAACATCGTTAGCGCTCATTGACTCCGGGCAGGAAGGATATTGCTGCGATTGTAAAGAGAACAGTTCTTATCCGAATCTGTAACTGTAGTGTCTAAAAGCATGTTGCGACCCGTTTCTCATTTCCTCCCCCATGGCTGATAAGGGCTCTTCTCTACCGACCAGAGGCTGCTATGGCATCCTCGAACAACTTGTTTTAGCCGCTAGCAGAGCTAACCCGAACAGAACAGCGCACCGGTGACCCGGTGATGACCTTGTTTTTGCAGTTACTGAGCTTTCAACTACAAGCTGCACCCTCCCAGCGAGAGCTATATACGGTTGGGCCCAACCATGATTTGTTAATAGCGAAAAGCGTGAATGACTATGCTGAACCCGACCTTGCAGGATGGTCCCACAGAAGTAGCGTTGATGAACGATCTGCAAAAAGAAGTGCTAAGAAGCATTTTTCACGCGAGCAGCGAAGGACTTCGCTTGTGGCAAGTGCAGAAAAAAGTCGACGGGACGAAGCTAGAAGTTCAAGAAGCCCTCCACGAGCTACTGGGAGCAGGCTACGTAGGAATTTTGTCGATGGGTGGGGGGCCCAAATACCACAAGGTCTCCTCAAGAACTTACATTTTAAGTGCATTGGATGAACCGGACACCGAGAGGCGTTGACACTTACCAAACAAGTTCGCCAAAAAACTTCTTCTTTGCAAGCAACGGTCCTGCGACGAAGACGACATTGCCGAATTTTTCCTTGGGTTTTCATTAGCTCTCACTTTTGCTTCTGTGCAGCGCCCTTTCTAGCAAAACGATCATTCACTGTAACGCACCGCAGAATTTTTGGGCGATGATAACCAGATTAATATTCTTAGTAATTTTATAAAAAAGCTAAATTATCAGAAAAAGAGCTTCACTTGGCGGTACAATTTGCCTCTTTGTATAAACTCCCAGCATCTTGCCTAAAATAAGAGCAAAATGGCAATCTTTAAGATACAAAACCTATCTTTTGTATCATGTGACTAAAATACCCGATTATCTTGAGAAGGAACAGGTCGATGAGATACTACGCGCGGCTGAAACGTCGAGTACGCGGGACTATCTGCTGTTGCGTTTTATGTGGCGAACTGGTGTGCGCGTAAGTGAGGTCATAAACGTTACCCCCAAGGATATTGAATTTAAGAACGGTGTCGTTAACATCCGAAAGGCTAAGGGAGGGCGGCAACGGAGGGTGCCTCTTGACGAAGATACCCTTAAAATGCTCTCCGATTACGTTGTAGCACTAAATACCCCAGAGGATCAGCCTGTTTTTCCTATTAAAAGAAATCGCGTATTCAACATCGTAAAAAAATACGGGAATATGATAGGGGTTAACATACATCCACATACCCTACGACACAGTTTTGCTATTAACTTAGTTCGTGGCGGGACAGATTTAAGACGTGTACAGCTCATGCTAGGGCATACAAGCCTCAGTATAACCCAGGTCTACCTTCAATTCAATGATAATGACCTACGGGAAGCGTACGAAAAAGTAGCATTTTAAACCAATTTCGCATCCTTTTTTATAAAAGTGAGAGTTGAGACCCAAAAAATAGTCTAGAAACTGCAATTAACCCACTCGTCGTATTTTTGATGCCACGCGAAAGCCGCCCAAAAATGGGTGATATCAAATTGTCTTTCCAACACTGCGATCCGCAACCGCAGCGAAAATACATGGGAGATATCTCACTTGAAAGCCACAACCAAACAGTCAAACGAGATGTAACCGTCGCGTCCACGTTTTTCTCCCACGCTGGTTAGCGTTCCATTGCTGAAACAGAAGCTGTTGCTACGTTTGATCATACCGCCTCTCCTTCCGCCTGGCTTATAAGAAAGAGGGAGATATCTTGCTCGTGCCGATTTCTCTGGCACGCGCTCAGATGGTATCATAAGCTGCAAAATATCTTGCTTCTTTGTACAATATTCAGAAAAAGAGGCAAATGAGGCCCAGAATCAGTTTTACAGCTTAACAAAACATATCTTTTGTCAAAGGTGACCAAAATACCCGACTATCTCGAGAAAGAGCAGGTCGATGAGATGTTGGATGCTGCCAAAACGTGCAGCACGCGAGATTACTTGCTGTTGCGGTTTATGTGGCGAACTGGAGTGAGGGTTAGCGAGGCTATCAACGTCACACCGAACGATATCGGAATTCAAGAATAGCGTGGTGAACATCCGAAAAGCCAAGGGAGGGAGGCAACGGAGGGTGCTTCTTGACGAAGAAACCCTCAAGATGCTCTCCGATTATGTTGTAGCACTAAATACCGCAGAGGATCGACCTATTTTCCCAATTACTCGAGCGCAGGTTTTTAATCTGGTCAAGAAATACGGAGCGATGATCGGTGTTAAGATCCACCCGCATACGCTGCGCCATAGCTTTGCGATTCATTTGGTACGCTCAGGGATGGATTTGCGGCGTTTGCCGCTCCTATTAGGGCATTCCAGCCTTAGCATAACCCAAGTCTATCTTCAATTCAAAGACGATGATTTGAGAGAAGCGTACGAGAAGGTTTCATTCTAGTTCTTTTAAGCTATTATTATAAAAGTGAGAGTTGACGCGCAAAAAACGCCTATTGCGATAAAATCCGCCTACCCAATTGACAAGTTTTGCCTTTGATATCTTAAAACTTCTAACGGCTATTTTAGATATCTTACCAACAACTCCTCAAACCAGCGGTGCGCTAGAATACAAATTCAACTTGAGATATCTCATCACAATTTCGTCGACCGTCGTTGCAGTTTCTTTTTTAATACGACATCTGCAAAGAGCTTCGAGCAAAAAACAATAGTTGCTCAACAAAAACCGGACGATTTCACTTGCTCAGTTGTCTTCAAACGCATTAATAATAACCAATTTCAGCATACTGATCTTGAACGCAAACCCAGATTATTTGCGAATTTTTATAAAAATGAGTACTAACTTCGCTTTTTTAATCAATGATCCAGAGTCTAGGCAGGTTCAAATCGGATTCTCAGGTAGTTAATATATTTAATATTAATTTTACTATAACCTTTAAAACTATACTATAGAATCATAACTTTTATAATTAATTTACTTGAGCATACACATATTAAGCCGGGAGGCAACTTCGCTTACTGACCATCAAACAGCTATTTTCGCAAAAACCTCGAGCTTTTGCAAGCAAAAAAATAGACAAAAGTGAGAGCTAACGCCGTTTTTAAAACTCTAAACTGGTGCCACAGTATGCCAATACAGAGTTAAAGTTAAACCCGGCTCAAAAAACGGTTTTTTCGTCGAATGTGCTTAAAATGCCTTCCAACTCTGCTTGGCTGACATCATCTCTTGGGTGAAATCTGATACCACGGTCCCTGTCGTATCGTTTTCTATGGTCAAATCCGCCAGTAAGAATGGGCTGAGGTATTCGCGTTGGAAAAGCTTCACATCGCTGAGCTTTTCGATAATGTATGCAAACCAAACACATCGAGACTGGGTAAGCCGGCAAAACAAACTCCTTTGTTGATTTATTCCACGCTCTTTTTCTTTAAGACTGTTCGAGAGATTATCATATTATCAAAATTTTCGAAAAAAGTGAGTGTTCCTGGTGATCTTGAGCTTGGCACGAGTCTACATGTGCCGTGGAGAAGACTAATCGGATACCGATCAGTACAGTGGCCCTAGACATAAATGCAGCACAGCAGCATCGGATACTTCAATCAGCCATCGATTGCGTCTATTTTGCTCCAAGGGATCGTTATTTTGAGCTGGAATGCTTGAATACTCACACCGACTATCATACCGACTTCCTTCGAATTTGGATCGACGCTGAAATTTCTCACATGCCCACGTCACACCCGCTTGACGAAGCAACAGGTTCCAGGTCAGTGCCATCCTTAGACGAGCCCGGCCTGTTTAGAACGTTTTTTTGCCACATGATTCGACCGGTACAACCGTTACCTGTCAACTGCCATATGCTTTTTTGTCTTTCAATGATTTGAGAGAATTAGCACTAAAACTGCTCGCGCGATAGCTTAGAAGCTAGGGAAGCAAATTCGCTGAAATGATGTAGTGGTAGGATCCCGAATCTTTTACTGAGACGACTCTAAACCCTGCTCTTTCGATGAGAGAGGCGGCTTCGCCCTGACTGAACCGTATTTCGAGCGGGGGGCCGAAAGGCGTTTGCTCTTTCTTCCAGTCTAGGTTTACCAATCTGCCGTCCGTTTTGAGTGCTCTCTTCACGTTCTGCAAAACCTTGAGTGGATCCTTGAAATCGTGGAGCGCTATCCCAACAAACACTATATCTGCGCACTGCTCGCATAAAACGACATCTTCTGCCGCGGCGAGTTTTAACCGCAGATTTCGCAGGCCGACACCCGCAGCTTGTTCACGCAGTTCATCCAAGGCTTCTTTGTCAACGTCAATGCCGCAAATGACACCTTCTGAGCCGACTATTTTCGCTGCCGGAATGGCAAAAAAACCAAACCCGCAGGCCAAGTCTATGAGCACATCGCCGGCCTTGACCCCCGCTTCCGCGAGAATTGCTTCAGGGTTCTGCCACGTTCGCCTTTCGGCTTCGTTACGATATGTGTGATGCATCGGATCACGACGTGATGCTCATGAAGCAGACAACATACTTATATGCGTTGCGACGCGATGCAGAGGTCTGCAAGCACGCCTACGTTGCAGAAGAGAAGTGGTCTCAGACCAGTCATAGTTTCCACTCACGAGTGTCAGTCAAACGCGCACGCAGGATGGCTTGAGAGGGGCGTTTCGAGCAACGCTGCTACCGAACAACTAGCCTTAGAACACCTTGAGCACGAGCAGCAGGCCAAACGAGACCATGAGGAGCCCGGCCACAAGCCGCATATATCGCGCTGATTGCATTCTCCATTCTTCTGCTCTGTCCGTCCCCACCTTGATGGCGTATATGGCGACGAAAACAATAGTCATCGGTATGATGAATGCAAATGCGAATAGGGCCGTGTAGAGGTTGTTATCCATCGCAGTCATGCTGGTGAGATAATTGGCGGAGAAGAAGGTAAACGGGCCTAACGTGCACGGCAAAGCGGCAATCGTCGCGATGAAACCGAGCCCGATGATAGCAAGAAAAGAACCGGTCTTCCCGAGAGTGCTGATGCTGTGTTTTGTGAAGGTTGGAATCTTAAAACTGAACCAGCGGTTGTACCAAAAGAAATCCTTGATCGATACGATACCAACGACGAGGAGGAAGACGCCAATCACGGTCTTAGTCAGATCTAAGTTCTGTGCACCTATGATTCGAACGAACTGCACGAGCGCAAGTGCCGAAAGGAAGAAGACGAAAAACACCGTTGCAATGTAGGTCACCCCAATGGCAAGGGCTCGCGGGCGCGACGCTGTGAGGGCGACCGTCCCCATCAAGAAGATAAGCACTGAGAAGACACACGGATTTAGCCCGCTGATTACGCCGGTTGTGATGAACAGCGGCAATGGCAGACTCCCCTGGCTAGTCACCAACGTCCCGTTCTGAGAGGAGGTTGAATTCTTGGTTCCTGGTGTAGGCGTCGGCGTTGGCACAGCGTGGCCAGTTATTGTGTCACCCGGGCCTGTCGCTCCGTGTTGAATTGCTTGCGCAACGGCCGCTTCGATCTGTGGTTCTGCAGAGTCCGATACGAAATACTGCTTTCCGACAAAAACAGTCGGGACAGTGTCTAATAATTTCATTCCGTACGCGCTCTCGAACGTCTCAAAAAGGCTAAAATTCGCATCGTTTTGCGTTTCGTACTGATACACGTGCAATGTTGGATACTCGGCTGCCAGCGCAGCAATGTGAGGCGCGAGCGCCTGGCAATGCGGACAATCCGATCTGTAAAACTCGTAAAGGTTCACAGGCCACGGCGGGTAGTGCGCACTCGCAGCCGTGGTTGAACTAGAAGGCGATGATGTCTGCGCTGCCGCGGGGCTTATCACGGAGAAGCAGATCAAGAGTATAAGCGTCAGCGAGAGACCAATGAGTGCTTTTCTGTGTGTCGGTCCGTGTCTTTTCAACATTGCGATCGTTGTATCTTCCGCGAAAGGATTGTCAATCTTTCTAGTCCCGATGGCGCAGTCACGTTAGACTATCGATGCAAACAGTATCTTTATAATTATCGTTATATTTTTATGTATGGCTTTTGTTTTATAATACTTCCGCTCTTTTTCTAGCGGGTCGTACAGCGTGTCAAACTATGCCGCGGGCTTGCTTTAGGTTTTCTTTCCACGCAAAGCTTTCAAAATTCTAGCTGTTTCCAAGATGACGCAGGACGACTGCAAAAACCGCTCAGAGCTCGTGTACACATGACTCGGGCGTCGTAATTCCCGCAAAAAAACGTCGGGAGCGCGACGAGCTTTTCAATAGGTCTGCAGTCTGATCCGCTGACCCAATATGCACCGGCCCCCTCTAAGTCCTCCAAACGGATTCTTGGGCGTGCCGAGCGAATTCATGCATCGTGCCATGATAGCCGCGCCTCGCGCTAGCCCATCATCCACAAACACGACGTAGTCTTCGGGCTTGCCATAGATGCCCATCTCTTTGATAGCCTTCAAGATGTGACTTGGCTTGTTTCCGGTTATGCCCGCGCGCCCGGTTATCCCGATGCTCACCTTGTCATTGATCAGACCTTTCGTAAAAGCTGTATTGATGATCCGTTCGGCTATGCCGGTAGAAACCCAATCAATAACGCCATAGAGCATTCCGAGCCCATAGTCTTCGTAGATCTCGCCACCGACTTTCGAAATGCGGTGAAGGTCACTGCCGTTTTCACCAGAATCAACGCCGATGAGGGTCAACCCGATTTGGGCCGCAGCGTGAGGATTCACGGGGACGCTTCCAAAGCGCTTGGACGTTTTTGGGACTTCCTCGATTCGAATATGTTCGTGGATCTCGTTTGCGAGAGCCCTTACGTCCCGTTCTCTCGCAACGCTGACCTTCAGTCGGCTTAGCTTTGGGAGGTCAAACGTCGTGCCGCTCGTTTCGTCTACCAGGCCGGTGCCACGGCCGACTGAATCGACGATTTCCCCAGAGATCCCACAGAAGTTCGCGATCGTGTTCGCGTAGGGAAGTACGTCGTTGGTGATGCGACCTTTGAAAGTTGTCCCGAAATCCATAGAAAGGCACGGATTTCTGAAGTCAACGTCTGCCCATTTCGCGCCTTCCTTGATTCCAGCCGTCGCGAGCTCCCCCTCCATTTCATTTGCGACAACTTCAACCCCTGTCGAGCCGATCGGAGGGAGTACGCCGCTTACCGAACCGTCAAAAGCGACTTTGTCGAGAAGACTGTACTCGCGAAACTTCTTTGGCAGGTGGTGAAGGCTCATCGCGGGCGTCATTTTACGTGCTGTAACTCCCGCCATTAAGCAGCCGTCGGCAAGTGCCTTTATAAACTCACCAATATCTTCGGGCTGGTCAAAACCAGCGACAACGCCGGTGGAACGCACGACAAAATGGAGGTCATCGGCAAGCTCGAGATTTGCGTTTCGCACGGACTTGATGAGTGTGCCCTTCACCATTTCAGCAATGCTGTTTCGTGTAAGCGGCTTATAGGTCAGGGTCCGACCAAAGATTTCTTCGCCTGGCTTTGGGTCGCGCACGTCGCGCGTCATATTGACGACCTTGTTGACGACGTAAGCCTTGCCCTCAAGCATGTTCGTCGCGGTGAGGATACACTTCGTCGTTGTGTTGCCGACTTCTATGGACGCCACAACGTAGAACGGCCCCTTCTTGATCTCAAGCAGGGACACCTGTTGATTCTTTGCAACCTTCGGTTTCGCTCCCAAAAGGCCTAACGCCACGATGCATCCCCTTCCTTAACCCTTACCCGCTACCTATTTCTTCGCGCTAGCTAACAGGCGTCTATCTCTTTGGACCTGTTGCTGAAAAAGCCTATTTCTCTAGATATTAATATATAATTATTGATATTTATTTATTGTAGGGCCGATGAGCCCAACGAGCATCTCGCGCCCCTCAGGCGATTTAAAAATGGGAAGATCCCAGTTTTGCACGACTCTTGATCGGCGTGTAGTGCTCGGGCGACCAGTTATCGGATCTAAGCCCTCTTTCTCATAACTTTGCTTATGGACAAGGATTCCCCGCCTCTGCCACGCGGGAGTCTTCGCCAGATTGACCCCGTGGCTAAACATTAGCTCGTGCATCTCGCTCGAGGTCATTCCAAGCAATGTCGCGTGAGCTTCTCGTCCTGTTTGACCGTTTTGCCGCAAGTAATAGTAACCGTACGCGTGTACGTGATTTCGCCACGTTTCATTTTGCCTCGATTCGAGGTAGATCGGGGTATCCATTGCGCTCACGGGAATGATGCGTGCATCAAATGCTAAAGGGACGTCCGAGGAGAGGTTAAGTGTGGCTGCGCTGGCGAAGAAGCTGGCGACGATAGAGTCAAGCTTCTCGACCCTGCCGTCAAATGGAGCTTCACGAAAGAGGGCATTTGCTTCGTCAGAAAATGTGAAAACGAGCTGCACGGGCAGTCCGCTGCGTCGCATGAGCGCTTCAGACGCGGCGCCCATTGACTCGGCAAAGGCGAGATCGTACGGCTGTTCACGCTTGAGCAGCGAAAGCGCGTGCCGGAAATTGCGTCCGTCAACACGCACAAAAAAAGGGGGAACTGTGCGCAAGCCTGCGTAGATCTCGCGCTCTTTCATTACGCTTCTTCTTTTGGCTTCGCTCGGCCGATGAGCGTTTTTACGACGCTACTTACGAGAATTATGTCGGCAATCGATTTTGCAAACCTGTAGGGTATCACTACGAATCGGTACTTTATATCGAAGATATTATGGTTAATGTCCCCTATAACGAGGCCAGTTACCCTTTTATCGTTCGTGTCGATCTTGATGTCCTCAACTTTTCCTACGTATTCCCCCTTATCCGTATACACGTTGAGGTCCATGATTTGTGTCAGCTCGATTCGCATTTCAACCTCCCTTTTGAATTTCGTGCACAAACTCCGGCATACACTATTGACTAAAGTGATATATAGTTTGTCAAATAAAGACTAGATCAGGATTATATGGCTTGGTCTTTTCGAATCGCTACCGTTCGCGGAATCCCGATTCTAATCAATATTACGCTCATTCTAATCATCCCCCTCTTCGCCTTCGCGTTCGCTATCTCCCCCCCACCTATAGGGTTTGCAACCGTTCCCAACGCGTACGTTTACGGGACAATAGCGGGCATTATGATCTTTGTTTTCGTGCTGCTCCACGAACTTGGGCACTCTCTTCTTGCCTTGCGCTACGGCATCGAAGTAAAAAGCATAACGCTTTACCTCATCGGAGGGGTTTCCGCAATCGAAATCCCGACAGATCCCAAACTCGAGTTCAGAACTGCGCTAGTCGGGCCACTGGTCAGTCTAGGCCTCGGCGCGGTCTTTTTCGCATTGAGCCTTGCAGTGACCGCAACTGTGCCAAATCTGTTCTTGGAGAACTTTGCGTATATCAACCTTGTTCTCGGCGGGTTCAATATTCTCCCAGCATTTCCTATGGATGGCGGACGCGTGTTCCGGGCATGGCTTGCCAGTCGGCAGCCCTACTTAAAGGCGACGCATACCGCCGTCCAAATCGGCAAGATCTTTGCAATTGGGATGGGCATCGTCGGACTGTTCTTTAGTCCGATTTTGATCATCATAGCTTTCTTCATCTACATCGCCGCGTCTGATGAGGAGCGACAGACCACGATCACTCAGACGCTCGCAGGCATTAAGGTGCGCGACATCATGACGGCTGAGGTAGCGACCGTGCCTCCATCGATGATGATCACCCAACTGATTGAGGTCATGTTTCAGAGCAAACACGCAAGTTACCCTGTCGTCGACAGCGGCAATCTCGTAGGCCTTATTACATTCACTAACGTGCATCAGGTGCCTCCGAACCGTCGAGATGACATAATGGTAGGCAACGTGATGATGCGCAACGTTGAGCCCGTAACGCCCGATGATGAGGCCTCTGAGGTCTTCGTCAAGCTCGCCCAACGGCGGCTTGAAGCGATTCCCGTGGTTCAGGGAGGCAACGTGGTCGGGATCATCACACAGAAAGACGTCATGAGCGCGATGACCTTGCTGGGGGAGGCGCGAGAACAGATCGTCGGCCCTGACGGCACTGTGATCAAAGCATAGCGGAAGCAGCACGCGATGTATGAGAATCCTGATCAGCCGGCAGAGATCATCATTGTCGGAACTGCGCACATCTCCGAAGAGAGTATACGAGAGGTACAGCGCACTATCGAAGCCGAACGGCCTGATGTCGTCGCGGTGGAATTAGATGCCGGCCGGTACCAGGCGTTGACGCACCCCGAACAGCAAAGTGCGTCGATTAAGGACATCCTCTCAAGCGGTAGGTTGTTTCAGTTCTTAGTGCACTGGCTGCTTGCGTATGTGCAGAATAAGCTCGGCTCAGAAGTCGGAGTCAAGCCCGGGAGCGAGATGCTCTCCGCAATCGAAGTGGCAGGGAGCGTCGGAGCGAGCGTAGCACTCGTCGATCGAGATATCAACGTAACCATTGCTCGATTCTGGGCAAAGATGCGTCTCATCGAGAAGCTGAAGATGCTTGTCGCGCTTCTCGGCATTACCAGGAGTGACGAGGAAATAGACCTCGAAGACCTCACAAACGATGACGTTATTTCACAGCTGGTCAGCGAATTGCGGCAGTTCTCACCAAACGCTGCGCGGGTGCTTGTTGACGAACGGGACGCATATCTGGCCGGAAATTTACTAAAGCTACGCGGAAAAATCGTCGCTGTCGTCGGCGCCGGCCACAAAGAGGGAATAAAGCGCTTTCTTGATCATCCGGAGCTTATTCCGCCGCTTGAAGAGCTTAACGCTGTCCCAAAAAGACGCGTGAATTTGACAAAAATCGCGGGCATGGTCTTTTTAGCGGTAATCGTAGGTTTATTTGCACTCATGTTCCTTTCTGGCGCTCCGCTAGGCGTTGTGCTGCTCGCTTTTGGGTACTGGTTTGTGCTTCACGCTGTTTTTGCCGCTAGCTTTGCCACAGCCAGCAGAAGCCATCCGCTCGCCATCGCAGCGTCTGCGGGATACGCAGGCTTCAGCCCCTTTGTTCCGCTCCCGTTCCTCAAGGTTGGCGTGATCGCCGGGCTGATCGAAGCAGCCAAGCGGCCACCGAGAACCGAAGATTTTTCAGGAATCACCAAGGCTTCGTCTGTGCGAGAGCTGCTCTCAAACAAGCTTTTTCGGATACTCGTGGTTGCCGTGGCGGTCAACGTGGGGAGCACCCTAGCTACGCTCATCGCTCTGCTCGTAATATTTCCTATGACGGGCGTTAACCCGTACGATATCTTGCACGTTGCACTCTCACACGTTACAGGGGGGTTCGCATAGCGCACATGGTCCGGCATTCAACAAGCAGCAAAGAACTCTTTGATCTCTTCGCGGCGTGGTTGGGCGTGTCATTCGCCTTCTATCTTGCATTTAGCGGAGCTAGCTTGTCAAACGCATCATTGGAGGATATTCTTGTCACACTCTCAGTGCCGCTTCTGGTCGTAGGCTCAAGTTTTGTTTTGCACGAGCTTTTACACAAGTTCACAGCCCAGCGTTTTGGATTCTGGTCTGAATTCAGAGCGAACTATGTCACCCTAGGGCTGTCGATCCTGTTTGCCTATGTAACTCACATCGTGTTCGCAGCTCCTGGAGCCACCATGATCTACGGCCCAAACATCACCAAGCGGCAAAATGGTATAATATCAGCCGCTGGACCGCTTCTTAATCTGGGGTTAGGCGGGCTGTACCTGCTCCTGTACCTGCTGACGCTGTCGCTGCTGACGCCCCTAGGCAGCTTGCTTAACTACGTTGGACTATACGGCTTTGCAATCAACATATGGCTATCCGCCTTTAACTTGCTCCCGATAGGGCCCCTCGACGGGAGGAAAGTGCTGAACTGGGGCGTGCTGCAATACGTAGCGATAGCGACCCTGCCTTTTGTGGCCGCTGTTTACGTCATATTCGTCGTTTTTAACTTATTGTGAACAATTCCAGTGCCGCCTCTACTCTGACAAAACGCGTGAAGAAGACGCAAAAGTTCCTGAATTGCGTGATACACAAAACGACGATCAGCGGTGCCTCCAACGTGCGTAGAAAAGGTAGATGAAAAAAACTGGCCATATAATAAGGACGGCAATCACGCACGCCAAGCTGCCCCTTATACTGAGCGCGTTGCGTCGTGAATCAATGAACATTACCAGTGCCAAAACGGTTGAGAGAATATAGCCCTCTGGCAAAAAAAGAGTGTTGGCAACAATGCCGAAAGCTCAGACGGCGACACGCTAAACACTACCAGTCTCAGGCCATTTCTGCTACTAAGTCTTTTTGTCGTATCCACGAAGCTCTGGCATCCTGTCAGAAGGCTTTAATACAAGCAAACGGGATAATTTAGCTTAAAACGCAGCCCATAAGGTTCAGGTAAAATGAGATACGTGATGAAATTCGGCGGCACCTCGGTCGCCGATGGCCCAAGAATAAGGCAGGTCGGAGAGCTTGTGCGAAGCTATTATGATAAAGGAAACGAGATTGCTGTCGTCGTTTCTGCCATGTCTGGCTTAACGGATGAGCTTCAGACTACGGCAGAGCGGTTGACCAGTGAATATGCCGAGATTACCGAGATCGCAGAATTCGTTCACCTGATAGGTAAGAGGCATTTCGACGCCACCTACGCCGCAATCGAAGATGAGATGATCGTTACCGAAGTCATATCAGAGATAGAGGCACGGCTAGAAGAGCTCAAAAACGCGCTTACGGGTATATACCACCTTGGCGAACTCACTGACCGATCGTACGATTACGTTTCGTCTTTCGGTGAACGGCTATCTGCTCCGATCGTCTCTGGCGCATTGAAATCGCTCAAAGTCCAGTCAGTCTTTTTAACGGGTGGAGAAGCGGGTATCATAACCGATAATAAGCACCGTGGCGCGGGCCCTACGGAAATCACGGAACGACGAGTCCACGAGCGGCTTGTACCGCTCCTCAAGGTGAGCATCGTGCCGGTCATCACCGGTTTCATTGCGTCCAATATTCACAACATCATCACAACCCTTGGCCGAGGCGGGTCCGACTATACAGCGTCAATCATCGGAAGCGCTGTCGACGCTGACGAAATATGGATTTGGACCGACGTTGACGGTATCATGACCGCAGATCCTAAGCTCGTTTCTAACGCCCGCACGCTTCCACAGGTGTCTTACGCTGAGGCGATGGAGATCTCTTATTTTGGAGCGAAGGTCATACACCCGAAAACAATCGAACCGGCCGTAACTAAGGGTATCCCCGTGCGCGTAAAGAACACATTCAACCCTAACGGCGCGAACACGACTATCGTTCATACGGTCGCCAATGATCAAAGCCTCGTAAAGGCAGTAACGGCGGTTAACAACGTCGCTCTTATTACTCTCTCAGGCGCCGGAATGGCGGGAACCATTGGCGTTGCGGCCCACGTGTTCGCGAAGCTTGCCGACGCAGGCGTTAATATTATTATGATAAGTCAGGGATCGAGCGAAGCGAACATATCAGTGCTTGTCGAGGAGGAACATTTGAGCAGCGCCTTGAATGCTCTGCACGGGCTAAAGAATGAGTTTAACGGCAACGTCATCAAAGAGATTTCATGTAACGAGGACGTGAGCGCAATAGCTGTCGTCGGCTCTCGAATGGCAGGGACGTCCGGCATAGTGGGCAGGATTTTCAGCCGTATGGGAAGTATCAACGTCAACGTCATCATGATCAGCCAAGGATCTACTGAATATAACGTCTCTTTCGTTTTGAAACGAGATTCAGTACGTCGCGCTGTGGAGAGTCTTCACGAAGAGTTCTCGCTTTCGGGACCGCAATAGCTCCTATCCAGATGAGCCCAATATCGCCATCACTAAGCCGGTTTTTGCTAAGCTGCAAACGATCTTTTTTTAAGGTACAAACCCTAACTGCTTTTAGCCGAGCGCAGATGCGTCAACAATATCAATCGCTCGACGCTTACGAGCGATTAAGCCCGCGAGGTAGTGCACTTTCACCTCAGCTAGTTCCTAACGCGCAGGTCTCATCATGAAGTCGCAGCACCCCCACACATACGCAGAATCAGGAGTAGACATCAGCGCTGAAGAAGAGGCAATAAGAGCCCTTCGAAGACATTTTACGACCAAGAAGAAGGGACGCGGAAGTCCTATCAACATCGAAGGCGCCTACGCCGGACTTCTTGACATGGGCGATTTCATTATTGGGATCACCACGGACGGCGTGGGATCGAAGGTTCTTGTCGCAACGGAAATGGGAAACTGGAGGACCATCGGAATCGATTGCATGGCAATGAACGTGAACGACCTTTACGCAATGGGCTTGGAGCCTATGGCTTTTGTCGATTACCTCGCAATGGAGAGCATTGAGCCTTCTATTGCCGATCAAATCGGGGAGGGGCTCGCAAAAGGGGCGAAAATAGCTAACGTGTCTATAGTAGGCGGCGAAACTGCGAGCCTCCCCGATATCGTGAGAGGGTTCGACTTGGCGGGCAGCTGTATAGGAATTGCTGCAAAAGAAGACCTTGTCACCGGGCATAACATCGAGAACGGAGACGCCATTGTCGGCATTCCGAGCAGCGGAGTTCATAGTAACGGCCTGACGCTCGCCCGCAAACTGCTGGCCAAATATAGCCTTTACGCGCGTTACGGAAGCATGCAGCGCACGCTTGGCGAAGAGCTGCTCGTGCCAACGCGGATCTACTCAGAGATCCTCGACATTAATAAGAATTGCGAGGTCCACGGCTTGGCGCACATCACTGGAGGCGGCCTTCTGAATCTCAAAAGACTTACCCGGCTGGGCTTCAACTTGTCAGATCCGCTCGAACCGCAAGAGATATTCAGTTTGATTCAAGCGGAAGGCGTTGACGTACGAGAGATGTACAAAACCTTTAATATGGGGATGGGGTTTGCTATTGTTGCGCCTCAACGTGAGGCGAGACGAATCGCACACCTCAGCGACGGCGCTAAGCAAGTCGGTACTATTTCAGGCCGTGGAATACGAGTCCGACACGATGATGAGCTAGTCGAAATTGCACAATAGCAGCTTGGCTGGGTCGCGACTATTTGGTATTCGCTCGAACCGTCTGACGAACTGAGGTCGAAGCGTCGCTGTGTCAGTCGAGAAGGGCGGGCTGCCAACGTGTTAACCCTCGCAGGCCCCTATGCGCCATTTTGCAGAGTTTTGGTTCAAGCCACGAACCTGAGACGGAAGGCGTCGTGATGATAAAAGAAGAAATGTTGAAAGAAATGGGTGTCGCGCTAGATGATATGATCGATACAGCTATGCTGCTATGGGTTCCACATCCAGGAGTCGAAACAGAAGCGCGCGCCCGAGAAGTTTTCTCGAGCGAGCTTCGGCGAGCTCTGGCCGATCCCAACGTGTGGGTCCTTCTGTATGCCGGAGTAGCGTTAGAAAGGGACGCACGGCAAGGCCGTATCCCAAACCTCGATCCTGTCTCCTACGAAAAGGATTTGACTTGTCTGATAGCTGATGAGGTATTGGGAATGGCAATATCAATGTACGTTGGGGGTTACAAGGGACACTTCGATTATGCCCGATTCGACAAGCTCAAACCTGGAGTTCTCAAATCGCTCGGGCCATTCTTGGATGATATCGTCGCCGGCCTGATAGGCGGCGTTTCGGCTAACATGTACGACAGAGGAGCAGCCGATGCCGCAACGCCTCCTTGACTCTATTCGGTCTGGCTTCGGGTTCTTAACGACGATTCCGGTGGGATTCAATGAAGCAGCGCTCGACAGCTTGGCCAGGCGCATGTGGATTTTTATCCTAGTCGGAGCTGCGATCGGACTGTTGGTCGGAGGGATCAGCTATGCGCTCACCTTCATACCGCACATGAGCGACTTTGTCCGCGCCGCGCTGACGCTCGTAGCCCTCTATGCGCTAACAGGTTTTATCCATCTTGATGGGTTAGCTGACGTGGGCGATGGACTACTGAAGCACGGAACAATGCAAGAACGGCTTCGAGTCATCAAAGACCCATACATCGGTGTCGGCGGGATCGCATTTTGTGTCCTCTCGCTTCTGCTGCTTTTCGCTGCAGTGGTATCTATCAAGTCAACGGCGCTCCTACCCGCGTTGATCACAGCTGAAGTCGCAGCGAAGCTTTCGATGGTTGAAGTCGCCTCGCTTGGGAAAGCGACGCACCAGGGACTTGGATCCCGTTTTGCAGAAAACAGTGGGCTGTTGACATTCGCACTAGCACTGCTTCTCGCAGCACTAGTGGCGGTTCTCTGTTTTGGCGTGAGAGGTCTCCTCGTGTTGTTGCCCCCCCTAGTCCTATCGCTTGGACTAGTGAAACTCGCCAATATGGCGTTCGGCGGAATAAATGGCGACGTTATAGGATCGTCGAATGAGCTAGGACGTTTGATCGCTCTTGTTGCTATTAGTTTATTGTAGGTGATTGCACGTTCGCACTCCTCATGGCTGGAGGTAAAGGTGAGCGGCTAGGTTCAGGCGGCGTTGAAAAACCGCTGTTGGAGTTCAGAGGCAGGCCACTCATTGAACACGTACTGGCTGCCTTGAACAAATCGCAAATTGAACGCGTCGTGACGGTAACCTCTCCTAGAACTCCTTGCACGACGCGCTGGGCAAGAGAAGCACGTATTCAAGTAGTGAAGGCGCCAGGGCAAGGATATATCCAAGACTACAGCTGGGCGAGCAAGCGATTGGGCCTTCAAGGTCCCGTTCTTATCATCGCAGCTGACCTTCCTCTTATCGAATATCGTCTCATCGACCGGATTATCGAGCGTCACGCTAAAGCAGAGAGATCTGCACTCGGGGTCTACCTCCCCTACGAGTTTTGCAATCAGACTGGTATCACCCCTGACCTCACATTCGCAGCCGACGCTAAGTCGTTAGTGCCTACGGGCATTAACATCGTTGATGCAAGCCACCTCGATCAATTACAACAAGAAACGATGTTTGTCATTCGCGATGAGTCACTGCTGTATAACATCAATAGGAGAAGCGACCTAAAGCGGCTTTCGAAGAGCGAGCGCGGTCGCAAGCGAGAGCTGGAATGACATAACTAAAGCTTGAGGCTCTTGCGCTCCACAAGGTCCACCAAATCTGGGGCATCAAGAAGTGCGTTGATCACCGGCACGCCCTTATAATTCGAGAGGTGCGTGGACACTAATCCTGAAATGCAAAAAACCGTGCTCTGCAATTCATCTTTCACGCGCTCTTCGTCTGTTGCACACAGTATCTTCGGCAGACTCACACCCCTAAATCCCTCAAGAACCAAGTAATCGCTGGTGATATGTCGTATCAGTTCATCAAGCATCACTGGTCGTTTTATCATAAGAACGCTTTCGTCTGGTGCCCGCAGGCCAACTACTTCGGCTCCAGCTTTCCAGTGGCGCCACGTATCTTTTCCAACAACATCGAAGACGAAGTTTTCCACGTGGACGTCCTTTATCGTGGATACTGAATAACCGCGCGATCGCAGCTCCTTTAGGATCTCAACGACGGTAGTGGTCTTCCCCGATTTAGAGAATCCATACACTGCGCATATCTTCATTGGCATCAGTGAAACCTTAAGAGTTAAAATGTGATCGCTTCGCGCGCAGTCAAAGGAACGAACGCAGGCGCATACGGAACCCGCTTATTGGCTGAAATCAAAATTACTTTTGCTCGCGTGCAATCGTGAAGCTCGAAGCGGCGATGATGAGTTACGCGCCTTCTTCGTGCTTGCGTATTTTTCTAGACTTCCAATAGCGGGGATACGTACCAGGCTCCATCATTACTCTTTTGACTTCGGCGATAACTCCGCCTTCGAGTATAGAGATGCCGAGAGCAACAATCTCGTCTCGCGCCGTATAGATACCGACCAGCTGTTTCGTGGCAACATCCGGTAACGAGATGACGCCAGGTTCTGCGAGTCGAGCCCCGTGGCAAATAGCGTCCACGGCAGTATCTCTAATGATAATTTTTGGAAGGTGGGTAAGTGCGCGCTCGACTGGCATTACGATGTCTCGCAGCGGAGCTTCATCGTTATCTTCGATCCAAAAATGGTATGCGTCTGTCAAATCGTGCAATGTGCTCAGCTTTGATTCATCAAACGGACCCGCCTTGGTTCTGCGGAGCTCCTGCATGTGCGCTCCCACCCCCAGCGCTTCGCCGACGTCGTGGCACAGCTTGCGAATGTACGTTCCGGCTTCACATCCCACTTTGAAGAGAACGTCGTTCCCCTGCCGTTCGAGCACGTCGATGTAATAAATCTCACGTTTTCGAATTTGACGTTTTACCGCCGATTTAAGAGGTGGGCGCTGATATAGCACCCCCGTAAACTCCCTGAGTATGTCCCGCACCAAGGGATCGGGAACCGTCTTATGCAGATGGAGTACGCAGACGTATTCCTTGGGCAAGTTCGCCAGCGCCCCCACTGCCCTTGTCGCATCTTGCAACAATATCGGGAGCACACCGGTAACCTTAGGATCCAGCGTTCCGATGTGGCCCGCTTTCTTAATATGCAAAATTCGTTTTACCCACGCGGCTACTTCGTGACTCGTAGGTCCGGCTGGTTTATCGAGATTTATGACGCCTTTTTGAAGCAACTCGTCTATGGTCCGTTGCTGCGCAATAGGATTCGTCATCGTTTGTCAACTTTCCCGGAACGCATTCACGGCCTGCGCGATAATGGCGATGACAGCGTATTGGTCCCAGTGCGTTGTATCTATGACAAGATCATAGATGTCAAGGTTCGTCACGTCGATATCATAAAACGTGTGATATCTCGCGGTCTCGCTGCTGTCACGCAGGCGTGTTTCGTGCAGAGCGGCCGCCTGCCGCTTGCCTTCTCTTCCCGCTATTCGCTGTGCTCGTACTTCTAAAGGCGCTTTGAGCCAAACGGCGATGTCAGCTTTGAGAACCCAGCCCGAAAGCCGCCCGTCGACGACCGCGTGTTCCCGCGACTGCGCGAGCTCGGCTTGTCGTCGATCAATCATTTTGTCGATTTCCGGTTCTATTTCCGCAAGCTTGCTCAACT
>OCZT010000939.1_pt1 | contig 29779 bp, 29 predicted proteins | sample 1539031 | NCBI WGS metagenome assembly OCZT01 (sample SAMEA3539308, study PRJEB22396) | soil metagenome | biome: tundra; feature: field; material: soil | place: USA | collected 2010-05 | depth 0.15 m | reverse complement strand
GTTCGTTCAGGCGGGCAATCGGCATGATGGGAAACAACTGGTCGAGCGCCCAGTGATCGAGCAGGGACTGAAAAACGGAAAAATTGCAGAGATACTGGTCGCCCAAGCTGTCTTCGAGCTGGCGGATTTCCTCCGGCGCATAAGCCTGGCCTTTGAAACTTTCGACGACGTCGCGGCCGATCTGCCAGTATAGGTCCTCGATTTTCGCCTTGTCGGGCAGATCCAGCACGCCGAGCGTAAACATGTGCTGCGCGTCTTCACGGCGTTCGAGCGCGTCATGATAGGCTTCGAGTTTGTTCAGCTTGCAAAGATTTTTTTTGATGTCGAGCAATTCCCGGACGAGTGCGTGCTCGTGGTCGCCAAATTTCAAAAATTCGCCGGGCCGAATTTTTTCAATCGCGCCGAACACCTCAACGATCAACACACTGTGATATGCGACGATGGCGCGGCCACTTTCGCTGACAATGTCCGGGTGCGGCACATTTTCGGCGTTGCAAACGTCGGCGATGTAATAAACCACGTCGTTCGTATATTCCTGAAGCGAATAATTCGTCGAGCTGTCAAACGCCGACCGGCTGCCGTCGTAATCCACGCCCAGCCCGCCGCCGACGTCGAGATATGAAATCGGGAAGCCCATCTTGTGCAGTTTCGCGTAAAGCCGCGCGGCCTCCTGCACCGCCTTTTTCACCGTGAGAATGTCCGGCACCTGCGAGCCGATGTGAAAATGCAGCAGCTTGAAACAGTGCCCCAGATTTTCCGCCTTCAACATTTCCGTTGCTTCCAAAAGTTCCGCCGTGCTCAGGCCAAACTTTGCATTTTCACCGCCGCTGCCCGCCCAGCGCCCCGCGCCCTTGCTCAACAGCCGCGCGCGGAAGCCAATGAGCGGTTCAACGCCAACCTGTTTGGAAATTGAAATGATTTGCCGCAACTCCTCCAGTTTTTCAACGACCATGATGACCATTTTGCCCAGCTTGATGCCGAGCATGGCCATCCGGATGAACTCCGCGTCCTTGTAACCATTGCAAATGATGAGGCTGCCGATCTGGTTTTGCATCGCCAGCCCGGCGAACAACTCCGGTTTGCTGCCCACTTCGAGGCCGAAATCAAACGGCTTGCCCGCGTCGAGAATTTCCTCCACCACCTCGCGGAGCTGGTTGACCTTGATCGGAAACACGCCGCGATATCGGCCCTTGTAATTGTATTCCGTGATCGAGCTGCGAAACGCCAGGTTGATGGACTCGACGCGGTGGCGCAAAATGTCCTGAAACCGGATGAGCAGCGGAAACTTCAGCCCGCGCGCCTTGGCCTCCTCGGCCACATCCGTCAAATCCACCGCCACGCCCGTGTCCTGCAATGGCCGCGCGATGACGTGTCCGGCGTCGTTGATGTCGAAATACTTCGCGCCCCAGCGATGGATGTTGTAAAGCGCGCGCGCCGCTTCAATGTCCCACGGCTGCGCCGCGTCATTTGGATTGCTCATCTCGATGAATTCAAACTGAACGCACTATAAAATTCTCTGCGCAGAAAGCAACAAGCGGAATGAAAATTTTTTTGCGACGAAAGAATCACATTTAAAAAACTTACCAGTCCACGATGCAGGGTTCCCGGGTGAACTGCGAACTTTGGGCGGTGTACTGCTGGAACTCCACATCCGTTCCGTCGGGGTCCTGGCACCAGAATTGCCAGGTCTGGTCGCAGCCCTTCTTTTTGGGTTTCACGGCCACGCCGCGCTGGATCAAGGCGTCCCGCAACACGTCCAGTTCGTCCACTTCCAGGCAGAGATGATGGATTCGCTGGCTGCCGGCGGCTTCGGCCGGGCCGGCCTTGAAGATTTCGATGAAATGATGCGGGTCGATCTGGAGATAAAATCCAAACAGCTCGCCGTCCTTGAAGAAATCAAAATGCCGGCGCAATCCGAGCGCCCCGCAATAGAAATCCAGGCTGCGATTCAAATCTTTTGAAAAGAGGCACACATGGGCAAGGGTCTTGATCATAAATTTGTTCTCCAAACGAACGCACTATAGAACACCGCGCGGAGAATTCAACCGGTGGTTTGAAAATTTTCAGGACGTTTCGCGCTTTGCAGTTCCGAAAAAATTTGTTTTCATCACGCCATGTCCAAAACCTCACTCGCCGCCGTCGTCAAACACTGCGATGCCCTGCTTCGCACCGGGGAAATCGGCGACTACGACGGCGCGGCGAATGGATTGCAGGTGGAAAATGGCGGCGGTGTCACACGCATTGCCGCCGCGGTGGACGCCAGTCTTGCCACGGTGAAGCCGGCCATCGCGGCCGGGGCGGATTTGCTGATCGTGCATCACGGATTGTTCTGGGGGCCATCGCATCCGTGGACGGGCAAAAAATATGAACTGCTCCGACTGCTCGTGGAAAACAATCTGGCGGTTTACAGCTCGCACTTGCCGCTCGACGCGCATCCCAGGCTCGGGAACAACGCGCAACTCTGCGCCGCGCTCGGCTTGAAAAATCTGCGCCCCTTTTTCGTCAGTCACGGCCAAACCATCGGTTTTCAAACGCGCGCCAAAATCTCCCGCGCAGAACTCGCCGCGAGGCTTGCACGCGCAACTGGGGCTAAACCGCGAATCATTCCGGGTGGCGGCGAAATCTGTCAGCGCATCGGGGTCGTGACGGGTGGCGCGGGCGGCGATTTGAAACTGGCCGTGGATGAAGGCGTGGACACGTTCATCACCGGGGAAGGTCCGCATTGGACTTATGCGCTGGCCGAGGAATTGGGATTGAACGTTCTTTACGGCGGCCATTACACGACGGAGACGTTTGGCGTGAAGGCGCTGGCGGCGCATCTTGCCGGAAAATTCCGCGTGCCGTGGGTGTTTCTCGACCATCCCACCGGTTTGTAGGTGTCGGCCAGGAACCGTCGGAGGCTGAATTTCAACCCGGCCACCGTCCTGGTGCTTGACACTGCCCCCGGAGCGCCGAACTACGATTCGGCATGGTTCGCAGGGAATCGCCTGTTCGTGCCGATTCGGAGATCGGCGCTCCGATTTCCGCGATGCCGCATGGGGGCAGTGCGCCCGCCACCGTCCGATCGCCTCGCCGTTGGTTGACCGGCCTTCGGGTTTGGTATAGCCTTTAAAATTCATGGCAATTGATTCAGAAACGGCCAGACTGTTTCTCGCCGGCAAACAGGCGGGCATCAACCTGGGGCGGATGGTCATGCTGGGCCGCCAGAACTTCCTGCTGCGCCCGGCGGAGACGCGCTCGCTCTTCCAGAGCTTTGGTCTGACTCCCGATCCGCGACTGCTGGTGCCGACACCTCCGGGTTCGAATCCGCCATTTTCTGAACCGTTTTTTGAATCGCTGGGCGCGACGGCTTGCGAGGCGATGGATGTGTCGTCTTACGAAGGGGCGAGCATCATCCATGACATGAACGAGCCATTGCCGCCTCATCTTTACGATCAATTCGACCTGGTATTCGACGGTGGCACGCTCGAGCATGTCTTCCAGTTTCCCCAGGCGCTCCACAACGCGATGCAACTGGTCAAACCGGGCGGCTGGTTTGTGGGCTTCACCCCCGGCAACAACTGGTTCGGCCACGGCTTTTATCAGTTCAGTCCCGAGGTATATTACCGGGCGCTCAGCCGGCAGAACGGCTTTTCCAAATGCGCGGTTTTTACGGTGCCTGAAGGGCTGGGGCTTAGATGGTATCTGGTGCGGGACCCCGTCCAATTGCACAACCGGACCAATCTCATTAACAGCCTGCGCACGCCGTTGCTGGTGTTGGGGCAGAAGGTCGCGCCCACGCCGGCGAAACTGCAACTGCAGCAAAGCGATTATCTTCCGTACTGGTCTGAAAACACACAGGGTCTGAACACCGGCAAGGTGCGCAAGGAGGCCTCCTTCGTGCTTTCCCTGAAAGACAAGCTATATCAGTGGATGCCCGTTTTCACCCGTCGGCTGGCCACATTGGAAGCCCGCCGCTGGTGCCACGAATACACCATTGGCAAGCGCGACGTCTTCGTTCCCATAGACAAAGCCAGACTGGCCTCGGTCATCGCCGGCCTGCCCGCAAACGGCTGAGGGCGGGCCGCAATGAAGCCTGAACTTGTCGGGTCGGGCGGTTTTTGACTAATCTGCCCGCCCATGAAATCCAAAATCATCACGACCATTCCGGTCTTCAACAGCGAGGCGTTCCTTGCGCAGACGCTGGAATCCGTTGCGCGGCAGACGCTCCGCCCGGACCGGGTAATTGTTTTGGACGATGGTTCGACCGACCGCACGGAGGAACTGACGCGAAATTTTCGGGGCATCCGCTGCGAATTCATCCGCAATCCGGGCAACCCGGGACTGTTCCCCAACTTCAATCGTTGCCTCGAATTTGCCGACCAGACGGAATACCTGCAAATTCTGCATGCCGACGACGTCATTGAACCGGAATTTTATGAAGTGATGACCGGTCTGCTCTCGGACTGCGCTGGCCGGGGCATGGCGTGGGCGCTCGACGAGCGCATGGATGAAAACAACCGGCACCTCAGCGATTCGGGCAATGCGGATGGAGCGATTGAAACGCTGACGCGGGACGCGTTTTTGCAGTTCAAAGCGGAAATACAGAATCAGGCATTTTGCGCCACGCTGCTCAAGACCAATGGACAGCCGTCGCCCTGCAAATTCCCGCTCGATTTTCCGATTCTCGGCGACTGTATTTTCTGGGCGGCTTACGGCGCGCATTGCCAGAAACTGGTTCACGTTCACCGGCTGCTGGGGAAATACCGGTGGCATGGCGGCAACCAGACAGTTTTTCTCGGCCCCAGCATCCAGGCGCTGATTTTGGATGAATGGCGGACGATGGAGACGAATGAGGCCCTGCGCGGCCAGGGCTGGAGCCTGCACCGGAAATTAAAACTCAAAGGCTTGCTGGCCGTGCGTTCCGGCATCAAGGCCAAACGCGTCCGGCAGAATGGGAACCCCGCCTACTCCCGCGAGATTGTTGAAGCTGCTCGCGGCATCACCGGCTGGCCGCTCTGGCTGACGGGACAGGTTTTGGTCGGGTTGCGTGATTTTTACCTGTTCGGAATCTTGCGCCGGACGCGGCATCCGAAAAACATTTACGGTTAAGACGTTGGCGCTGGCTGGCGGCGTTCCAAAAAAATCAGAAAGCCGCACAAAAGGACTCCGACAACGATGGCCGCCAAGCTCACATAAAGCGGGTCATTGGGAAGCGTGAACTTAAATTCCACCAGGTGCGCGCCCGGCGTCAGATAAACCCCGCGCATGAGGAAATTGCAACGCAGCAGTTCCGCCGGTTTGCCGTCCACCGTCACACTCCAGTGCGGATCGTATTTGTCATTGAGCAGCAGCACGGACGGCGCGGCGGCGTTGGCGGCGAAGACGAGATGTTTCGGCGCGTAGCTTTTGAATTCCACCGTGCCGGAATTTTCGTTCGTCGCCACGGCCGGCAGATTTTTTTGTGGCGTGGAGACTAAAATGGTTTTCGCCGGATCAAAATTCGGGTCGGCGAGCGTTTTCAACACCGCTTGGTCATTGGTATTGACCTGCCAGTTGGAATACAGTTTTGCGCGGGGCAGCGCGCCGGTGAATTCAAAGAGCGCAAGGTCGCCGTCGCTGGCGGGCTGGGCCGTGAGTTCCTCCAGATGGGTGGGCTGGGTGATGCCCGGCTTGGCCACGATGTCAAAGCGCTGCGCGATGCGGAAACGACGTTGCCCTGGGTCGAGCTGCTGGTTCAACGCGTCGAGGAAACCGGCGGTTCCGAGCACATAGCGGGTGTTGGTCAGTTCCCAATGCCTGGCAATCAGCGGGGCCTCCGTTTGCGTGTGCGGTGCGAAGGTTTCGAGATAGGCCTTCAATTCCTCCGGCATGCGCGGCATTTGGATGATGTCCAAACACTGGATGTTGTAATACGGAAAGTGATGCTGCATCCATTCGATGCGGTAAATGCCGTTCCCACCAAAGGTATTGTCATAGCCGCGCAACGGTTGCTGGGGCTCCAACGGCAAGGCGGTCACGCGATGTTCATAAGACTGGTTCCGCAGAAATCCCAGGATGGGATTCAGCGAACCGACCTCATATTTTTGTTTGTAATCCCAATAGATGATGTAGGGCAGATTGGCGCGGCCCAAATCAAACAGCAGAAAACCGCCGAGCAGCAGCGCGCCCAGCCGAGCGCGCGGCCCGGCAAAATAACCGGCCAAAACCAGCGTCAACAAAGCAATGGCCACCGCGAAAAGCCCGATGAACCAGCCGGCCTGGCCGAGGCTGAAGGCGATGACTTGCCCGGCGAAATCCGCATCCGGAAAACCGCGTTGCTGGAGGTAATGAACAACGCTCGGTTTTTGCCCGGAGTAAATCAGCCAGCCCAGAACGCTCGCGCCAAAAAATCCCCCGCAGACAAAAGTCCACCGGCGATCAAAGGGACTGGCCTTCGCCCACCAGTTGCTCAATTGCACGACCAGACCGGACGTTTTCGCGGTGGCACCCGCGAGATAACGGCGGTCCAGCAAGTCAATGCCGTAGGCGAACAAAATGACCAGCGCCCAACAGAAAAAGACGATGAACTTCGCCGGATTTCGGATGGTGGAGAAATATGGCAGTTTATACAGCAGGGCGTAAAACGGTGCGAACCGGCCCCAGGCAAACAAAAGCGAAGCCACCAGCACGACCACCCAGAACCAGATTTGTTTGTGTTGTTCGGACGTAAACGGGGAATCCTTCCGGCGGCAGGATTGCGCGACGACCCACAGCGCCACCAGCAGCACGAGAATGCCGCAGTAATCACCGCCGCCCGTCTGGCGCATCCAGCCCGGATCCGGCGGAGTGCCTGGCGCGCCGCTGTCGAAAAAGCGGTCGTTTGCCGGGTCGCGTCCCATGCCACCCCAATAAACGCCGCCGCGATACGAATCTTGCAACGACGACATCATGCCGTTCGGCGTATCCATTTTGTATCCGAACAGGCCGGGCACAGCGAGGCCGAGCGTCTCGGCTTTGGGCAGGCTCCACTGCGTGGCAAAGTCCCAGTGCGCCGCCTTGGTTTCCGTGTCCTGGGCGGTGCCAGCGACGCCGGTGATGGAAGTGCCCACCAGCGACAGGATGGCTTGAAAGGCGATGAATCCGGCGAACACGGCCACGACAATAACCCGTCCGCAGCCACGCGCGGCTTTGGTGAAAATATTTCCGTTCGCGGCCACCAGCGATTTGTAAAACACAAAGCCCGCGATCAACATGCTGCACAAGGCACCGACATCCGCCATTTCGATGACGTTGACGCCCACGCAGAAGCCGGCGAGCGCAAGGCGGCTCCAGCGGATGAGCCAGCGTGTTTCATCGTCGTTGGCGATGACCAGCGCCAGAGCGAGAAAATTCAGGCCGAGGGCGATTTCCAACGAGGCGATACCCCAACAGGCGCCGGCAAAAAAAGTCGAACTCAACATGGCGGCCAGCGCGCCGAATATCGCCGCCAGGGATGAGAGTTTCAACGCGCGAAAAAACATCCAAGCTCCCATGCCCATGATAAACAACGCGACCGGCGCGAGAAATTTTGCACAGCCGACCGGCCCCAATGCGAACTTGATAAACGCTGTAACCCCGGGCGTGAACGCGCCGCCGGCAAAGCCGACGTCGTTCAAGTCATCCCACGTGCCAGTCATGGCGCCGGGCAGTTTGAGCCAGTCCACGTTTTGCTGACCGAGCGGGCCGTCGTTGGAAAAGTGGACGTAGTCTGGCAAAAAACTGCGCCAAAACAAACAGAGTAGAATGACCGCCAAAAGAGCGGCAAGTGTGAGCGCTTGTGATTTGATGGGAGAATTTGGTTTGGTGGCTTTCATGGCCGGTAAATATTGTCCCGGTGATTATGTTCGCGTCCAGATCGCAGCTTCATTGCGGCCAAAACGCCTGTTTGGTGAAAAACAAGACTTCGATTCTCAAGGGTAAGCAATGGGTTGTCAAGGCGCTCCGCGCGAATTTTGGTTGTGCCAAGATTTTGCTTTCCAACACTGTTCCAATCAGCTTACATCCGGACAACTTGATTGCGTTTGCCCATTCAAGATGGAGATTGTAAATGTTTTTGCCATGAAAAGTTATGAATTACAATTGTTGCCTAATGAGGGAACAAGACATGAAGGGCGCGCTCCTGATCCTTCTTGTCGGCGTGCTCAAAAAGAAAGGCGAATTTTTTCTAAGATGGCCGCGGGCAGAATGATCCTCGATGTGGGTTGTGCCAGCGGCGACATCTTGGGACCCTTGGCGAAGGTTCACGAAATCCACGGCGTGGAAATTGCCCCCAGTTACGTGGCGCGTGCGATTGAAAACGGAGTTCACGCTGTCGAGCACAATATTGAAAATGCACCCTTGCCTTGTCCCGCCGGATAAATTCGACGCCATTTTTTGCGGCGAAACCATTGAACATCAGGTGGACACGGATTGGCTAATGTTTGAAATCAACCGCGTGTTGAAACCGGGCGGCAAACTGGTGTTGACATTTCCGAATATCCGCACATTGCTGGGCGTTGGTATGATGCTGTTTTTTGACCTGCCGCCCATGTATGTGGCGCGCTATCGTTCGGCGCATTTCCGCGACTTCACCTTGCGCACCATCAAGATCGTGTTGAAAGCCCACGGGTTCCGGTTTGAGCGGGCCGTAGGCAGCGCATTTTACTTGCCCAAGATCGAAGAATTTTGGTCGCCACTGGCCACATACCTTCCTTCGTGGGCACACACGGGGGTGATCGCAGCGACAAAACAGACCGATTCGATATATTCGCCGGAATCCGTCATGCCGACGCGGTTATACTGAAATGGGCCTGGACATCAATAGTGTGCAATTCCTGATTGCGGCGCACAAACGTGGTGTGCCTTTTGGAGATGTACTGATGATTGGGCGTCAGGACTTGAACGTCTATCCGGCCAAGATGCGGGGCATGCTGGCCGAAGCCGGTTTGCCGAACGAACTTTTCGCGCCCAGTGCGCCCGATACGGGTTTTGCGGAACCGGTGTTCAAATCGCTTGGCGCAGGCAACATTTGTTCGCTGGATGCCTCAGCGTTTGAAGGAGCGGAATTTATCCACGACTTGAACCAACCTGTTGGTGCCGACCTCAAGGCGCGCTTTGACGTGGTGTATGACGGCGGCACGCTCGAACATATTTTCAATTTCCCCGTGGCGTTGCAGAATTGCATGGAAATGGTCCGGGAAGGCGGACGGTTTTTCCTGCACACGCCGGCCAATAATTGGTGCGGACACGGATTCTACCAGTTCAGCCCGGAACTCTTTTACACCGTGTTTTCTGCGGACAACGGTTTCGAGGTGGAACGCATGGTCATTCACGTTGTCGGGCCATACGGACGGTGGTATGAAGTGGCAAATCCGCAGGCGATTCGCTCGCGAGTTGAATTGTTCAACAGCTTTCCTTTGCAATTGCTTGTGCAGTCGCGACGCACCAAAGCGGTCCCGCTTTTTAACAAGATGCCGCAGCAAAGCGATTACACGCCGCGCTGGGTTGAGCAGTCGCAAGATCAGGCAAACCCTTATGCACCGTCGCGTCCTAAATTGGCGAATATTCTGCCCGGGGTGACGCGGCTGTTGCATGTGGCAAAGATAGGCTGGCAACTTTGGCGCGGCCACTCGCTGGCCAACCGCAACTGTTTCCGCCCGGTCAAAAAAGATTAACCGCTGCCGCGCCCTGTTATGTTGCTCCGCAAATTCCTCAAATTCACCGCCGTCGGACGGCTGGTGATGATCCCGGTTCGCCTGGGTAAGATCGCCCTGTCCTGCGCGTTACGGCAGTTGGGCTTGATGGTGCGGTGGACGTTCACCTCCAAGGAGTATTACAACCACAGCTACCATCTGACCGATCTCAACAAGCACTATCTTGCCAGTTACATTTCCGTGGTGTCGGGTCACGACCTCGCGACGATTGAAAAATATATTGCGGAACTGGAAGGCGACGAAAAACTTCAGGCTACGCTCGAACAGCGTACGCGGGCCAGCCGCGACCGGCACAATTGCGACGTGGAGCCGCGGCTACGGCCGACGCCTGGGCTGGTACGCGCTGGTGCGGTCCACCAAGCCGCGCGTGTTCGTCGAAACAGCCATTGATCGCGGCCTGGGCACCGCCGTCATTGCCGCCGCGCTGAAACGCAACGCCGAGGAGGGCTTCCCCGGTCTGGTCTATGCCACGGACATAGTGCCCGACTGCGGACACCTGCTTGCCGAACCCTACAAATCATTCTGCCGCCTCCTCATCGGCGATTCCGTCGCTTCGCTCAAACAATTCCCGGAGCCGGTGGACATCTTCATTCACGACAGCAACCACCTCGCCGAATATGAATGGGCCGAATTCCTCGCCATCGAACCGCGACTGCACCCGGCCTCCATCGTCTTGAGCGACAATTCGCAGCAAACCTCCAAACTCTGGGAGTTTTCCCGGCGGATCGGCCGGACGTTTCTCTATTTCCAAGACGCGCCGAAAGATCATTGGTGGCCCGGCGATGGCATCGGCGCGGCGTTTGCGCCCGGTGTGAAAACGTTCTTTCCGGAAAATCCACAACCGGCGGCATCGCCCGAAAAAATATGAGCCCGTTATCCCGTTCCGCCGTCGTCACGCTGGCGATGGGCCAAGCGGTTGAGAACTTGGATTACACGTTCACGAGCTTCGCCCGTCAAAATCCGGGCCTGCGGCTGCAAGCGTTCATTCTGGGCAATGCCCTCCCGCAGCGGCGCTTGCCCGAAATCACCTATCATCTCCTCAAAGCGGTCCCGCTTTTTAACAAGATGCCGCAGCAAAGCGATTACACGCCGCGCTGGGCGGAACAGTCGCCAGATCAGGCAAACCCCTTTGCGCCGTCGCGGCCCAAGCCGGCAAAATTTTTACCTGGCGTTGCGCGGCTGGTGCATGTGGCAAAGATCGGCTGGCAGCTTTGGCACGGTCACTCGCTTGGCAACCGCAAATGCTTTCGGCTGGTTAAGAAAGGACTTTGACAGCAGCATGGAATACGCAAAGCCGGGTTCCGGGTTTTTCTACTTGCTGGTTTGCATTTCTCTGACCTATTGTAAATTAAAACAAAAGAATGAGCACAAAATATCGTTTTATTATGAATCCCGTGCGAGGAACTATTCGTCGCTTTTTTAAGAGTTTTGGGCATGAGCTAATTAAAATAAGCGGCGATCATATGCCGCGGCGGAATGGGCAGTTACCCGGCCTGGCAAACTCATTCGCACCTTCGCATTCCCAATGGGCGAAAATTATTCCTGATGTCGCTCGGATGAAAAGCGTAATGAAAGTCGAGTGAGATACATGTTGAAATCAAGCGGCTCGCAACCGTCAGCCGTTCAAACCCGGAGCCCAACAATGAATCCGCCAACAACTTCAGCCGAGAACGCAGCCTGGTATGATGATCATTACTATCGGAACATCCGACACACGCTTGGCCCATGGCATCGGTTTCTGTTGCCCGACTTGATTGCCGAGTGTCGGCCCGAACATAAACTCCTTGAGCTTGGCTGCGGTCAGGCGCAAGTGCCCCGCTTTCTGGCGGAAAAAGGTTGCTTGCCCGCAACGCAAATTTACGGTTTGGATCAAAGCTCCGAAGCCGTGGCCTTTTGCCGACAGGAGATGCCCGGCGGACATTTTCAAGTGCAGGATTTATACACGATGGATTATCCCGCCGATATGTTTGATTTTTGCGTGATGTTGGAAACCATTGAGCATTTGGAGCATCCAGAAGTGGTGTTGCAGCGCGTTCACAAAATTCTGAAGCCGGGCGGGTGGCTTTATATTTCCTTTCCCAACTACCTGCATTTGCCCTGGCTGGCGGTGCGACTGCTTTCTGAATGGCTTAACCGGCCCAGTTGGATCGTGCTGCAACCTGTGGACAAAATTTACACCATCTTCGGGATTAAAAAGCTGGTCCGGGCTGCGGGTTTTGCATTCGTCAAGGGGATCGGCAGCAACTACGGCCCGCCAGTGCTGTACCCGTTGGAGAAAGAATGGATGACTCGCGGTTTCAATCGTTATGGGATGTGGTGGTTGTCGCTTCATCCGATTTTGAAATTCAAGAAGCCCACCACACCATGAGTCAAATTCCCCATTCCGCCGTGGTCACGCTGGCCATGGGCAAAGCCATCGAGAATCTGGACTACACGTTTTCCAGTTTTGCTCGATGCCCGAACGTGGAATTGCATGCTTTCATTGTTGGCGAGCGTTTGCCGAAGCAGCACATCCCGGGCATCCAATACCATCAGCTTGCACCGTCGCCCGATTTTTCACACCCGTTGCGCGAGGTATATTTCCGCCGCATGGAAGTGTTGGATGAATTGGGCGCAGATTATGCACTGACGGTTGACTGTTTTGACGTGCTGTGTCTTTGGCCCTTGCCGCCATTTGAACAATTGCTCGGCAATGCGGATGTGGCCGCCTGTGTCGAGCACCAGGGCAGCCGTTATGTGCTCGGGCAGGGATACACGTCGAGTTTTCTTAATGGCGGCGTGCTGCTTTGGAATGTGCCGCGCAGCCGCGACATTCGCGCGGAAATCGTCGCACGCGGACGATCTCATTTCCGCACCGTGGCTGACGACCAGCACTGCATCAACGAGATCATTCAGGCCAAATACTTCGACCGCCTTCGCATCCTGCCCTGCCAATACAATTATCGCGCCTACTTGAACAGAAAAAAAAGAGGATGGCCAACGGTAACAAACTTGGATGGCATTATGATTTATCACTGCTTCGATTGCATGGACGAAGCCAAACAACTCACCGCCGTAAAACCCCGGGCCGAACTGCCTGCACTGCCCGAAGATGGGAGGCCCCTCACCCAGCGTGAACAGTTTTGGCGCCGTCTCCGGCAGCGGTTGAAGCCTTGGATTGTGAAATAACCTTGGCAGGAACAACCAACCTGCAGTCTCTTCTCTCGATGAAGCGAAAGAGACGAAGATAGAGAAATTTCAGCAATAATTGGAAAATCATCACGACCATTCCCATCGCGGTTTTTACGATCAATCGGAGACGCTGCACAATCCGGCAAAAGCCTTGCCACTCCGCTCAAAATTCATCCCCGCCGGCGTCATTGGGACATTGCCTTGGTGTTGTCCGCTTGATCCAACAGTTCCACCAATTGTTTTCCGACCTCCTGCCACGAGTTGGCTTTTTTGAAGACCGCCAAATCCTTGGCGTTGATCAGTTTTTCGCCGGCTCTTGCCTTCCGTACGGTTTCTGCTGCGGTCCGGCAAAAGCTGTCGAGATCAAATGGTTTCACATAAAAAAGGAGGTTTCCAAAAAAAGGCCGATACATTTCCAATTCGTAAGCGACGACCGGCAAATCACAAGCGAGTGCTTCGCCCACGACGATCGGCAAACCCTCATGGCGGCTGGGCATCAGGTAAACGCGCGCACTCTTCAAATAACGGAACTTTCCCACGCCCGAGACATAACCCGCAAAATGGACGTGGGAAGTCAGGCCGAGTTTGGCAATGGGTTCGGCGAGGGATTCCTTCAAGTTGCCGATCAGCACGGCCCGGAAATCCGGAAACTCGCGGGCCAATGATTGGAGGGTTTGCAGCAAATCCTCGATCCCCTTCTGCCGATGAACCCGCCCGATCCACGCCACATCAAACCGCTTTGTCACCTCCCCAACCTGGTTGGCTGTTTCCAAGTCCACGCCGTTGGGAATCAACGGGGTTTCTTCCGGCCGGTAGCCCATCTGCCACAACGTTGCCTGGAGGAGCGGCTGCACGGCCACCACCCGTTTTTGACGGCAGAAACGCAGGACCTTGAGCGAAAGCCACTGGCTCAAACAGTAATGGAGGGAGGCAAAGCGGCTGCCCTCGACGTCCGCCCTGGTCCCCCCAATCACTTCCTTGAGCGAGGGCGCTTTCATTTGCATAATCACCACTTTGAGCTTCGCCTTGGAAAACGCCGTTGGCAGCACGTCGAACCAGTAATCCGTCGGGGAAAAGCACACGTCTCCGGATTCTATGCGGTGCAGTTTGCCCAGAGTCGTGAGAAAGCGCCGGAAAAATTCCCAAAATAGCCGGCATTTTCCTTTAAGTGAAAGATTGGTCAACGGCGGTTTGTGGCCGCAGTCGGTGAACGTTACGTTTGCAGGCAGGTGCCAGGCCTTGAGGTGTTGCTCCAGTTCCCGGGTGCTCAGGTATTCCGGCTCCCAGCCGGCTTCGGTGACGACCCGGATGGAGTGCAAGAGGTGAACGTCGCCGCCAGCCAATTGGTTGTCGAACATGCCGTTGGCAATGAAGAAAATCCGCCGCCGCGCAGAGGCATTCGACAAGACGCCGGACTGAGAAGGTGCGGCCATGAGAGAGGCCATGGTCTTGAGGGTTTGCTTGGGCTTCAATTCGGCAATCACATTCCGATTATGTCTGCTCCGCTTGTAGGTCCATACCCCCCAGGCATCGCCCAGCACACTGCCGAGGCTGGCCGGCACGTGCCATAGCCAGCAGGCGTCGCCGTCGCGAACCAAGCCATGCACCGTGTGCCAGATTGGGCCGACAAACGTGATGCAATAGATCCCCGCCAGCCACAGCGGTACCGCCGGCTTTTCCTTCATCCAATTTGTCTTTGCCTCCTTTTGGACGCGGAGAAAATGCACCGTGGCGCGGCGGCGTTTTTGCACGAAGCCGCCAAGTGTTTGCACGTAGTAATGATGCACGCCACGGCCGCAAATCCGCAGCCACTCACGCTTGCCCTCACGCATGAGACGCAACGCCGCGTGCGTATCTTGAAAGTGTTCATCAGCCTTTACCGATTCCAAATCGGCGCGGCGAAAAACAAATCCGTTTGCGCCGAGCGGGTACGAAAGCGAATCGCCGGACAGGATCCAGTGTTCCACCTCGCCGGCGCGCGCCACAAGTTTTGGATTCGCGCTCATCAGCCAGCAAATCGGATCGCTGATGTGCAGCCGGTGCGTAAGATAGGCGCAAAACGAACTCATTTTCGGCGAAGGCAAATAGTAACTTTCCACGCCGAGCGCCTGCGGATTTGCCGCGAGGGACTTCACGGCCAGTTCGATGTAATCGGGATGGGTGATTTCGTTGTCGGCGTCCACAAAGACGATAAATTCGCCGGTCGCGTGCCGGAGCGCGAGGCGTTTGCCTTCCTCCATGTTCCTGCCATCGTCGTCAATGATGATGGCCCCGTATTTGGTTGCGATTTCGCGCGTGCGATCGGTCGAGTGCGCGTCGGCCAGCAGAATTTCGTATCGGTCGCGTGGATACGTCTGGCGCGTGATGGACGACAAGACATTGTCCAGCAACGCTTCCACGTTGAGTGTGGGCATGATGAAGCTGATGCGCGGCAGATTTTCCGAACCGGACTGCATGGTGTGAGTGTGGCCGAAGACGGTGGTAAATTCAAATCAGGATTGCGCGCAGGGCTTGTGCTGTTTCATGGTGACGAGCCAGACGAAAAATAAAATGCCGAACGCGACACCGGCGGTGATTGGCATCGTTTGCAGCAAGGCCGCCGGAGTTTTTCCGGTTCCGAGCAGTGTCAGCCAGTAAGTGAGGCCGAGCGCGCCATAGAGCAGGGAAATTTTTAACCAGCGGCTGGCAAGCGCCCAAAGTGCGAGCGCCTGCAGCAGCCCGACGAAGACCATTGTCGCCGCAAATGGGACGACCATCTCGGCGGCTTGCGGTGTATATTTACCGAGAATTTTCAGGCAGAACGCCCGCAGCACAAAAAGACAGATTGCGCCAAAAACCAAGGCGAGGCCGGAAAGCCCGAATAATTTGAGCTGCTCCGCCACGATACCACCCGCGCGCTGGCCGGAACGCGAGGTGAACAATACCACCAGCAGCGGCGCAACGGTCAGGGGCAGCGCGCGCGCCAAAATCCCGGCGGCGGCATAGGCATCGAGTTCTTCTTTAGCAAAAAATTTATTTGCCACCAGGTAGTCGCCTTGCAAAAAACAAAAGTTGCCGGCCACAAACGCCGCGCTGACGATGAAGTATTGGGCGAACTCGCGGTTCCACGGCGGAACCGGCTCGCCGTGCAGCGACAAATCCTTTCGCCAGAAAAGCAGGACGAGATTGGCCAGCAGCGCGAAGGCCGAGGCGAGCACGGCGGTTTCCGCTGACGGCCATTTGAAGGTGATGAGCCAGCCGAAAGAAACGCGCAGCAGCATGGCCAGAAATCCGATGAGCGCGAGCCGTTTGAACCACGCGAGACCCTGGCACAACGCCGTGGCCAGCGAAGCCCACAGACCCAGGAGCGCGCAGCCGAGCGTCACCAGCATCAGGCTTTCGGGGTAGTGGAAAAAATCGCTCAAAGGCTTGGTGACAATCACCGCCAGCACTGAACCGGCAATGGTGAATCGGAACAGAAATTTCCGGCAGCCCAGGAGCAAGCCTTGCAGCCGTGCGCTGTCGCCGCTGGCATTGAAATGCGCGATGTAATGCGTGACGGCAAGGGCGGCCACCGCTGGCAGCAGACCCAGCAGCGTCATCAAACCGCCCAACGCGCTGTTCGCGTTGCCGTATTGGCCCGGCCCGCTCAAGTGCCGGCCCAGCACGCCTTGAAAGGCCAGATGGCCCAGCCCGGTGACAAAACTGATGGCGGAGAAAATGATGCCGCTCCGCAACAGATTTCCGGCGCGTGAATCGCTTTTCATACCAGCGGGTGCAATGCCTTTTCGTGGGCGCGCACCCATTCAAAAATGTCAGCGATGATTTGGGTCACGCCGCGTTTCGGACGCCAGTTGGTTCGCGTAAACAATTTGGAACAATCGGCGAGGAAAATCCGCAAATCGGCCTGGCGGTTTTCCGGTTTGGCGCCAACCGGCACTTTTCGTCCGACAACTTTCCGGCACACGGCGGTCAGTTCTTGAAGCGAAACGGAAATTTCCAGCCCGCCGCCAACGTTGCCGAGCCAGCCGTCCCAACAGTCGAAGTTGGAAATTTGCTCTTCGACCAGCTCGCAAAGGTCGGCCACGTGCAGCACGTCCCTGACCTGTTTGCCGGTGCCGCCGTAGCCGAAGTAGGCAAGCGGTTTGCCGAAATAGTGACGCAGCACCCACAGCGACACGACGCCCTGATCCACCTTGCCCATTTGCCACGGTCCGGCAATGACGCCGCAACGGTTGATGGCCGCTCGAAGTCCAAATCCGGCGCGGTATTCCTCAATCAACCCTTCGCTGGCAAACTTGGTCAGCCCGTAAAGCGAGCGCGCGCCTTGGGCCGCGCATTCTTCGCGGACGCCTTGCGAGGAAATCAGCGCTCCGGCGACGTCCAGCCACTCAAAACGTGTTTCTCTTTCGCGCCAGGGATGCGCTTCCAGCGGGGCCATGGGATAAACGCGGCTGGTGGAAAGAAACAAAAAATGGCTTTGCCATTGCCGGGCTTTTTCAAGGCAGCGGTAGGTGCCCAGAAAATTTGTTTCCATGAGATAGTCCGGCGAGTCGGCGTAACCGGCCAGCACGGAAGGTTCGGCGGAACATTCAATGATGGCCTCAAACGGCCCGGTGGGGAACTGCTCGGCGGACCGGATGTCGCCTTTGGCGAACTCCACCCCGGCTTCACGCAGCCGGGGCAGATTTAATTCGGAACCGGGCCGGTGCAAGTTGTCCATGGCGATGACGCAAGTTTGAGGGTGGCGTCGCTTCAGGAACACGGCGAGATTGCCGCCGACAAAGCCCGCGCCGCCGGCGATCAAAATGCTTTCTGGAAAGGCAGGCATGATTCAACTGGCCAGGCAGGCGTGATGGATTTCTTCGAGAATCTGCCCCAGGTTATATTGAAATTTCCAGGCGGGATAGTGACTTTGGAATTTCCGCACGTCGCTGATCCACCAAATATGGTCGCCGATGCGGTTGTTTTCCTCGTAAGTCCATTTCAATTTGTGGCCGCTGATTTGTTCGCACAGGTCAATCGCTTCGAGCATGGAACAATTTGAATGGCGGCTGCCGCCGATGTTGTAAACCTCGCCCGAGCGCGGCTTGAGGAAAAATTGCCAGAAGGCTTCCACCAAATCGTGGCTGTGAATGTTGTCGCGCACCTGTTTGCCTTTGTAGCCGAACACCCGATAGGGTGTGCCGTGGACGGTGCAGCGCATCAAATAGGCGAGGAACCCGTGCAACTCGGTGCCCGCGTGGGCGGGTCCTGTCAGACAGCCTCCGCGGAAACAGGCCGTTTTCATCCCGAAATAATTTCCGTATTCCTGTACCAGCACGTCCGCCGCGACTTTCGATGCGCCGAACAACGAATGCTTGGTCTGGTCAATGCTCATGGTTTCCGAAATGCCGGGCTCATATTCGTGCCCGGATTTGATTTCCCAGCGTTTTTCCAGCTCCACCAGCGGCAGGCGGTTGGGCGTGTCGCCATAAACCTTGTTGGTGGAAGTGAAAATAAAAACCGCTTGGGGGCAAAATTGGCGCGTTGCTTCCAGCAAGTTGAGCGTGGCGGTGGCGTTGACGCTGAAATCCGCGTGTGGGTCGCGCGCCGCCCAATCGTGCGACGGCTGCGCCGCCGTGTGAACGATCAAGGCCGCGTCCTTGCCGAGCCGGCGGAACAAATTTTCGATCGCCTGCCGGTCGCGGATGTCAAAATCGTGATGTTGATAATTAGGCACGGTTTCGATGAGCCGTTGCCGGTTGGCCAGGGTGGACGCCTCCCTGCCGAAAAACCACTGGCGGAGATCGTTGTCAATGCCCACCACTTTGAAGCCTTCGCGGGCGAAGCGCTTGACGCTCTCCGAGCCAATCAAGCCGGCCGCGCCGGTTATAATTACAGTGTTCACAAGACAGACCGCCGCGCGGCGAAACCGGGGAAAATCATCTGCCCCATTTGACCGCTTCGCGCGGGACGAAGCCAGCTTCCACAGGAGTAGCCTCGGTGCGCAAGAGGATTTTGCGCGGGGGACAAAATTGCCTTGAAAATGACTTGCAAAGTTACCCTGACGCAACTTTGAACACGCGCCAGCCTGCCCGCCCCGCCGCGATGTCCGGTGTCAGGAGATTGAAACCACGCACGACAATTGCCGGGAGTTATCCAGATCTAACGACGTGACGTGAGTTTAATAAACAAAGTTGTCAAATTCAAATCAAGCCCACTTGGCACATGTCACCCCGGGGACTTCAGACACGCAGATCGTCGAGCTTAAATGCCGGAGCGGCACGCAGAACCGCGTCGGTGCCGGGAATGTCCCGCACGTAAATGATGTTTCCCAGCTCTTCGTTTTCGAGCCGGGACAGACGGCGGGTGAACGGATCGTAACGACACGGGGTAAAACCGCATTGGCGGATTTGCAGGTGCAAAGCCGCTTCATCAAGACCGTAACGCATCCCGCTGTTGCTCCGTTCGACAATCATTGCGCGCAATCGCGGCCGCCTCAACAGGTTCGTCGCGCCCGAGAACACCTCGGCTTCGAAACCTTCCGTGTCCACTTTCAACAAATCGGGCGTAACTTCAGACAACTCTTTGTCCAAGGAGATCATTTTCACGGTTACGGCATTTTGGGCCGTCGCGCCGGTCGTCACGCAGTTTTCCGTCCCAAGGTCGGTGGTCAGTTGTATTGTTCCTTCGCTTTGCCCTGCCGCTGCGCGGACAGGGTTTACCCGCCCCTGAAGCCCATTGAGACGGATGTTGCGCTCGAGCATCTCAAACGTGCCGGGGTTCGGCTCGAATGCCCGCACCTCGGCCCCGGCCACCCCTGCCGCCAGGACCGTGAAAGCACCCACATTCGCGCCCACGTCCACGAACAACTCGCCGGGGCACAGAAAATGCATGACGAACGCCATCTCTTCAAATTCACACAATCGGGGCGTGATATAATGCGCGGCGCCTTTCATCCGGGGCGATACGAGCAGGCGGGTGTGGTTGGGGAATTCGACGCAAATGTCTCCGGGAACCAGCCGCGCAGCAGTTTGGATAAAACCATACTCCAACACGGCCATTAATTTGCGGTGGCGATTTACCGGATGTCGAGCAATGACACGCAGGGCGCCCAGAATTTTCGTGACCGGATTCATGAGAACGACTTCAGGAGTCTGCAGCAACCGGCAAGTGCAGGCAAAGGTAATTTTCGACGTCATGCAGCGTAGCGGCGTCCTTATCATGCATTACCTCCCGCGTCTGCCAGGATCCGCCAAAAATGCTGGCTAGCCCTGCCAGCACGCATTAAACTTCGCGCCCAATCATGGAAAAAGTTTTTGTCACCGGGGCCGCCGGTTTTATCGGCAGCAATCTCGTTGACCGCCTGCTTGCCGGCGGTAAACACGTCGTCGGCTGGGACAATTTCTCCACCGGCCAGCGTGAATTTCTGGAATCGGCGTCAACCAATCCCAAATTCAAACTCATCGAAGGCGATTGTCTGGATTTGTCCGCGTTGATCCGCGCGATGGCGGGATCCGATTTCGTTTTTCATCTGGCCGCGAATGCAGACGTCCGTTTCGGCCTCGACCACCCGCACAAGGATTTGCAACAAAACACCGTTGCTACTTTCAACGTGCTGGAAGCCATGCGCGCCAACGGCATCAAAGGCATCGCCTTCAGCTCCACCGGCAGCGTCTATGGCGAGGCGGAGATTATCCCGACGCCGGAAAATCATCCGTTCCCGATCCAGACCTCCCTTTATGCCGCGTCCAAAGTCGCCGGCGAAGGATTCATTCACGCTTATTGCGAGGGCTACGGATTTGAAGGTTACATTTTCCGGTTTGTCTCGATTCTCGGCGAACGCTACACGCACGGTCACGTGTTGGATTTTTACAAACAACTGCTTGCTCATCCCGGCCACTTGAAAGTTTTGGGTGATGGCACGCAGCGGAAATCCTATCTCCACATCGGGGACTGCCTGGACGCGATGCTGCACGTCGTAACTCGCGCCACGGCCAAACAAGCCAAACATGGTGTCGAAACCTACAACCTCGGCACGGACGAATACGTTCAGGTTAACGACTCCATTCGATTCATTTGTCGCGCGCTCGGCCTCAAGCCAAAATTGGAATACTCCGGCGGCAATAAAGGTTGGGTCGGCGACAACCCGTTTATTTTTCTCGACACCAAAAAAATCCGCGCCACCGGCTGGAAAACCACGCTCACCATTGAGCAATCCATCATCCGCACGTTACAATGGCTCCAGCAGAACCAGTGAGTGCTCCAACACCGATGAATGTCACCGTCCTCGGCCTCTGGCATCTCGGCTGCGTCACCGCTGCGTGCGGCGCGCGGCATTTCCAGGTTGTCGGACTCGACTTCGACGAGGCGAACATCGCCAAACTTGATTCCGGCCAGGCTCCGCTTTTCGAGCCGGGGCTGAATGAACTCATCACTGCCGGTCTTGCCGCAAAGAAACTTTCGTTCACCACCGATCCCAAAATCGCGTGCGCCCGTGCCGACGTGCTCTGGCTTTGCTACGACACGCCGGTCAATGAAAACGACGAATCGGATGTGGACTTCGTTCTCGCCAATCTCCGCCGCGCGCTGCCGCAGCTGCCCAAAGGCGCGCTGGTATTAATTTCCGCCCAACTGCCCGTCGGCACCTGCCGCCGGCTGGAAGCCGAATTTCCGCAATTTCATTTCGCCTGCTCGCCCGAAAATCTGCGACTGGGCAGGGCGATTGACGCGTTTGAAAAAGCCGGGCGCGTTATCGTCGGCATCCGTGACGACGCGAAAAAAGCACTGCTCGAAAAACTGTTCACACCGTTCACTCCGCAAATTTTATTCATGCGCACCGAGTCGGCCGAGATGGTGAAGCACGCCCTTAATTCATTTCTCGCGCTTTCCATCACGTTCATCAACGAGATTGCACGATTGGGCGAACACGTCGGCGCGGACGCCAAGGAGGTTTCCGCCGGTTTGAAAAGTGAACCGCGCATCGGGCCAAAGGCTTATCTCGGTCCCGGTGGTCCGTTTGCCGGCGGCACGCTCGCGCGTGACGTTGTTATGCTGACCAAACTGGCGGCCGCGAAAAATGAAAAAATTTCCGTCATTTCGGCCATCACGCAGAGCAACGATTTGCATCGTGGTTGGGCGTTGCGGCGATTGCAATCGCGTCTCGGCGATTTGCGCGGAAAGAAAATCGCCGTGCTCGGTCTGACTTACACCACCAACACTGACACACTCCGCCGCAGCGCGGCGGTGGAATTGTGCCGGAATCTTCTGGCGGAGGGCGCGGGCGTTCACGCCTTTGACCCGGCGGTGAAACAATTGCCCACCGAACTCGCCGGGGTGCGGCTCGCTTCCCAAATAACCGGGGCGCTGAACGGCGCGGACGCCGCTGTGGTTTGCACCGAGTGGCCTGAATTTCGTGGGGCGGATTGGGCGAAAATTGCCCCGGCCATGCGCCAGCGCATTTTTGTGGACGCCAACCGTTTTTTGGAAAAGGAATTGAAAAACCTGCCCGCCGTCGAACATTTTTCCGTTGGTCGCGTTTGAATATGAAACTTAAAGGCATCAATGCGCTCATCACCGGCGGCAGCCAGGGACTCGGCAAAGCCATCGCCGGGCATTTCCTGGTCGAAGGCGCGAACGTCGTCCTTTGTGCGCGCGGGGAAAAGGAGTTGCTCGCCACGCGCGACGAACTGGCAAAACAATTTCCTTCGCAAAAAGTCCTGGCAAAGATTTGCGACGTTTCCAGCGAAACCCAAGTGAACGAACTCGTCGCGTTCGCGTTGCGTGAACTCGGACCGCTTCACGCGCTGGTATTGAACGCTGGTATTTACGGCCCGATGGGCGCGACGGAATCCGTTTCGCTCGAAGAATGGCGTCGCGCGATGGACATCAATCTTTACGGTGTGTTGCTCCCGTGCCGCGCGGTCATTCCGCATTTCAAAAAAAGCGGTCATGGCAAAATTGTCATTCTTTCCGGCGGTGGTGCGACGAATCCATTGCCGAACATCAGTGCTTACGCCGCATCGAAGGCCGCTGTGATCCGCCTTATGGAAACGTTGGCGGAGGAACTGAAAACGTTTCGCGTGGACGTGAACGCAATTGCACCCGGAGCTTTGGCGACGCGGCTGGTGGACGAAGTTCTGGCCGCCGGTCCGGAAAAAGTCGGCGCGGCGTTCTACGAGAAGAACAAGCAATGGAAAGATAAAGGCGCCACGCCGCTTGAACTTGGCGCGAACCTCGCGGTCTATCTCGCCAGTGCGCAAAGCGATGGTATTACTGGCAAGCTCATCAGCGCCCAGTGGGATCCGTGGGAAAAACTCCACGAACTCAAGGGCGATTTGAGTGGCGATATTTACACGCTGCGCCGTATTGTGCCGAAAGATCGCGGCAAAACGTGGGGCGATAAATGAAATACGCGATTGTTGGTTGCGGATTGATTGGAAAAAAACGACTGGCCGGGTTGCCCGTCGGGGCCAAACTCGCTGTGGCCTGTGACACGAATTTGTCGCGCGCCGAGGAACTTGTAAAACTTGCGCAAGCCGGCCGCGCCGTCGCTGATTTCAAACAAGCCGTCGCCGATCCGCAGGTGGATGCAGTGATCGTGGCGACCATCAATTCCGCGCTTGCCGGGGTTGCCGCCGCCGCCATCCGCGCGGGCAAACACGTCATCGTTGAAAAACCAGCGGGCATTTCCGTGAAGCAGATTGACGAATTGATTTCACTCGCGGAGAAGCATGGGGTTTGCGTCCGCGTCGGTTTTAATCATCGTTATCATCCGGCGTTCATCAAGGCGCGGGAAATTTTTGGGTCCGGCGTGATGGGCGAATTGATGTTTATTCGCGCGCGTTACGGCCACGGTGGGCGTGTGGGTTACGACAAGGAATGGCGCGCCAACCCGAAACTTTCCGGTGGCGGTGAATTGATTGACCAGGGAATCCATCTGATTGATCTCGCCGGCTGGTTTCTCGGCGGGTTCAAAAAAATTGACGGCCACGCGGCGACATTTTTCTGGAACATGCCGGTGGACGACAACGCATTTTTGGATTTGCGAACAACAAACGGTCAGACTGCGTGGTTGCATGTGAGCTGCACGGAATGGAAAAATCTTTTTTCGTTCGAGATTTACGGACGCAACACCAAGCTGCACATCGAAGGTCTCGGCGGCAGTTACGGTGTCGAAAAACTTTATCACTACCAGATGAAGCCGGAAATGGGGCCGCCAGACACGAAGTTGTATGAATTTCCCGGCCCGGATGAATCGTGGCGAATTGAGATGACGGAGTTTGAGAAGGATGTTCAATTGAAGCGCAAGCCGGACGCCGGTCTTGCGGAAGCGCGCGCGGCACTCCAAATTGTCGAAGAAATTTATAAGAAAAGCGGAATGTCGGATTTATGATCATCGCGCGTTCTCCACTTCGTGTCACGCTCGGCGGCGGCGGGACGGATTTGCCGTCGTATTACGAAAAGTTCGGCGGCTTCCTCATCGCCGCGGCAATTGATAAATATGTTTACATCACCGTGCATGAAACATTCGTACCCGACCTCATCGTCAAATATTCCGAACTGGAGCGTGTGCCGGACGCGGCGCAATTGAAGCACCCGATCCTCCGTGAAGCTTTTGCCCTGCTTGGCTTGGACGGGCGCGGACTGGAACTGGCCTCGATGGCCGACATTCCCGCCGGCACGGGACTCGGTTCGTCCGGCAGTTTCACCATCGCACTGCTCAAGGCGCTGCACGCCCACAAAAAAGACCTGGTGCATCCCGCCGAACTCGCCGCGCAGGCGTGCGAAATCGAACTGGGGCGCCTCAAGGAACCCATCGGCAAACAGGATCAATACATCGCGGCTTACGGCGGCATCACTTGTTTCAAATTTCTTCCCGATGGCAAAGTTGAGGCGTGGCCGCTGAAGCTCGCCGATGAAACGCGCGACAATCTCGAAGACAATTTGCTCCTCTTTTTCACCGGTTATTCGCGTTCGGCGTCGGCGATTCTGAAAGAGCAGGACCAGAAATCGAAACAAGCCGACGCGGGGATGATTAAAAATCTGCACTTCATCAAAGACCTCGGCCTGCAAAGCCAGCGTGCGTTGGAAGCCGGGGATTTGCGCGAGTTTGCGCGGCTCATGGATGTGCATTGGCAACGCAAAAAACAGCGCAGCGGTGGGATGAGCAATCCGAAGATTAACGAGTGGTATGACCTCGCGATGGCCAGCGGCGCGCTCGGCGGCAAACTCATCGGTGCGGGCGGCGGCGGCTTTCTGATGTTTTATGCCGACGACAAGGCCAGGCTCCGCCACGCCATGCGGCAGGCCGGGCTCAAGGAAGTCCGCTTTCGTTTCGATTTCGAAGGCACGAAACTGGTCATCTCGTGAGCGCGCCGCTCGACATTCCCGTCGCCATTCTTGCGGGCGGACTCGCCACACGATTGCGGCCCATCACGGAAAAAATTCCCAAATCGCTCGTGCCCGTCGCGGGCAAACCGTTTCTGGCGCACCAGCTCGATTTGCTTCAGTCCCGCGGCATCCGCCGCGCAGTGCTGTGTATCGGTTATCTCGGCGAAATGATTCAACGCGAGTTCGGCAACGGCTCGACCTATGGCATCCGGCTGGATTATTCATTCGATGGCCCGAAACCGCTTGGCACGGGTGGCGCAATCAAACGCGCGCTGCCGCTGCTCGGCGATGAGTTTTTTGTGCTCTACGGGGATTCGTATTTGCCGGTTGAATACCGTCCCATCGCGGAATTTTTCCGGCATAGCGGCAAGCTCGGCTGCATGACCGCCTATCGCAACGAGGGGCGTTACGACACCAGCAACGTCGTTTTTCGCGACGGTGAAATCGCGGTTTATGACAAAAAGAACCGCCCGCCGGAAATGCGGCACATTGATTACGGCCTGAGCCTGTTCAAAGCGGCAGTGTTTAATTCATATTCCGCCGACGAGCCGTTCGACCTGGCCGAAGTCATGAGCAAGCTCGTCCGTCAAAAGCAATTGGCTGGCTTTGAAGTTCGGGAAAGATTTTACGAGATCGGCTCGCCCGCCGGGTTGGCTGAATTGGAAAAAATCCTAAGCCCCTAAATCCTGATTTCGAAATAATGACCAATGTCCCAGATCCAAATCATTCGGGCTTCGGGCTTGTTTCGTCATTAGGATTTGGAAATTAGGGCTTCATTTTTCAAGCCGTCCGTGCTCTATTTACCTGACAACAAGCCATGAGTTTTACCAAACAATTCCTCGACGAAGTCCAAAAACTTGTCTCCGAACTCAACCCGGACGCCATCGAAAAATCCGTGGCCGAACTGGCGCGCGTGCGCGAGCGCGGCGGACGGCTGTTCATCCTCGGCGTCGGCGGCAGCGCGGCCAACGCCAGCCACGCCGTCAACGACTTCCGCAAAATCTGCGGATTCGAGGCTTATGCGCCCACCGACAACGTTTCTGAACTGACTGCCCGCACCAACGACGAAGGCTGGGCCACGATTTTCGCCGAGTGGCTCAAAGGCAGCCGGCTGAACGCGAAGGACGGCCTGCTCATTTTTTCCGTCGGCGGCGGCAATCTGGAGAAAAACGTCAGTCCCAACCTGGTCAGCGCCATTCAACTCGCCAGGCAGGTTGGCGCCTCGGTTGTCGGCATCGTTGGCCGCGACGGCGGTTACACCGCGAAGGAAGCGACGGCGTGCGTCATCGTGCCGACGGTCAACCCGGCTCACGTCACGCCGCACAGCGAAGCGTTTCAGGCGGTGATCTGGCATTTGTTCGTGTCGCATCCCAAACTCAAAGTCGGCCAGACCAAATGGGAATCTACAAAATGACTAAGGCCTAAATCCTAATGATTTGAAATGCTCAATGCCGAATGTCGAATGCCGAATGGAATTTCAGTTCTGCGCCTGTCCTCGGCCATTCGTCATTCGTCATTGCTTGGTCATTAGGATTTAGTCATTAGTCTAGTCATTCACCAAAATGCTGCCAGAACCCAAACCGCCGTACCCCCCGGAAGCGCACACAAGCCTGCCGGGTGCGCGCGCCGTGTTCTTAGACCGCGACGGTGTCATCAACCGCGCGTTGGAACGCGAGAACAAGCCGTATCCGCCCCGTTCTTTGGCTGAATTTCAGATTCTCCCGGAAGTCCCGGTTGCCTGTGGCCGATTGAAGAAAGCCGGATTTTTACTAGTGGTGGTGACCAATCAACCCGATGTCGGCCGGGGCACGCTGAAACGTGAACTGGTGGAATCGATCCACGCCCGCATGTGCGCGTGTTTGCCCATTGACCGGGTGGAGGTTTGTTATCATCCGGGCCAGGGCGCGTCCGACTGTGACTGTCGCAAGCCCAAACCGGGCATGCTGTTGCGGGCGACGAAGGACTTGGGCATTGACCTCGCGCAAAGCTGGATGGTCGGTGACCGCTGGCGGGATATTGACTGCGGTCACGCCGCCGGCTGCCGGACGATTTTCATTGATCGCGGTTACACGGAAGCGTTGAAACAACAGCCCGATTTCCGCGCAAAGAATTTGTTGGAAGCAGCGGAAATTATTCTGGCCGGCGGAAAATGAGTTGAACATTGGCGCGGCGGCCTTATCTTCCGTTGCGCACGGCAACAAAAACACGACGCATGAAAAATCTGGCCAGCCTCAAAGTAAAAATTTTCGCCGACGGTGCGGACAAAGCGGGAATGTTGCAACTGAACGCAAATCCGCTCATCAAAGGCATGACCACCAACCCCACGCTCATGCGCAAGGCCGGCCTCACCGATTTTGAAGCGTTCGCGCGCGACATTTTGCAGCACATCACGGAGAAACCGATTTCGCTCGAAGTGTTTTCCGATGAATTTCCAGAAATGCGGCGACAGGCGCTCAAGATCAACGGCTGGGCGAAAAACGTCTATGTCAAAATTCCCATCACCAACACGCGCGACGAATCTTCACTGCCGCTCGTCCGCGAGCTGGCGCTCGAAGGTGTAAAACTCAACGTCACTGCGATTCTTACCCTGGAGCAGGTCGCCGGTGTTGCCAAGGCGCTGAATTCCAAAGTACCGGCGGTCGTGTCCGTGTTCGCCGGCCGCATTGCGGACACCGGCGTTGACCCGATGCCGCAGATGCGTGAGGGCAAAAAACTCCTGGCCGGTCTGCCCCAGGCGGAATTGCTCTGGGCGAGTGTCCGTGAAGTGCTGAACATTTTTCAGGCGGACGATTGCGGCTGCGAAATCGTGACCGTGCCGCACGACATTCTGGCCAAGGCGATGAAGATGACCGGAATGGACTTGAAAGAATTGTCGCTGGATACCGTGAAGATGTTCGCCGCTGACGCGAAGGCGGCAGGCTTTTCTTTGTAATCCGCACAGCTTAAATCAGTTTGTTGATCGTGTCGAAAACACTTTCAACCGTCACCGATGCCATGCACGCCAACAATTCTTCGCGTGTGCCTTTAATGTCGCCACCGTTGTAACGGTAGTAATCCAGTCCGCGCCCGTTCACGACGGGGTTTTTCACGAGTGTGAACGGATTACCGTACGGAAAGTTGGTCACGTTCAGCGTCGGCGCTTCGATGACGATTTGTTTCGGCACTTTCATTGCGGCAGCCAAGTGCATCAAAGCCGTATCCACGCTCAAAAATGCGCTGCAACGTTTCATCAATGCCGCCGTCTGCCGCAAATTTTTTGTGTTGGCTTGCAGCACACGCCCCAAATTGCCTTGCGCCAAAATCACTTCATGGTCTTTGACCTCCTCCGGTCCGCCAAACAAAAGCATGCGAATGTCAGACCGCTCGCCGGTCAATCGCCGGACCAACCTCGCGTAGTTTTTTAATGGCCAGCGCTTCAGCGGCAGATTTTTCGTGCCGCCGGAACCAGCGTGAACGCCGAGCAATTTTTGTCCTGCGAGTTTGTGCCGGGCGAGAAAATCATCCGCCCATTGTTCCTCGTCCGCCGTCAAAAAAATTTCAATTTGATGCGCCGGCAGTTTTATCTGCGCACCAAGCAACGGCAGCACGGCGAGATTATTTTCAATCGAGTGCCGGGTGTAATCCTGCGGCAACGTGCGGTTCACCAACCAGCGGTCGAGCGCGCCGAAACATTCGTATTCATGGCTGATACGTGTCGCTGCGCCGACGATACGCGCGGTCACACGATAATGAATCCGGCTTTGTGGATGCGTGTTGATGGAAAAGTCGTAATGCTCCCGCCGCAGACTCCAGAGAAACCGCAGTGCCTCCAGCTTGCCGCATTGCATCAGGTTTTTTTGATGGACGCGGTTCAGGTGCGGATTGTTTTCCAGCAAACCCCTCGAGCCGTTCCAAAGCGCGAGCGTGTCAATGGTCGCGTCGGGAAAATTCGCGCGCAGTTCGTGAATCAATGGCGTGGCCAGCAGCGTGTCGCCGATGCCCGCGAGCGAAATGACCAGAATTTTCATTTGTTGCAATTCTTGGTAGGGCTGACCTGCTGGTCAGCCTGGACGCGCGGCAGCGCGTCCCTACCATTTTCACAGCCGTGAAATTTTTTCGAGCAACGCTGTCGTGGACTTGCCCGGCACGAGCGGAATGATCACGATTTTTCCGCCCGCCTGTTCAACGGCACGACGTTCGTCCTGATTGAGTGTTTCCAGCGTGTAATCGCCACCTTTGACGTAAATATCGGGCTTCGCCACCGAGAGGAATTTCGTCGCCGTTGTTTCCGCAAAAACGCAAACCCCGTCCACGCTCGCCAATGCGGCGAGCACAGCGGCGCGGTCGGCTTCGACATTTACCGGTCGCCCCGGACCCTTCAACTGCCGCGTTGCGTCATCGCCGTTGACACCGACGAGCAGCGCGTCTCCGAAACGGCGCGCCGATTCGAGGTAGGTCACATGACCCAGATGCAGGATGTCGAAACAGCCGTTGGTGACGACCAGTTTCCTGCCACTGGCGCGCATGACCGCCCGCCACTCTGGCAATTTGTCCCACGCAATGATTTTCTCACGGAAGTTCAC
>OCZT010000937.1_pt1 | contig 29790 bp, 19 predicted proteins | sample 1539031 | NCBI WGS metagenome assembly OCZT01 (sample SAMEA3539308, study PRJEB22396) | soil metagenome | biome: tundra; feature: field; material: soil | place: USA | collected 2010-05 | depth 0.15 m | reverse complement strand
AACGCAAAATAGACTACCGCCAGACGCAAGCAATAGGAATGAAGGCTTTGAGACTAGAGTTCAGTTTTTTGTAAGCATGCCCTTCAGAGTGCCGAGAGCCTTGCCTGGACCCGCCTTCTGCGCCCGCGACCGCTTGCTGACGTGCCCCGAAGATGGTCGAGTCGACCGATGAGGTATTCGAACCTTCCGGTCCGCTATCTGTTCATCGAAGACCATCTAGACCCCGCTCTGGGGCCATCGAATGAAACGCTTGCACGTCCTTGTACTTGCTGTAACGTTCTGAAAAATCCATGCCTGGTGCTCCTCTCCGAAGCACCAGGCATATATCGATACCGTCTTGGTCGAAATGAAGGGCTGGCGAGGGTTCCGCCAGCCCCTTTCGTCCTAGAAAGTGATGCGACCTTTCAGACGAATTGAGCGATTGCTGCCAATACCCTCTTGTTCGTAGCTACGAAAGAGATGTCCGAAGTCAGCGTTGGGAGAGTATTGGGAGGAGTCAGTGATGTCGATCGGCAGGATTTTAGGTGCATGCCCTGGCGTTCCGAGTTTCGACTGATCGACCGAAAGACTGAACGATCCTACGTTGGCAAAACATCCTTCGCAGCCGCCGCCATCATTCTGGTCCGGTGAAAGCATGGGATGGTTGAACAGATTATTGACATCCGCACCTATTTGAACTGCAATCCGCTCGCTAATGTTGAACGACTTATGCAGGCCGAGATTGACCCCATAGGTTGAAGGGCCGTAGATGGCGTTCCGTACGGCTACGCCAGGCTGGGTGTAGAGGTTTCCCCCCATGCTCGGCAAACTGAAGGCACTCGGATTCCAAAAGAAGCCTGACGCCGCTTTACTTCTGGTATCGCCATTAATGATGGCCCTTACCGAGGTGGCATTGAAGTCCCCAACCGCGTCGAGCGTTCCTGAAGCGACATTGCCGGGGATCACAGGATCGCAGTCGTCGCAGACATAGAACGGAGTGAAGCCCGTACCAGTCTTGAAGAACATGTTGGTAGAGGCTTGCCAGCCGCCGACCACAGCATCTACCCACCTTGATGAAGTAGAGAGATATTGCTTGCCGCGCCCGACGGGCAGGTCGAAAATGCCGTAGGCGACAACGCGGTTACGCGAAGTGAACGAATCTGGACCATAGTCGCTGTCGGGCTGGAATGGGTTGTAGGCATCCCCGCCGAGGCTGGAGTTTCCGACATCTAGTCCCGACGACTTCTGGTCCAGGAAGGTATACGCCACACTGAAGAAAACATTCTTGGCCTGTCGCTGGACCTGAGCCTGAAAGGAGCTCGTGAGGCTGTGGCCAACGTTACCGAAGCCAGTGACGAAATCGCCAAGTGATGGGATTTTAAGCCGAGCGTTGTCATCAGATGAGTAGGCGCAATCGCCATTGTTGAGCGGATCGCAAGGAGTGACTCCATCACCGGTGGTCGTGCCGAAGGGATTGTCGCTCGGCGGAATCATGTTGAGGTCGTGACCGACGATCTGACCCGACTGCTGCGCCCCGATGTAGGAGAATCTGACGGACGATCGCCAAGGCAGTTCCCTTTCCAGAGTTGCGTTCCACTGCTGGATACGTGGATTCTTGAGATCCACTGGAACATAGTTGGCGGATGGCGTGTTGCCGAAACCTTGTATTGTTCCGCCGGTGAGCGGGCTGGTGCCGGTGGTCCCACCCGACGGCCATCCGCTAAGCGCCCCCTTCTTCGTACGACCTTGATTGAAAGGATTGGTGGCAATTGGGTCCCGAATGCCCTGAGCCGCCGACGTGGGATAGTAGAGTCCATAGCCACCCCGTAGAACGGTCTTGTCGGTAAGCTGGAAGGCCAACCCGACGCGAGGGCCAAATCCGCTCTTGTCAGTCCTTAGAAGGCCTCTGCCAATACCGAGTCCAGACTTATCTGCAAGAACATACCCAAAGCTGATGATATTCGGATCGAGATACTGAAGTGTTTTCGCCGAGGGAATAACGAAACGGCCTATCTGCCCGGTCGTGGGATTGCGATAGCTCGGATCAAGATTGGCGAGCAGGTCATTGTTTTCTATGAACGGGGTAATGAGGTCATAGCGCAGACCAAGATTGAGGGTAAGGCGTGAACTAACCCGGAAGTCGTCCTGGACGAAATAGCCGGTCTCCCAGTTGTAGACGTCCATTGGCGGCCGCGGCTGATTGACAAACCCGACAGAGTCCGCCGGCTGTCCCTGGAGGAAACGAGAGATTGCGCTAGCGCCAGTTCCCGAGTAGGTGACGAGTCCGCGCACGTTACCCCGGTTTACGGCGAATCCGTCGAGGGCCTGATTGCGAACGAAGTCGCCACCGAGCCTAATGCTATGGCGGCCAATGGTCCAGCTCAATGTATCTCCGAAGGTATCGATGTCCTGATCCGCCGGGCGATCTGTGTTTCGGCCACCGTTGCTAAAGGCTTGAAACTTACCCAATGTGACGGCGAGATGCCCATGTGTATTCAGCTCATTGGGTCCGACTACCGCACCCAGAGCCGTGACATCCGCGCTCGAGAAGCCAATGCTAGTGAGAAAGCTAGCCAGCGTAGTGTTGCTGTGGGTGTAAAGATGCTGTTGATTGAACCCACCACGAAGCTCATTGACGATGTTGGGAGAAAAGACGTGTGTGAATGAGAGGGAAACCGTCTCATTCTTGCGGTCTGTTTGGCTAAGACCGAGGCCAGTGTAGACACCCACAACTGGGTTGAGCGCGGTATTCTGCGCCGAGACATGATAGACGCCGTAAATACGATTCGCGTCGGAGAAGTTATGATCGATGCGCAAAGTCCCCTCATCCTGTCCGGTCCGACCGGGAACCGAAGTCGTGTAGTGAGGAGCGACCGTCCCTAACGCGGGGTTGATAGGGGCGGACAGGCCAACCTTTGGAAAGTAAAGATCGATCATCTTCGTGGTGACAGGATTCAGGAGACGCGTGGGAATCTTGATGAACTTCTGACCCAGACCTCCTACCGTATCCGCAGCAATCTCACTTGGAGTCAAGACCGCGGAACCGACTGCCGGCTTCGTTGAATCATTCATCAGTGAGAAGTCGCCGGCCAAAAGGCTTGGATGCGGCAAGGTAGATGAAGACGCGCTCGATGGCTCGACCGAAGAGTTATGCTCGTAAGCCGTGAAAAACCAAGTGTTCTTAAGTTTAGCGACGGGACCGCCAATGGCACCTCCGACATCAGTAATGTTGAAGAATGGCTTTTTGAACGTGGGCTGGAAGATCGTGGGTGCGAAGTTGGCAAGAGTATCCTTGTCCGCGAGCGTCCAAGCGGACAGGGCTGAATTCTTATTGTTGTAGAAGATGGAGCCGTGGTATCCAGATCCACCACGTTTGGTTGTGACACGAACGTTGGCGATTCCGGCGTACTCAGCGCTGAAGGTGCTCGATAGGACATTCAGATCGCCGACGGCCTCGAGCGATGGCTGGCTTTGAGTGGCCTGACCGAAGATACCGCCGTTGGAGCGCTGGCCGTCCACCGAAAAGCTGGCCCCATAGCTCTGTGCGCCGATGAATTTGAAATTGCCAGGCTCGTCACTTTGGGTGATGTTTGGATTGATGTACAAAAACGAGTAAATGTCGCGACTGTCGCGGGGAAGATCGACGATAGCTCTTGAACCGAGATTCTCGCTCAGCGTTTGATCCTGAGTGTCGATTACCGAAGCGTCGGAAGTGACGTCGACCGTCGAACTCGCTGAAGGATGCAATGAAGCATTCGCACTCACTACGTCGGAACCATTCACCTCTATCCCATTGACGACGGCTGGGGCAAAGCCAGGTGCCGTGATGATGGCCTTGTACCGGCCACCCGGTACGGCAACGACCTGGAAATCGCCATGACCATTTGTCGTAACTTTACGAGAGGTGAGTGTGGCGAGGTCAGTGATCTCGACCTGGGCCCCCGGGAGCAAGGCGCCGCTTGCATCCGTCACAGTTCCGCGGATGGTACCGAGGTCAGTACCCTGCGCAAACAGATCTGACGAGCCTGCTGCGATCCCCAGGATGAGGACTGCTAGCAACGAAATGAGCTTTCGTAATTTCATGGGATACCTCTCGCCTTAAAAAAGTGATTCTCTGGGAATACCACACCTAACGAAGGTAAAGCAAACAAAAAAGTCACTTAAACGAATAATACGCAACTTTTCTTGTAAAAGCCTCTCTAAAGCGGCTTTTCGGGAGAAACATCGAGCACAAACCGTTTCCTTTGGCTGACAATAGGGGGCTGCGCCTGATGGCGCATCATTCAGGTTTGGCGTCGAGAAAAGGCCTGTCTACTTGACGTCTTCCCCCGGGAAAGACTAAAACGATGGCAACAGAAGTAATAGCTATGATAAAAAACAATATAAGAAAACATATCGTAATGCCGCTCGGCCTGATTACGGCCATTTGTCTTGCAATCCCGACGGTCCGCGCCGACAACTTCACCGTCGTAGGGCCCGGCGGCGGTGGTGCCATGTATCACGCGACAATCAGTCCCCACGACCCGAACGAGGTACTGGTGGCCTGCGATATGACGGGAGCCTACATCAGTCACGATGGAGGGCACTCGTGGCGAATGTTTAATCTGCGCGGTACGATCCGCTTTTTCGCTTTCGATCCGATCAGGCCTCACGTTATCTATGCGGGCACCCAAGCGCTGTGGCGCAGCACCAATGACGGCGAATCCTGGAATCTCCTATGGCCAGTTCCTTCAACGGTCCGCAGCATTCGGATGAGTTCAGACCATGCAGACGAGGTGATCGTTTCTGATCCCAATTCGATGGGAGAGATTGTCGCCTTGGCGATCGATCCGGCTGATTCCCAATTACTCGTTGCGGGCGCTATCAAAGAGAACAAGTCGGCGGTGTTTTTCTCCGAAAATGCTGGAGGCACATGGAAAAAACTCCGCGATTTGCCAGCAGTTCCCCAAAGAATTTGGATAGATCCACGCTCCAGCAAGGGTGGTCGAGACCTCTATGTAGGCGGAAGGAGTGGTGTTACGGTTCGACTTCACGGCACGTGGCAAGATCGGTCCACGCCTATGGATGTCATCTTCACCGACATCAGTGCAGGGTTCTCTGGCACACGAGCAATGATGCTGTACGCTACCTCAGACGCTGGGATATTTGTGTCGTCGAATGGCGGTATTTCGTGGATTGCATCTCCACTTCCCGGCAAGGGAGCGAAGGTCCGTGCTATTGCGACGAGCCTAAACCACCCTGAATCCGCCTACGTCTCCTACAGTCGACTTGAACTCGGCGGCGAGACCTGGATGGGCGTGGCGCGAACACGGGATAGTGGGCTCAACTGGTCTCTGGTATGGAAAGAAGATAAGACGGCGTCCCCAAACATACACGATGCATGGATTGCGAAGCAGATTGGCGTTGATTGGGGTGAGAATCCGCTGGAATTAGGCGTAGCGGAGCAGGATCCAAACTTATGCTACGGTACCGATTTTGGCCGCACGATGATCACAACCGACGGCGGAGTGACCTGGAACGGCGCCTACTCAAAGAAAGTTCCTAGCGGCGATTGGGTGAGCACAGGGTTGGATGTGACCACCAACTACGGATATCTTTTCGATCCATTTGATTCGAACCGCCGCTTCATACCGACAACGGATATTGGCCTATTTCGCAGTGAGGATAAAGGTCACTCGTGGACCCGGTCGGTTACTGGAGTTCCGGAGGAGTGGAGCAATACCACCTACTGGATCACGTTTGACCCGACTGTCCGTGGAAAAGTGTGGGGCGTGATGAGTGGAACCCACGACCTTCCACGCCCCAAGATGTGGCGAAAAACCTCGGTGACGGAGTATCGGGGCGGTGTCTGTTCCAGCGTCGATGGGGGGCGCACATGGAAGCCATCGAACGCAGGTATGCCGGAGACGGCGCCCACCCATATCCTGTTGGATCCAACCAGTCCGGTAGGACGCAGAACCTTGTGGGTTGCAGCGATGGGGCGCGGCGTTTATAAGAGTGTCGACGACGGCGTTACCTGGGTTTTGAAGAATCAGGGCATAGTGCAGAACCAACCTCTGGCATGGAGGCTGGCTCGAGCTGGGGATGGCACCCTATATGTAGCGATCGCACGACGCAGCGAAGACGGAAGCATCGGTACGAGCGGCGATGGGGCGTTATACAAGTCCATCAACGGCGGTGATTCGTGGACTCCAGTGAAACTGCCTGCAGAGGTAAACGGACCAAACGGGCTAACAATCGACCCACACGATCCAAACCGCCTCTACCTGGCAGCGTGGACGCGAGCCAAGGACGTACACGGTATCGGCGGCGGGATATTTCTATCCGAAGACGGAGGCAAGAGCTGGACCAATGTGTTGGACCGCGACCAGCATATTTATGACGTCACCATCGATCCTCTAAATCCGGCTATTTTGTACGCCGCGGGTTTTGAGTCTTCGGCGTGGCGCTCAACCGATCGCGGAGAGCACTGGACGCGGATTTCCGGATTCAACTTCAAATGGGGTCAAAGAGTGGCGCCTGATCTCGAAGACCCCAGCATGATCTACATATCAACCTTTGGTGGCGGAGTCTGGCATGGCTCCGCTAGTGGTGGCAAGCCTCGGCCCGATATTGCCACGCCGGAACTTCAGCCCGGGCGTTAAATCTACTCATTCGATCAACAACCGCGGGAGTGGCCCGGAGTAGTGGTTCTCGACCGCCTCCGCCAGTTGCATAGAACCAACAGCATCGTTCAGCGAGCAGGTCGACGGTTTGCCCGCGGCCAGTAACCGGAAAAACTCCTGGTACTCGCCGAGCAGGCCGCCATCTACCAAAGGATCATCAACGAGCGAATACTGTTGGGTGATCACCTCTCCGGACCATTGTCGGTCTCCCTGGAAACACAGTTCGGAGCTGTACGGCGAGCCAAGTGTCGCCTCTGCCGCAGTTCCCAGTGATGAACTGAGAAAGTACGATTCGCGGCGTAATCCTGTGTTCCGCATAAAGGAGATCTCGGCGACAGCGGAATTTGGAAAAGTTAGTTGCACGGCATAGTCGTAGGCCGGTGAGTCTTGGTGAGGGTGAGGCACCACCTCTATCGACTTTGGATTCCCCATCAGAAAGCGCATTGCATCGAGTACATGAATTCCAGTACTGATCGCAAAATCTGGCTCCAAGCGATTGGTTCTGAGCATCTCTGCCCGCGCGAAACGTATTGGGTGACTTGTTGACCATTCCTTGAGGCGCATGATCGACGGCATGAAACGGCGATTGAAAGCGACAAAAGCGAAAGCACCGACCGCGACGGATGCAGCAGCCAGGGATGATGCTTCGACGAGAGAAACTCCGGGAGGCTTCTCAATAAACAGTGGAATTCCCAAGGGAAGCAAGGATCGCACCAACTCGGCAGTGGCAGAGGGCTGGACTGAGCATACGATGGCGTCCGGCCGAACTTGGTCCAGCGACTCGTGAATATTGTCCGATGCGAGGCGGTATTCGAACATATCTCGAAATTGACGAGCACGTTCAATTTGCAGGTCGCATATCAGTTCAAGCGAAACTACTGACTGCTGAGCGAGTCGCCTCAAGGTTGGCCCATGAGCGTGGCGGCTCCACTCTCCTGCGCCAACGTGTGCGATTCGAAGAGGATTCATTTGGGGATCACTTGCTTCTCTCTTGATATTTCGTTAGCCTTCTTTTTATTACCTTCTACTGATATTTTACTCTGAACTAACGTTTGGAAGGTCGTCGAATGAGACGCAGAGATTTGCTAAAAGCCGTTTCAATGCTCCCTCTGCTGCCCGGGCTGCGCTCACTCGCCGACAACTCGACCAGCAGAAAACATCTGTGGCAAGGGTATGATTTCGGTTCTTTTTTCCCCGCGAAAGAGCGCCTGGATCAAGGCCCGTTCGATATCGATCAAGACGAGGGCTGGCAAACGGTCCTTTTCACCACTCCTTCGGAGAAGCCATTGCGCAATCCCGGCATTGGGCTGGTCGGTTACACATGGGAGGAGAGTGGGCCCTCAATTGCCGTGCGCGAAGGACGTCAGACGCTGGAAGATCACGTCGAGAAGATGGCTAGTCTGCCATTTGTCGATGTGCTTTACATTCGATGCGACTGGCGCAATGTCCAGAAACAGGCAGGGAAACTGGATCTGGACCCCGTGTGGGAATTGACCTTGGCAGCGGCGAAACGACACGGGTTGCGGGTCGCGTTCCGTATCCAGTCTTCGAACACAGCATTTCAACCCCATCAACTTGCGTTGCCAGAGTTTCTGCGTTCACGTGTCCCTCTGGTGAAGATTGGCCCGATGGGCAAGCACGGGAATAGCGATCTCTCTGGGGGAGCCACTGGCTATTGGATTGAACCGCGCTACGACCATATCGAATACCAAAAGGCTTTGGCGGAACTAAATCGCCTGCTCGCGGAGCGTTTTGACGGCGATTCGCTGATTGAGTGGGTGGACATAATGCATATCGGATTTTGGGGAGAGGGGCACTTTGGAGGTTACCCAAGCCCCTTCCCTGACTTTGCCACGGCACAGCGCACGCTCAACCAGATGGTCCAAATGCAGCTGGCTACGTGGAAGAAAACGCCGCTTGCGATGAACACGCAACCGGACATCAGCAATACAGGCAACCGTGAAGCAATCGAGATTGCAGTGCGCGGCGGTGCATGGGTTCGCTCCGACAGCATCATCGTAGAAGAGCCCATTCAAATTGAAGAGCTGGCTAACAGACCTCCATGGCTGGCCGCCATTCTCGAAGATGGGTATCTGCGATCGTATGACGCATCGAAGCTTGCCGTGGATGCAGCCGGGGTGAACGAGTTGGAAAACTACATGCTCCATGTGCTGGATTTGAAGGCGAATTACTGGTCATTGTGGACGGAGTCCGATCATCTTGCCCGCTACAGCGACCGGTTCCCGCGCGGATTCGAACGATTGCAGACAAACATGGGCTATAGGTTGCGGCCTTCCTGGGTCTGGCAGAGAAAACGCGCTAGAACCTCAGAGCTGGTGGTTGCGATTTCGAACCGCGGTGTTGCGGGGGTTCCAGGCGTCCTCTGGCTACAGATTGCGAGCCCAGGGGGGACATTCAAGCTTCGAGGCTCACTTGACCCCGGATATCCTCACGCCGGTGGCCTCCGACTTAGCTCTTTTCTTTTACCTGAGGGATTCACTGGAAGGGTTCATCTGTCGGCGGAGATCGAGATTCGACCAAGCGTCTTGAAACCCTTGACATGGGCATGCGAGCAGCCTGTAAATGCGGACGGATCTATATCAGTCGATGTAAAAACAATGGACGATCCGAAGTGGCGCAAGGAAATTTGAGAATTGAGCAAGATGATAGTGAGTAGCATTTCTAATTATGTTCTTGTCTTTCGCTAGTTTTGCTACACTTCGGCTGACACTGCAATGAGGGAGAAGCTGCGCTCAACTCGACGCCAATTGGGGGAAAGAGGAATACCCTTCATGCGGATGGGTACTGTTCGCACGGAGATGAAGATATGAAAAAATCGAAGACCCAATCACCGATGCTGATTGAAGAGCGGCGCCAATATATTCTTTCTCTGATTCAGAAGCACGGTCGAGTCCTGGTGGATGAGCTGTCAAGCGGTCTTGATCTATCCAAGATCACGATACGTAAGGATCTTGACTATCTGCAATCCAAAGATCTCCTCGTGCGGACGCACGGAGGAGCATTGCCAGCTCAGGCAGGCGCTCTATCCGATCCAACCATCCAGGAAAAGGAAGAGTTGCACCACGAGGAGAAGGTAAGGATCGCCAAAGCTGCAGCGGCCATGGTGTCCGAAGGGCAATGCATCATTCTCGACTCTGGCACAACGACAACCGAGATTGCCCGGGCCATTTTATCGTTTCGACATCTGACGGTCATAACCAATGCACTGAACATCGCTGCAGACCTGGCGCGCAGCGACTTCGAGGTCATCCTGCTCGGGGGTACGCTTCGCAAGAACTCGTTGTCGGTTGTTGGCCCTTTGGCCGAGGATGTCTTGAAGGAGATACACGCGGATATTGTGTTTCTTGGAGTCGACGGATTCGACATCGAGATTGGCTTGACTACACCAAACGTACTTGAGGCACGAGTGAACCGCGCTATGGTGAAGGCTGCGGAAAAGGTCGTTGCGGTTTGCGATTCCAGCAAATTCAATCGTAAAAGTCTGTCCTTGATTGTCGGAACTTCGGCGATCGATCACGTTATCACTGACAGCACACTCGGGGCCGACGACGTCAAAGCTATTCGAGATGCAGGCATTGAAGTAACGATCGTCTAGGGCGATTCGCTTCCATTAGGCTACGTCTCACCAACATGAGCGGGAGAGATCGGTGACGAGATTCGCTGCCACTGCAGTTCGCGATGGCCCCGTCCTAGTGATTTTCGCCTTGGGTCTGTCCACTGTTAGTTGGTCCGCCACGCCGCCGGTCGAACGCTGGATCGGCACTTGGGCCGCATCCCCGGAAGCCCAGTCGAATGCAATCGTCCTGAGCACGGGAGTGACTTATCGCGAGATTGTTCATGCGTCAGCAGGAGGCGCCGCAGTACGCGTTGTTGTAACCAACGAGTTCGGCTCGGAGCCGCTGACTATTAGTGCATTGCGAATTGCTGCTAGCAAGGGAGGCAGCGCAATTGACTTGACGACCGCGAAAACAGTGACCTTTGGACGGCAGAATTCGGTGACGCTTCCAGCCGGCACGATGGCCATCAGCGATTCGGTCAGCATGGAACTTCAACCTTTTTCCGACATCGCCGTCAGCCTCTTCCTGCCTCCACAGCAAACTAGCCGGTCAACTGTTCATTCCTATGCATTGCAGACCAACTACGAAGCGACGGGCAACGTGGTGGACGCGGAAACCCTGACCAATCCCGTTGAGGCTTCATCCTGGCACTTTCTCAAAGGCGTCGAGGTAAAGCTTGATGAAGCGCACTCAATGGGTGGTGACATTGTGGCACTCGGGGATAGCATTACCGACGGAGCCGCCAGCAAACCCAATACAAATACTCGCTGGCCAGATGTTCTGGCGCGCCGCGTTCAGGCAGACGAGAGGCTTTCAGAAACGGGGGTGCTGAACGCGGGTATCAACGGCAATCGCCTACTCTATGACGGGGATGGCGAAAGCGCCCTACGCCGCCTCGACCGGGATGTCTTAGCGAAGGCCAATGTTAGATATCTCATCGTATTGGAGGGTATCAACGACATTGGCCATATAGTCACAGCTTCCTCCAGCGATCCCGCAAAGACAGCCCAGGACATTATTCGCGCACTGGAGCAGATTGCTCTTCGCGCCCATTCGCATGGCATCAAGGTGATCGGCGGAACTATGACACCGTACGAGAACTGCAAGTACGCCTCGCCTGAAGGCGAGAATATGCGAGAGGCTGTCAACAATTGGATTCGTACTAGCAAGGAACTAGACGGCGTCGTGGATTTCGACAAGACCGTCCGCGATCCGGCTCATCCAACTCGATTTCTCCCAGTCTATGATAGCGGCGATCATCTGCATCCAAATGCTGCCGGATTGCGCGCGATGGCCAATGGCATCGACCTTATCTTGTTTGTGCACTAGAATCAGATTGGCCGAACGAGACCTTCTTGCGTAGCCCGTGTATTCCGGATCAGCAGGAGCACAAGGATCATCCCCACTAAAGGGATGATGCCGCATGCAATCACAATGGGGTCGAATACGTGACCGCTCTTCGATATTCGAGCGTCTGAAAGATACCCTACCGCCTTCATGGCGATGATTGTTCCGATGCCGGATCCCGTGCCACTGAGTCCACTGACTGTTGCGACGGCATTGCTCTTATACATATCCGCCGGAAGCACATTTGCGATCGTACTAAAACAGGCATACGAGAAGGTCGCCATTGCGAAGAGCAACGTGATGAGCGGCAAGTTTTGGGTGAAGACGGTGGGAATGAGCAGCATAGTGCCGCAAGCGCCGACTACCACCACAGCTTTGCGCGACCTGCCGAGCGGCCAACCTCTACGGATGAGGTATCCCGAAGCGGCTCCGGCAGCGAAGTTTCCGAGATCGGCGGCCAGGAAGGGTACCCAAATCGCGATGAGACCGCTCCTAAGATCGATCCCCTTCGCCACAAGATAGATAGGGAACCAGTCCGTCACAAAGTACCAGACCGGGTCGGTAAATGCTCGGGCCGCAATAACTCCCCAGGTCTGAGGTAAGCTGAGCAAATCGCGCCAGCGTATCCGTGCAGGTGCATCTACCGATCCATCCGATCGTTTCTCCTGGCGAAGCATCGCGAGTTCATCGGCTGAAATGTAGGGATGCTCCTCCGGCGGATAGTAAAACTTGCGCCACACAAGCAGCCAAATAAATCCTAGGACACCCGGTACAACAAATGCAGGGCGCCAACCCCAGTGGAAGTAGATCCATAAGACCAGGAACGGCGACAGCGCGCCGCCTATGGAAGAGCCACTGTCGAAGAATGCAGTTGCCAGCGCCCGCTCTTTTGCCGGAAACCACTCCGATACCGCCTTCGTCGCAGCAGGCCAGTTCGCGGACTCTCCCAACCCCAGCATGAGACGAAAGCCCATAAAGCTTAAGATTCCGTTTGCAAACGGTGTCAAGACCGAAACGAGGGAATAAAAAGTAACCGAGATAGTAATGCCAAGACGCGTACCAAGGCGATCCATCCAGCGACCGCAGAACGTTTGGCCCGCAGCATAAGCGACGCGAAACGCAATGACCAGGTCAGCGTAATCACTATTTGTCCAGTGGTAAGAGATCTTCAGATAGGGCGCAAGCAATGAGAGCGTCTGCCTATCCATGTAGTTGATCACAGTGGATGCGAATAACATTGAGCAGATCCACCAGCGCAATTTATGTGCCTTCACCGGTGTCCGAAGAATCTGAGACGGCGCCATCATCATTCCTCAGTCAATCTGGGTAAGCTTCTTGAAGCTCTTAGGTCAACGTAACCACTCATCCAGATGTGCGTGCACGAAAGAGTCATCTTGTAGATGTGGATAGGCCTCATATACGCGATCAATTTCCGAGCTCTGCCCTTGAGAGAGTGATTCGTTCTCGTCGAGACACCAAATACCTTCGAGTAGACCCTGGCGATGTAGCACCTCGTGAATCCCAGGGATACAGCCAGCGAAACCGTGCGCAGCGTCGAAGAAAGCTGCGTTGGCATCCGTAATCTGCTGCGCAAGCGTCAATAGCTCCACGGGGATCTCCGGTTCGCTATTTTTTGCAAGGGCCAAGTGGCCCTCGGCTTTGCTTGTCCACACCGCCCAATGTCCAAGCAGGCCGCCGACAACACGCAATGTTTCGCCGCCAAAGTTCCACCGCGTCAACAAATCGATCAGGATATTGTCGTCATTACCGGTGTAGAGAGAAATCTCGTTAGAGCGGCCCGAGTCGATTACCCCACGCAAGACATCGATTGTCTGGTATCGATTGAAGGGCGCCATCTTGACCGCAACTACGTTTTCAATCTTTGCAAACTCCCGCCAAAATTCATAAGAGAGTGGCCTTCCTCCCACTGACGGCTGCAGATAGAAACCTATTACAGGCATAACATCGGCTATCGCTTTTGCATGCTCGACAAGGCCGCTCGTGTCTAGCCCTTTTAGACCGCCCATGCTCAGCAGGACCGCGTCATAGTTCAGTGAGCAAGCCAGCTCCGCCTCCCTGACAGCTTGGCGCCGAGCACCGCAGACACCCGCTATTTTTAGGACGTCGGCGCTCTTTGCTTCGTCCATTGCGAGCTCAAGCACAGGTCGATAAAGCCCGACCTTCGGATCACGAATTGCAAATTGCGTTGTGTGTACTCCAACTGCGAGTCCACCGGCCCCCGAGGACAAATAGTAACGGGTCAGCGCTCTCTGTCGGCTCTCATTGAGCTTGCGGGCGGATGTGAGGGCGAGAGGATGGGCTGGGATAACCACACCACGCCGGAGTCTTTCACGGACATTCATCAGAATTTTCCGTCCTGAGCCTGAAAGTGAGTGGGTTTATCGCTCAAGGCGCCGCCAGCGGCGATCCATTCTGCGACCCAATTGATCATCTCGCCCGGCGTCACAGTTGGGTATCCGAAGATTTGATGACACTTGGCAGCATTGTTGAGAAGCGCCCAGTGAGTCTCTTCTCCTGTAAAGGACGCGTCCACTCCAAAGCGCGCCGCGAACTGTTCCGCAATCCAGCGGGTGCTTAGGGTTTCCGGCCCGGTAAGATTGAGAACGAATGGCGGCGAGGCGCAGTGCGGTATGGACCTCATGCAGACTGAGTTAGCGTCGCCTTGCCAGACGATGTTGACCAAAGGCATTCGCAAATCGATGGGCCTGCGCTCAAAGACAGTACGAGCAATATCGACAAGAACGCCATAACGAAGATCTATGGCGTAGTTGAGCCGGAGGAACGTCACCCTCGTTCCCCAGCGATGCGAGGCGTGTTCGAAGATTCGCTCGCGGCCCAGTACGGACTGCGCATACTCGCCTTTTGGGCCAACGGGTGTATCCTCGCTTGCGCCGCCGTGGGTTGCGGGTAAGAGTGGATAGACGTTGCCACTAGAGAAGCAGACGATGCGCGATCGGCGGTAGCGATCCGCGACAAGTGCGGGCATCTGGGTATTGATTGCCCAACTAAGATGCTCAGCGCCTGTAGTACCAAACTTTCGCGCGGCCATGAAGATTACGTTCTCCGCATCAGGTAGCTTCCCCAGTTCTTCTGGCTCCAGAAGATCGCAGGCAATCGACTCAATTCCATGCGATCGCAACGAGTTGGGCATCGCCTTATCACTGAAACGGGCCACGCCTATGACCCGTATCTTTTTCCCCGCGGCGTCCGCGGAGCGCCGAATGAGCCGAGCAAGAGTTGGACCCATCTTGCCTCCTACGCCGAGGATAAGGACGTCGCCTTCTATTTCGTGCATGGCTGCGATATCCGCTTCTGACGGCCGCGACATCCGGTCTTCCAGTTGTTCCCGATTCTGTATTTTCATCTCACCCCAACTCGAATCCGGCAATGGCATAGACCATCGCGTCATTGTTCTTGATTGCATCTCCGCGCCTCATGCGCCAAAGTATTCGACGGCGTGTGAACCCAGATTCTTCTGCGAGACTTACCGCTTCAGGGTTTGCCGGGAGCAGATCCCAACACCAAGCGGGAGGAGAAGAGCATTCTGGCTCGTTGCTCCCACAGCTGAAGCTGCCAAGATGAGTTGCGATTAATTGCCGTGCGTCCTCTTTCGAACTCGCTATACAAGGACCAAGATAGCGAGCGATTCGTCCTGGGCGCGAAAGAACATAGCCGCTCGCTGCGGAGTCATACCGTCCAGGCGTGAATAACGTTTCCAGAACTCGGTTTCGCGACATACCGAATGCCTTCCTATCCAAAGCAAAAATCTCGTCGGAGGTAGTCCCAACGTGAGAGCTGCATTGGATCCATCCCTTGGGGGCATCCGATATTTCTTCCGCAACTACGCCCGCCTTTGCGTTTCGACCCCAACGTTCGACCGTTTCTTCCACAATAAAACCGAGCCGCTCATAGAGGGGCCGGCCTTCATCAGTTGCGTCGAGCTTGAGGGTATGCAGTCCCGTCTGTTCCGCGCCAGTGATGGCATCTTCCATCAACCGCTTCGCGAGACCTTGTCGCCGGTATTCGGGACGTGTGAGAACCATGCCGATCCATGCCATGGCTGTTCCGTAACGTAGAAGCGTCGTTGTGGCAACAATCTTGCCTGCATCCTCGATACAACGACATCCGTTAGTAGAAAGCTGTATGACGCGATGCCAGTCTTCTGCTGTTTGATTCCAGCCCGCACCTGTCGACAACTCCATTGCGGACGGTACATCGCTCGGCAACAAGGTTCGTATAGGGTTGGACATTTAGACAGCCTCCCTGCTCTTCCACCATCTGATGAAGTGCGGGAGGGCAACTTCAGGAGCGGCGAGTTCAGGATGCCAAAACTTCTCCCATTCGAAGGAGACGAAACCGTCGTAGCCTATTCCCGCAAGCGAGCCAAGCATTACCTCCGATGGAAAACCTCCTTCGCCCGTGAGCATGTAGTCAAACGAACCATTGCCGGCCCGCTTCAAGTCCTTCAAATGCACATGATGGATGCGAGACGACATCTGGGGCAAGATGAGCGGCGGCTCGTTATCCTGCGCGAATGCGTTTGCCGGATCCCAAATTATTCCGATCTCCGCGCTATTCACTTGAGCGAGGATCTCGCTTACGTCAGATGCAGTTGCGAAATCCCCATGGGTTTCCAGCAAGACTTTAACGTTGCTCGGCTTCAATTTGTTTGTGAGGCGAGCAAGCGAGTCAACTATCCAGGCAATAGTCTGCTTGCGTTCACTACCGGGTTGAATGCGATCCCCGAAGACTCGGATCGAGGGTGCGCCTAGCCCGGCGGCGATTTCTGCCATGCGCTGCGCGGACTCTAAATTGCGCTCTCTTACTCCAGCGTGTGGTGAGTGGAAGCATGCACTGCTGCCGACAGAAGCAATGAGAAGGCCATGATCCTCGATGGCAACTCTTGTCGCTGCAAGAGATGGAGATTTGAATTCCGGCAGGTTCCACAGATCGAGTTCACGGGAGATGACTCGCAACTCTACGCCATCGTAGCCATAAGCCGCGGCCGCTCGAAGTACCTCCGTCAGACTCCAATCGGGGCAAGCGAGCGTAGAGAAACTCGTCTTCATCATGTCATCCGACTCAACATCTTTGTAGTTACGCGGTTTTGTACCGGCTCTCCATTGAAGAAGTGTTGCAGTTCGTCCATGGCTGCGTTGGCCATTTCGCCGCGAGTGCGCTGACCTCCGCCCCCAATGTGCGGAGTCATAATTGCACCGGGCAAATTCCGCAGCGGATGGTTGATAGGGAGAGGTTCCTCAGGATCGGTTACGTCAAGCGCGCAGCGCAGACGACCACTCTTTACCTCTCGTGTCAGAGCAGCCAGATCGATCAAGCTGCCTCTGGCTATGTTGATCACAGTAGATGCGTCCTGCAGCATAGCCAATCGGCCCCGACTGAGAAGATGTTTTGTTTTCTCGGTCGCCGCGGCCGTCACTACCAGGAGTGAACTTCGCTTGAGCACTCCAGCGAGTGAATCGAACTGAACGTGTGACCCTAGTGGGACCGCTTTGGATGCAAAAGGATCGTAGACTCTCCAGCGTATGTTGAAGCCGCGAAGCATATCAACCAGTGCATGGCCAATTCGGCCAAAGCCAACCATTCCCACCTCTCGCCCAAGCAATGACTCCGCAGTTCCTCCCTTGATGTGCGCATCTTGATAGATACGATTGGACTTGGTGCGCAGCGCATCACGATACGGGTCGATATTGCGGGCAACGTACAGTAGAAAGGCCGCGCCCAACTCCGCTGTGGGCATCGCCATTGGCAACGGGGTGTTTACAATGACCAGTTTGCGAAACAGCCCCGTCTCGAAGCGCTTCTTGACCTCACCGCCGCAGTGAGCAATTACTCGCACGGATGGTAGTTGTTTCATCGTGTCAACGGAGAGATATGGGCTGTCCCAAGTGGTTATCAATGCATCGACCCCCTCAATACTAGCTATCGTGGTCGCATCAAATTTCGGGGTCTGGAATAAAGCCCATTTCGAAATACTGCTTAGGCGTTTTCTTCGGCGGTCGTCGAAGAATGATGCAAAGAGCCTTTCTCCACCCAGCACGGCAATGATTGGCTTTGGCATATAAATGGCGAGTCTAGCACGATACGAGCATAATTGTATTTCGTTTTCTTTCGTAAAGTATTACTTGACACTCTATTGATCACTAAACGAAAGTATAGTGCATGCTGGTCGCCAACTCCACCGATTACATCGTCATTCTCTGCTACATCCTTCTCATGATCGGCGTTGGGCTATATGTGATGCGGTTCAACAACTCCGCTTCAGAATACTTTCGAGGCGGCAGCCGGATTCCATGGCTCGTGGCGGGGCTCAGCGCTTTCATGTCCGGATTCAGTGCGTGGACCTTTACCGGAGGGGCGGGCGTTGCCTACAGCTCGGGTGTCGTAGTCATAGGCCTTTACTTGGGTGCGTGTCTTAGCTATTTGCTCGGCTACTACGTGTTTGCCTCGCGATGGAGGCGCACGCGAATCTCGACCGTGATGGAATACCTCTCAGATCGTTTTGGGCCAATGACGCATCAGACCTTCTCCTGGGCGACAATTCTGTTTCAGCTCTTTACGAGCGCCGCTATGCTCTATGGGCTAAGTCTATTCGTCTCAACGGCATGCCAGTTCTCCGTTACGGCAACTATTCTCATCACTGGCGCAGTAATCCTCTTTTACAGTGTTCTGGGCGGACTCTGGGCTGTGGTAGTTGCAGACTTTCTACAGGCCTCCATCTTGCTCCCATTCTGCATTGTTCTCGCTGCCGCTTCGCTGATGCATGTTGGCGGCTTCTCTGGACTCATTCATTCTCTACCCCAGCATATGAAGAGTATTCCTGTTCATGGCGAGTTTGGATGGATCTATGTCGTCTGCTGGGCTGTGATGGTCTCGTTTGGCTACAACACCTCGGCAATGGCCCAACGGTATTTCAGTGTGGAGGATGAGCGCGCCGCCAAACACGTCGCTCTGCTTTGCTCCGGGCTCTTCTTTCTAGGTTCCTTCCTCTGGTTTATCCCCCCCATGGTCGTCCGAATTATCTATCCCGACCTGCATGCGATCTGGCCCCATCTCTCCAATCCGAATGAGGCATCCTATGTTGCCGCCAGCCTCACCTTTCTGCCGCATGGGCTTATCGGTGTTATGCTCGCCGCGATGTTCAGTGCGACGATGGCAAATTTATCGGCGAATTTCAACCTGAAATCTGCCATTCTCTCGAAGGACATCTATCAAACGCTCTTCCGGCCACAGGCAAGCGAGCGTGAATTGCTGATCACCGGAGCCATCATGACCGTATTGGTCGGCGGGATCACGATAGCTCTGGCAGCCATCATGGCTGCTCGTGGCGAGAGCATCTTCCAAGTGATGATGACTTTCAACACGCTAATCTCTCTTTCGTATGGCCCTCCTGCCCTCCTGGGACTCGTCTTTCGACGAACGCCATGGTGGTCGGGGATAGCAACCTTCGCTACTGGACTTGTCCTCGGTATGCTTGGCGACTTTGTATTTAGCTGGACGTTTATTGAGCAGATTGTCTTCGTTTTGCCGCCGGCCTTCGCGGTGTTTTTTCTGAGCATGTTGTTTGATCGGCAAGAGTCAGCAGGCAGAGCGAATCTCTTCAAGAGACTCAACACTCCAATCGATCCCTCAGAGATCAGTGACGCTCCGGATTTCAGCGGTCCGGTCTTCCGTTTCCTTAGCCGTGCCGTAGCGGGTATCGGTCTTGCATCGCTTCTATTATTGATTCCAAACCCGCCGGCCGCGCGAATGACAATCATTTCGTTTAGCGCGATTACTTTGGCAGTTGCTGCCTCTCTCTGGTTCATACCCGCGGGCACTCGATCGTCACGTAATGTTCTCAAGATGGCCCAGGACAAATCATGAATCCTATCGATTCGAATTCACAGATGCCGAGGCTTTGGCTCTCACGTCGCCAATTCTCTCAGTTGCTTGTCACCACGGCTGCTTATGGGTTTTCGAGTCGCTCCTTTGCACAAACGAAGAGTGGCCCCTCGATGCTGTTGGGCGCAAACGATCCGTTCTGCGGCCTCGACATTCTTCGCATGCGCTATGCCACTGGACGCCGGCCTTCAGATGACATGGCTGGAGATGCGCTCTCATGGCTGGTAAGCGGCAAGGAAGACTTTGGGCAGAAGTCCCTGGCGGAAATGCGAACCTCTCTCCTGCCCGCACCGGGCTCCCATGTGTGGCCGACCTACGCTAACTGGGCTCTTACCTTTGATTGGCTATATGAGCACCCTGCCTTCGATGACGCGTTGAAGGACAGTGTCGCAAAGCAGCTACTCGGCGGTGCCATGGTTATGGCCTCGACGCCCGATTTGGACCACCCCGAGCAGGCGTCGTATCACAACTACACGACACGGTTTCTTGGATTGACGACGTTCGCGTTACGTGCGGTCGCAAGACACAGGACTCAGGACGCGAACATCAGGGAGCTAAGGGAAAAGGCACTGCGCGCCTTCCAAAATGTCCTGCAGGTATCCAATATGGTTTCCCCGATGGGCAGCTATCACGAGTCGATGGACTATATGCGCATCACGTATTTCCCGATGGCGATGCTCGCGGAATTGCAGCGTACAACAACAGGTGTAGACCCTGCGCTTCGCTTTGGCGTCTATCGGAGCATTGCCGATACTTATCTTTACAAATTGTTCCCGGACGGTACGCCCACTCGCGAGGGCGACAATGAATATCCGATACTGGATGATCGCGACACCACTGCGCTGGGATACTCCATCCATCGTTTCAAGAATCCCTATGCCGCGTGGCTTCTACGTGACAGCGGATTCTCGGCGCAGAAATGGGCCCTCCCTGTTCTCGATTTTCTCTGGAACGATCTCGGCGTATCCCCGCGTAATCCCGCCCTGACGGATTCAGAAGAACTTCCACACTATCGATATTTTCCCGGAGTGGATCAATGTGTCTTCCGCAATGGGTGGGGGCCGAACGCAACCCATATAGAGTTCGACTGCGGACCATACCTGGCCAAGCACCAGCACCTCGACCGCGGGCATTTCACTATCTACCATCGCGGGCATCTGGCTATCGACAGCGGCGCGGACTACACAGAGTCTGAGAGCCCTCACTATCTGAACTACTATCGCCGTACCGTTGCACATAATACTATGCTGATCTTCGACCCGAAGGAGCACTTCTTCTGGTCAGAAAATCTGCTGGAAGCGGCAAATGACGGTGGCCAACGCATGGATTCCTCGCGCTTCTGGAATACCCTGCGCAGCCAGAACGATTGGGACAAAACATGCGATCTCTGGGACCTGGGCCAGATGAAGACCGTCGACAATGTGGCCGGGAAGAACAACCAGACCGCCTATCATTACGCTCTTGGCGACGCAACCCGCGCCTATTCCCCTCGCAAGCTTCACACATTCACTCGGCAACTGCTTTATCTGCCTGACATGGATGTCCTGCTCGTCTTTGATCGCGTTATAAGCACAGATCCGGCGTTTCGCAAGACCTGGCTGCTGCACGGCGTGAATAAACCTTGGATTGACGGGAACGGCACTCCGGCCAGCAATGGTGAGGAGACATTCGCCAACGCGAGTCAGTTCAGGCTGCAGGAAGGCGAAGGAGAATTGTTGGTTCACACGCTGCTTCCGAAGGACCACGTCACGTCGCGGCGCGGGGGAGCGGGACATGAATTCTGGACGCCCGGCGATGCCAACGGTGGTTCTTGGGGTAGCGGCCGCAACTGGGAACTCGAGCCTGCGGAGGGTGGTCCTTTACCAAGTGATCCGGTCGAACTCGCGATGTGGAAGAGGTTTTATGGCAACGATATCAAGAGCATTGAGCGTTCCAATCGCCGAAACGTGGTTCCGGGGTCATGGAGAGTAGAGGTATCACCTGCTCAGCCTCAGTTGGAGGACCTCTTCCTCCATCTGTTCGAAATTGGCGATCGCGGAAAGACCGGTCGCGTAACCGTCGAACTGCTTCAGGGACTGGGAGCTGCTGGCGCAGGTTGCGCCGTGACCGGAGAAGCTGGTGTCGCAGCTCTATTTCCAGCTCAAGACGCGCCGCTTGACTCTATCGAGGTCACGCTTCCAACATTCCCCTGTCACACACTCTGGATTGCGGGGTTAGTCGCAGATCGCCGCTATGACCTCGAACTTGCCGGAAGCAATCTGGCATCGATAGATGCTGCTGCCCCTGGAGTCCCCTTGCGCTCTGAAGAAATTCGCGCGAACAAGCAGGGCATTGCTCACATCACATCTGGCGCGAGTTTCTTTCCAGCCGGTAGTCGAATGTCTCTCCGCATCCTCTGATGCGTTCTCCAAAGGTTTATCTGCTTGCCCCGACAGTCGCCATCGCAGCGCGGGATAGATGGTGCGACATCATGCTGTCCGGAAGTAAGAGAGCCCTATTGAATGCTTCTCTTGCCTGAACGTTGTGATCCAGCGCAGCCTGAATTGTTCCGATGTTGTACCACCACCAGCCGGTGTAAGAGCTAGTGTCCTTCACCCGCTCCGCAGCAGTTAATGACGATCGTAGCTTCTCCGATTGTTGCGCAGCATCCTGGGTGCCAAGCAGTCTTTCCGCCTTGAATGCCCACGCGGAATCACCTCCGCTTTTGCTGGAAGCCGCGTTCTGCAATAGTTGCTCGGACAGTTGGGTGCGCAGGCATGCCTTTGCAATCGCAGCCATTCTCACGTATGCCTGAGAAACCGCACCATTCACCTCAATACCTGGGTGGTTGGCAGCAAGAAATTTCCCTGCATCTGAGCATTTTCCGGATGTCGCTTCAGCCTCGGCCTGCATGAGTTTGATCTCGAAAAGAACCTGCGCCGCGCTGACCCCGCCTTCTTCACTAGGAAAGAATCGATCCTTGAACAAGTCCAACGCCTCATCGTATCGACCTGCCTCTGCGCGTGTCAGGGCAAGCTGATAAACCAGATTCGCCGGCATTGTGGAAAGCGATGCCTTGCCCGCAGCCGATGGATAGCGATCAAGCGCTTCGGCGCGTTCTTTCGCCGAAACACCTGTAAGGCTCATTGCCTCATCCAAACCGACATAAATCTCGGGATTGGCAGCGTCATTTTCAACACCCTCTCGAAAAAACTTCAGCGCGTTCTGCGAATCCCCTTTGACCTGTAGCCATGCCTTCCCCATGTCGGCATCGAGTACCTGCAATTTTGGAGCGAGGCGTTTGGCCGCGGTCCAGTGTTCCATTCCCAGGTCGTGAAGCCCTTTGGAAAAGAGCAGAGTCCCAAGCAGATAGTGAGCTGTACCGTCGCTGTCATTAGCTGCCAGCGCCGCATTCAGCACGACCTGGTCCATCGACGAGGATGGAAATACCAAGCTTGGCGAAAGCCGTTCCGCGGCCTGCCAATTTGATATCGCATCCTTGCCGAGCTTTGCCTTGCAATAGGCCGCATAGTAAAGAACCAGCGGATGATTCTGCGGCAGCACCGAATCAGGCTCGCTCTGATCCGGTGGCGTCTGCGGGTATATTCGATCCAATACGGTTAGGGCACTCTGATATAGCCCAAGGTTCATATACTCGGTAGCGACCCTCAGAACACGATATGGGTCGGCGGACAAGTGGTGCAGATCGGGTGTGCCTGATTCAACTTTCAGGAAGTCGCTCATCGGATTCGTTTTCAGATTGAGGCGCGCAAGCTGATCTGCGTATGCCATATCGCCGCTTGCCCGAATAATCGCCTCTAGTTGCTCCACAGCGCGCACGTCTAAAGGACCAGCGTCAACTGCGTCCTTCATGAATGCCTGCGCGGTACTCAAATCCCCTTGCCGAGCTTGCAGTTCGCCAATGCGCGCTGCCGCCCTCCCTCGAAATTCCGTCTGACGATAAGCAATTTCGTAAGCCGTCTGTGCTTCTCTTATGTGCCCGAGGCCGTCTTCCGTAATTCCTAGGTAGTAAGCGATCTCAGCATTCGGCGTATCTCGTTTTTGCACCGTCTGCAGGAGTTCCTCCGCCTCTGAATAACGTTGCAGCGATGCTGCCAATCTTCCTGCCGCCATTTGCAGAGTTAAGCTTGCGGGATACCTCGACAGTCCCTCTTTGTAGGACTCCAAAGCTAGTACTATCTTTCCGTTTAGCTCCTGGTCGGTGCCCAGTTTCAGCCAATCACTTTCAGTTCTGCCATCTGCAGCGGGAGTGTCATAAATATGCTGAGGGCCAACTGTGATTGTTGATTCTGTGTCCCAGTCGTACTTGCCATCGGTGTGGCTCAACAGTATGTTGCCTTTGTTATCTCTCAGTTCAAACGTCACTTTCGCCGCGGAATCTTTGACGGTCACAGAATGAGACCACATCTTCTCTGGGCTCAAGTCAACAGTTTCATTCGACAAAACCTGCCCGTCTAGAAGGAGCCGAAGTTGAGCGCCCGGAATTTGTTCATTTACGTTCAAAGCGGCAGATACATCGGAACCATTCGCATGAAAGGACACAACTCCGACTCTGTTGGCGCGCGAGATGCCGCCCGTACCACGCACCGGCATCCAGTATTCGCTGAAGCGAATCGTTTGGCCGGGATCGAGGAACGCGTAAGTTTCCTGATTGCGAAAGAGGCCCGCCTGCACTTCAACATACGCACTGTCATTGTCTGAGAGAGCCTTGCGCCATCCCAGGCCCTCTGCGTCTGCTCCCCAGGACCATATCTTCTTCGCAGGCAATTCACTGTATTCGGCATAGTGCACTATCCCAGTTTGTGTCTTTGGGTTCCAGATGCCCATGAATGGCTCACGGCTTCCATGCACAAAAAACGAGACCGGGCCGCTCTGCTGATCCTTGATGACGCTCGAGTCGCTACCATCGGACGCAATGGGCCACCGACGGACTTCAGTGAAACCGTGCGAAGCGGCAAACTGCATCGGGTATTCGATACGCGAATCATCCCACACCTGAATGCCGGCGTTGTTCCACCAGTAATAGCGATGGCGCACGTCACTCCGGTTGTAAAGCGTCACCCGCTCTTCCAGCAGAGTCGAACCCGGCCGAAGAATCATCTCAACTCCCCATTGCATGCCGTAAACACGATCGATATTGCCCACCGACACCGACGCACTCCCGTCAGGATGTGTTGCGTAAGCAAAATCGACAGGCGACATGGATACCCAATTATGGGAGACCGGAAAGTTGAACTCTATGCCGAACGCGGCCCACGCTCCTCGATAGCCTATCTGTGCCTTCTTTATCGATGGATTTGCGTAAAACATAGGCTGGCCGCTGACCTTGTCGATACACGTATAGAGGTGTCCACCAATATCGGGCAACACCGTGCACTTCAGATATTCATTCTCAAGAAATACCGCTCGCCACGCGTGTTCCTGCTTCTGCCCGGTCAAGTTCTTTCTCAACGTGTAGGGATAGCTAAATTGGGTCGTCGAGTAAGTATCGAACGGTGGGTTGGGGTCTGGCTTGCCTTCCTCATACGTTGGCAGCGTCAGACTGCCTTGCCACACCCTCACTTGCGCCGGGACACACCTGCACTCCAGGGCCATGACTCCCATCAGCATGACGACATATACGCAGATTGTCTTCATAGGCCTCACTTCGTCATCTGCAGCCTCATTGCACTGGATCCCCAACTCTACCCGACATACACCTCAGCGGCGCCCGGTTCAAGAAGTGCCGATGACTCCTTGTCCAAATAGATCGTCGCATTCGAATGGCGTTGCAGGATCGACGCAGGGGACATGTGACTAACCTCTCCGTTGAAGCACGCGGCAACCGCATTTGCCTTTCGGGCATCCGGAACAATACAGAGAATCTGCTTCGCCTTCATGAGCTGGCGAATGGTCATAGAAAGCGCTTGATGGGGAACATCAGCCAGCGTGGGAAACCAGCCTTCCCCGAGTTGCTGCTTACGGCAGCTCTCGTCCAGATTGACGACCATATACGCATCTTCTGTATCAAAATTCGCCGGCGGATCGTTAAACGCCAGATGTCCGTTCTCCCCAACACCTGCGAATGCAACGTCAATTGGAGCTTTGTGAATCTCTGCGCTGACTCGTTCAATCACGGTAGCGGGGGCTTCCGTCCCATCCAGCAGATGGTAGTTTTTCAGTCCCACTTTATCGATCAGGCGTTCTCTAAGATAGCGGCAAAAGCTGGCCGGAGCCTTATCGGACATACCGACATATTCGTCCAGGTGAAACATCTCTACTCGGTCCCAATCGATGCCGCTAGCTCTGGTCAGAGCATTCAGAAAATCGAACTGCGAAGCGCCAGTCGCAGTAATAATGCGCGCGATCCCACGTTCAGAAATGGCATCGCGAATGATGGCTGTTGCATGGCTGGCGGCTGCCTGGGCCAAAGCCTCTTTTGAAGGAAATACTTTGATCGTCATGTTTACTCCGGGACGCTTCGTGAAGATAATCAATTGAAAAGGTAATCAAACGATATAAAAAGAAAGTACTATAGTATTCACACATCCACAAGCCCACCCGGATGGAGAACATCGCATGTTCACCCTAAAGAGCCTAGTAGCTCACACGCTTGCACGTACTTTCTTGTGTCTCCTTCTCCCATCCGGAGGCGTCACCGCCCACGTGATCGCGCAAGTGACATCTCCGAATGCGATTGAGAGCGCTCCTTCCGCAGAAGCTTTCCGCGTGCTGCCGCTACCTGATGCAGAGGGACAGGCGATTACGCCGTATCTGCTCTATCAGACTTCCCTTGCCTGGCACCAGGACGAACTTCGCCGGGCTCGCTGGTCGCAGGTCAAAACCGAGAGTGATGTACTAAAGCTGCGTGCCGAGCTAAAAAAATCCGTACTGGAGATGATTGGTGGCCTTCCTACAGAGAAGACCGACTTAAGGGCGACCATCACCGGCAGGATTTCGGGCAGACGTTTCCACGTAGAGAAACTCATCTACCAGAGCCTTCCCGGCCTCTACGTGACAGCGCTTGTGTATGTACCCGAAAACGGCGACAAGGTACATCCTGCCGTTCTGGTACCCGCCGGACATTCCGCAAATGGAAAGATTCACTACCAGGATCTGTGTCAGAGGCTCGTCCAGCGCGGTTATCTTGTCATCAGCTGGGACCCGATCGGACAAGGCGAACGAAGCCAGTTCTGGGATGCAAAGGCAAAGAAGAGCCGTTACAACCTGATATGTGCGGAGCACGCTGTATTGGGAAACCTGGCCTACCTTGCAGGAGCAAGCCTGGCACGATGGGAGATATGGGATGGCGTGCGCGCTGTAGATTATCTGCTCACTCGCACGGACGTTGACGGCCAAAGAATCAGCCTCACGGGCACTAGCGGCGGCGGCTTTCAGACGACCTTACTTGGCGCATTAGATGACCGTATTAAAGTCGTCATTCCCTCTTGTTACATTACTGCGCTACCAATGCGCGTTGAAAACCGCATATTTGTCGATCCTGACAGCGATCCCGAACAAGACCTCTTCGGTTTCATCGCGAAGAAAGTTGATCATGCAGGTCTGTTATTGATGATGTATCCGCGTGCGGTGATGGTTGCAACTGCCACTCTCGACTTCTTCCCCGTACAGGGGGCGCATCAGTCGTACTCCGAGGTACAGAGATTTTATGAACGATTCGGACACGCTGACAGAATTGGATTCGCGGAGAGCTACAACACTCATCAATATTCTCTAAAGAATCAGGAAGCTGCGATGAACTTCCTGGACAGATTCAACAAGATGCCCGTTCGTCAAGGTCTCGCTCCAGTCACAACATTTGACGAAGCAACCCTTTGCGTGACGAAGAGCGGCCAGGTGTCGCTTGACTATCCCGATTCGCAACCACTTCTCGTCTTTATCTCAAGATATTCTGCCGAAAGGCAGCGCTCGAATCAGGAGACTTTCGCTCAGATGTATCGAAGTGAGCTTGATCCCGAGATCTCTTCTTGGAAGGTTCGCCCCTTCATCGGCTCCGCTCCGGCCAGGCAAGTGCAATGGGAGGCAGTTGGAAGCAGCACGTTCGGGACAGTGCAGATTGATCGCTACCTACTTCGCCACAGCACCTATTTGGAGATGCCACTCCTTCACTTCCACAGCGATGGGAAGCCCTCCAAGGGAAGCGTTATTTGGCTCAGTCTGCCAGGTAAAGCCTCAAAGAAGGACTGGCCCGAAATTGCTAAATTGTTGAGCGAAGGTTATGAAGTCTTTTCATTCGACTTCCGTGGATTGGGAGAAACACGAATGAACTATCGTGCGAGATCCCCTGATGATCCGGAACTAGTGCAAGGCGATTTCGATCAGGCATACGTCAATCCGCTCTCAAGCGTTCTGGCCGGCTATGTTTACAACTCGCTGTTAATCGGCAGGCCATACTTTCTACAGATGATGGACGACATCAAAATTGCTGAACTATTCATCCGCAGCCGAGATACGAAGTCGACCTCGTCTAGGCGACCTCTGATCCTGGCTGCCGCCGGCGAATCATACAGTCTCGCTAGCTGGTTCAAGGAGATTGACCGCACAGCAGTAATTCTGCCGACCGCATCCGCACCTACGCTTGATTGGTCCATGCTTGTGACTCAGAGTCGCGAGCAATGGCCCATAGCCTTCCTGATGCCCTCCGGAGCTCTTATCAATCAGACACGATGACGAATGTGCCTTTCCACTCAACCAGGATTTATCTTGGGCATTCCAGCAACTGACACCATCCCTCAGAAATACGCTAGCGGGCTCTTGCGGCAACCAAAAGACAGAAGGACATGACAGAATCCAGTAATCTTAACCTCCCTCAGCAATTTGCCAGCGACAACTATTCCGGTATCTGTCCCGAGGCGTGGCACGCCATGGACCGTGCCAATCGGGGCCATGCGCCCGCCTATGGAGACGATCCCTGGACTGCGCGCGCAGCCGACGCATTCCGCGATCTCTTTGAAACAGATTGCGAAGTCTTCTTTGCCTTCAACGGCACCGCAGCTAACTCTCTGGCGCTGGCATCGCTTTGCCAGTCCTACCACGGCGTAATTTGCTCCCAGTACGCACACGTGGAAACGGACGAGTGCGGCGCACCGGAATTCTTCTCCAACGGCTCCAAGCTTTTCGTCGCAGAAAGCCCAGACGGTAAACTTTCGCCGGCAGCAATTGCGGACATCGCTTCCAACAGCATGTTTGGTCATGACTTTCACCCTTCCCAGTCTCGAAATCGGCACTCTTATATCAGTTGGGGACGAAACACGGACAAAATATAGTACGACATACATCGTAGCGTCAACAGTCATTCTGAACCTCCCGTAATGTCTCGTTTTCAGCAAGTTCAGATTTGCGAAGTGCGTCGAGGGTGAACTTGGCGAAAACCCCGTATTTCGTACCTAGCGTTCGATTCACCCATTGAAGAGCGGAGCGGTCCCAGCAAAACGAAGTGACGTGTCCGCCAGCCCAGGAGTATTCTAGGGATACGCCCAGATTCGGGCCGTAGGAGACTCGAATGCGCCTCTCTTCGGTGTTCTTCGTCCTGCTGTTCTCCTCCGCTAGCTTCGCAGCGCAAGCTCAAGCTGGCCCATCGCACCCAATCTATGTTCGACCGCCAGCCAGTAGAGCTTGCCCGATCGGATTTTCGGCAAAGCGTGAGTCGGGTCTACAAGCTTATTCCACTGATAGCGCAGAAGCGCCCCTCAGTCTGGGGATTGACGTCGACTTCAAAAACTCGACCAGTCGCGTAATCGTGCAGGCTGACATTTTGGTACACGGTGCGAAGACAGCGGGGCATGACGGTTTGATCCTGACCGGACCCGCGTCGTTCAGCAGAGACTCCACCGAAAGCATTCAGGTCGTCGGCACCCCAAGCACCCCTTTGCTGCATCGTCTTATCTTGACTAAGAGCATGACAGCCGTCGGTTGGCTCGAGCTGACACGGCTTGAGTATGCGGACGGTCGAATCTGGCAGGCGAATGACGAGTCGCGTTGCACCGCTGTTCCTACCCTCTACTTCCCGATATGAATGGCCATTGCATAGCGCAGCTTATCTGATAGTTATTGCTCCGCTTTGTATAGATAAATGGCGCCATCCCTAGGAGCACTGAGCCTGACGCCAAGTAGGTCAATAGGGCCAATGCCGGTACTCCAAGATTCGGCTGCATCCTCCATTAGCCGTTTTTATCGCCAGACCGCACTCTAATCCGCAGACCCAAGCCTGACCGATCGTTCGTCGCCTTGCAGTTAGTCAAAAGTGTCCGTTAGAGGAACCACACGGTTGACATTTACCGATGGTTTTCGGCCCAGGC
>OCZT010000936.1_pt1 | contig 29792 bp, 24 predicted proteins | sample 1539031 | NCBI WGS metagenome assembly OCZT01 (sample SAMEA3539308, study PRJEB22396) | soil metagenome | biome: tundra; feature: field; material: soil | place: USA | collected 2010-05 | depth 0.15 m | reverse complement strand
AGCCGGCCTCGGGGACTCCGTCCCCGAACCCCTGGGATTTGTCGCTTTCACGCCACGCCACGCCGCGCCGCCCCGCGCCGCCGACTCAGGTCGTCTTGCTCGGGCCCTCGCGGCTCTGTCGCTGGATCGAGAAGATGTAGCGCACGATCCTGTCCTGGTCGACGTCCGAGATCGACTCGAAGCGCACGGCGATGAGCGACCGCGGCCCAGCTGCGCCCAGCCGAACCGGTTCGTCGGGCCCGAGATTCATGATCGCGGCGTCGTCCACGCGTACGACGACCGCCTCGGCCAGAACCACCGCGTCGCGGCCAAGCGCGACCCGCAGGTCCAGCTCGTCGCCGACAGCGACAGTCTCGTCCGTACCGGCTCGGACCACGAACTGGACGCCGCCGGCGCAGAGGTTGCAGCAGACGCCGTCGCCGATCTGACCCGGGCTTTCCGTGGCGCACTGGCTTGCGACCGTGTACTCGACCGGGCATTGGGCGTCGAGGCGCAGGTGGGCGCGTCGCTGGATCAACTTCAGGTCGTCGGGCCAGGAGACGGCGAAAAGGCCGACGTGGCTCGCACCGAGGTGGCCGATGAACGACGAGGCGGCGATCATGCCCGTGTTGTCGCGGCGAAAGGTCAGCTGGAGTGGCAGGTCGCGCCTGAGCTGCTCGAGCTCAGGTTGGGGACGGACGAGGCCCAGCCAGATCGCCGTGGGCATGACGTTCACGGCGACCGCTCGGAAGCTGACCCGCTTCCCATCGAGCTCAGCCTCGACGAGAACCTGATCGTGGACGGCCGGCTTCCTGTCGATGTCAGTGATCATTGGTCCGTGTCATAGACGACCGGGGTAGGTTTGCGCGCTGCCCCATATCGCGGCGAAAGGCTCGTCTGGAGAAGAAATCGGCGCGCCGATAAGTCCCCTTGAGCGTTTAGGATGTTCGATGGGTCGCTCGGCGCCGATGGCGTCGCTAGACTCTCCTCAGTTGACCAGGGTCGAAGAGAGGTGCTTGGTGGGCGGTGGCACGGTGAGCGGCGAGCTGGAGGGGATTCGCCGGCGAGCCTCGGATCTCGCGGCCGAGCTCTCGAAGACCGCTCGCCAGTCGGCGACGATCGCGCAGGAGCGGGCCGTCCTGCGCATGCTCGACATCGACGGCCTGGACCGGTCCGGCCGTCCGCTGGCAGCGGCGCTCGCCGAGAAGTACTGCGGCTCACACCCGGGCCGGCTGGCTCGCGGCATATTGCTGCCCTTCGCGGTGGCGTTGCTCGAATACGAGCTGACGCCGCGAGAGTTGGCCCTGGACGTGGCGGCCGGCTCCGTGGACCTCGCGTTCGAGGAAGAGCTGCTGGCCCGGCCGGATCGGCTCGCTGCCGCAGAACGCCATGCTGCGGGCCTGATCAAGGCCGCCCTGGCTCGTTTCGATGCGAACAAGACTGCCTCGCGGGAGATGCGCGAGGTCCTCGGCTCGTCTCCAGAACCACTGCTTGGCGCGGTCCTGGCTTCGTCGGAAGTCGGGCCGGCGGCCCGCGAGACGAGAGTCTGTGTCGGCGAGGGCGTGGATGTCGTCCAGGTGCGCGTGCCGGCGAGCTGGGAGTTCACGGAGGCGCGGCGTCAGGCCGGCCTCGAGGCGCCGGACCTTTTCGAGACCAGCGCCAGCCGGCACAAGAGGGAAAGGCGGCAGAAGGCGCCCGCCAGGTTCTCTCGAGCAGGATCGGGCGAGCCGGGCAGCGGGCAAGCGTCGCGGTCGGAGCACGAACCCGTCCCGGCCGGGAGCCAACGCGGCCTCGCGGAGCTGCGGAAAGCCGCCGACGACGCCGCCGCCGCGCGCGGCTGCTACGCAAGTCTGATGACGGTCGCGTCGGCCTTCGCCGCCCCCGAGCAGGCAGTCGTGGCCGCTTTCGAGCGAATGGACTTCGTCGAAGCGGACCCCATCCGCGAGATCGTCGAGGACAACGTCGATCCGGGGCGCGCCCTGGCCGACCACGCATTCGCCCATCGGCTCCAGGCGCGGGCCGATTGCCGGGTCGTCATCGGGCCGGGTCCGTTGGCGCTGGGTGCCGACGTAGCCAGAGGCGTGCCGTCCGACTCGTTCACTCGCGCCGGCCAGGGGCTTGCGATGCAGGCTCTGGGCGTGGAGCTCGCGCTAGCGGACGGGCTCAAGGTCGATCGGCTGCTTTTGGGCGCGGTGCCGACCTGGGTCGCCGAGGACGGAGACGCCGGGGAGGTGTTCGTGCAGGCGTCGTTGCGCCGCTTGCTCTTTCCGGGTCACCGCCTCGTCATCGAGGAGGCGGGAGAGTCGCCCGCTGCCGGCAGCGTGGCCGCCCTCGTCACGGCGCTCTCCGGTGGGCGAGCGGCTGTAGTCGTTCGCCGCCGCATCCCCGGTCGAGGCTTTGAAACTGCCGCCGAGCTGAGGGCGGCCGCTGACGCCGCCGCGGTGCTGCGGGCGTCGCTGGGCGACGGGACACTTCACGGCGACGCAGCCACCGCGGCGGATCGGATCGTGGCGGCGGCAAACGCGACGCTGGATCGGCTCGCGTCCGAGGGCTGGGCCAGCCTGCTCGGCCCGACGGGCACCGACGAAGTCGAACGATTCGGCAGCGCTGCGGTCGTCGAGCGGGCGTCCGGGCCGGGGGCAAGCGCCGCCCTGCTCGAGGCGCTGGGGTAGGCATGTCGGTTTCGATCGCCGGCCGGAACGTCCCGGTAGGCACGGCCCTCGGCGTGCCGGCCCTGGTGGTGGCCTGGATCGGCATCCTTTACTTCGCCGTGCCCTGGGGCCGTCTCGCGGGCTCCGGGATGGATGCGTACTGCTACTGGGTTCCCGACCTGGCGAATCCGTACCTCCACTCCAACTGGAACGACCAGATCGCGTACCCGTACTCGCCGGCCTTCCTCCAGGTTCTGCAGCCGATTCGGTACCTGCCGTGGCAAGCGTTCATGGGCGTTTGGGCGGCGATCCTCATGGCGGCGATGGTCTATCTGACCGGCCCTCGGCTGATCCTGCTAGGCCTCGCCTTCTTCGGCCTGATGGAGATCTGGGGCGGCAACATCGAGCTGCTGGTCGCGGTGGCAATCGTGCTCGGCTTTCGCTGGCCGGCCGCCTGGTCGTTTGTGCTGCTGACCAAGATCACTCCCGGGGTGGGGTTGTTGTGGTTCGCCGTTCGCCGCGAATGGCGCTCCCTCGCGATAGCTCTGGGTGCGACCGTCGCCGTGGTCGCGGTTTCCGCTGCATTCCAGCCGGACGCGTGGCTGCGCTGGCCGCAGGTCCTGGCCTCTAACGTCGGCAAGAACGGGACGTGGGCGGCCGTGCCCGTGCCCCTTGCCGTCCGATTCCCGATTGCCGTGCTGCTCGTCGTCTGGGGCGCACGTACGAATCGCCGCTGGGTGGTGCCGGTTGGGGCGATGCTGGCTCTGCCGGCGCTCTGGTATGGCGGTCTCAGCATCATGCTGGCAACGCTGCCGCTGCTGGGGGCGCGGTCGATCGACGACCTGCGGCGAATCGCGCGAGACGCCCGGGCCCAGACGGACGAGGCGCTGGCCCGTCTCGGTCGAGGCCGATCCGGCAAGGCCGAACCGCTCGGGCACGAGGCCGACTGACGCGCGATCCCGGGTCGGGCCGCCCTTGCCGGCCGCCCCTCTCCAGAGCCCGTTGCGCGCGCGAAACACCGCCCGGCAATCCCGGCCCGCGGCACGTAGGATTGGCGGAACAACACGTGCGCTCAAGGGGAGAGGAGATCCCGGTGCCTGACGCTTCTCCATTGCCGGTCCGATCGACATCCTGGCCGTCACTCCATGTGTCGCGGCATCCGGCCATCCTCCACAAGCTGCGGATTCTGCGCGACGAGACGACCGAGCCGAAGAAGTTCCGGGAAATCGTCCGCGAGCTTTCGTGGCTGCTCGGCTACGAAGCTCTGGCCGACGTCGAGATCCGGCCGATGCAAGTGACGACGCCGCTCGAGACGACCGACGCGGCCGAACTGGGCGTGCGCATCGGCCTCGTGCCGATCCTGCGAGCGGGCCTGGGCATGGTCGATGCCATGCTCGAGCTGATGCCCACGGCCGAGGTATGGCACCTGGGCCTGTTCCGCGACGAGCACACGCTCCGGCCGGTCGAGTACTACAACAAGCTGCCGGACTCCGCGACCGTTGACCTGTGCCTGATCCTCGACCCGATGCTCGCCACCGGCGGGTCCGCCACGGCCGCCATCGAGGTGCTGAAGCGTTGGGGAGCGACGCGGATCAAGCTCGTCAATCTCATCGTGGCGCCTGAGGGCGTGGATGCGGTCACGGCCGCTCACCCAGACGTCGAGATCTATTGTGCGGCCGTCGACCGCCAGCTCAACGAAGTGGGCTACATCCTGCCGGGCCTGGGCGACGCGGGCGACCGCCAATTCGGGACGGGCCGCCCGGGGTAGGAACGCGACGACCGGCGCCGCGCTCGGCCGGCGCCACTCTCCGGACACAAGGAAGCGGGCGGCCTTTCGGCCGCCCGCTTAGTTTCTCCGAGGAACAGGTCAGGAGGCTGCCGGCGCGGCTGCCCCCGGCTCCGGGGACACCTTCACCAGGCCGAGAACCTGGTAGACGATGATCGCGCCGAAGGTCGCCATCGCGATGCCGCCGAGTGAGAAGTCGCCCGAGGTGAGCGTCAGGTCGCCGGCGCCGATCGTCAGCGCGGCCGCCACCGTTACGAGGTTGCGGGTGACGCCGAAGTCGACCTTGTTCTGGACCCAGATGCGGGCACCCGTTGCGGCGATGAGGCCGAACAGGACGATCGCCAGGCCGCCAAGGACGCAGGATGGGATGGTGTGCACGAGTTCGTTGAACTTAGGGCACAGGCCCAGCAGGATCGCGACGACCGCCGCGATGATGAAGACCAGGCTCGAGTACATCCTGGTTACGGCCATGACGCCGATGTTCTCGGCGTAGGTCGTGACGCCGGTGCCGCCGCCCGAACCCGAGACCATCGTGGCGATACCGTCGCCGAGGAAGGCACGGCCGATGTACGGATCCATGTTGCGGCCGGTCATCGCAGCCACGGCCTTGAGGTGGCCGAGGTTCTCCGCCACCAGGACGATGGCGATGGGGGCGATGAGCGTGATGGCGTGCGAGTCGAACTTGGGCGCGGTGAAGGCGGGGAGTCCGATCCACGCAGCCTTGGACAGGGCGTCGAAGTTGATAGCGGCGCCGGCCGGGCCCCAATGCAGGACGTTGGTGACCAGGAAGTAGAGCACGTAGCCCGCGATGGCGCCGATCAGAATCGGCAGGCGCCGCAGGATCCCGGGCGCCCAAACGGCCGTTACCAGCACGGCCACGGTTGTCATGAGGCCCAGGACTACGAAGAACAGGTCGTTGGTCTGGCCGATGCCAGGGTTGATGTACCAGCTGGCCGTCCCACTCAGGTCGGCGACGGCGACGTGGGCCAGGTTGAGGCCGATGACCATGACGATGGCGCCGGTGATGACCGGAGGCATCAGCCACTCGACCCACTTGTAGCCCACGACCATTACGACCACGCCGATGAGCGCGTACAGGGCGCCGCAGACGACGATGCCGCCCAATGCCACGGCCAGGTTCGGGTTCGGCCCCGAGCCTACATAGGCGGTGGCTGCCGCAACGACCGCGATGAACGAGAAGCTCGAGCCCAGATAGCTCGGCACGCGGCCCTTGACGCACACGAAGAAGATGAGCGTTCCGATGCCCGAGAAGAAGATGGCGACGTTGGTGTCGAAGCCCATGAGGGCGGGGCCGAGCACCGTTGCGCCGAACATGGCGAAGACGTGCTGGATGCCGAGAGCCACCGATTGCGGGGCCGGCGGCCGCTCGTCCGGGGCGATGATTCCTTCGCGTTTGACGGTCCACCGGAACATCCCGGTGAAATACTCCATGACTGCTGCCACGCGCGACCTCCTGCCCTTCTATCTCCTCCCCCGGGCAGACGGTCCCTCTCCCCAGGGCACCCGGGCTTCCGGTAAGGGTCGCAAAAAGGGCGCGTCCGTGTACACCCGCTACGCAGCCGATTGTGGGTAACCGGTGGGCAACTCTGGAAGTTCGTCCTCTATCGGCCGAACGGATAGCATCTGAGTTCATGGCGACCAAATCAGCCACGAAATCAGCCACGGCCGATCCGGATCCAGCTCCCACGGCCGACTTGGCCGACTCGGCCGCGGCCGAGTCGACAGCGAGCGGTGGCCTCACGTCCGTCGAAGCCGCCCAGCGACTCCGCCAGGATGGCCCGAATGCGCTCGGCGGCGAGGGACGGCGCGGGCCGCTGGTCGTCCTGGCCGCGCAATTCACGAGCCCGCTCGTCCTGATACTCGTGGCCGCGAGCCTCGTCGCCATCGCCGTCGGCGATCGAGTCGAGGCCGGCATCATCCTGACCATCGTCGGCTTGAGCGCCCTGCTGGGCTTCGTCCAGGAGGCGCGCTCCGAGGCCGCCGTGGCCGCGCTCCAGGCACGATTGGCATTGCGCGCCTCCGTCGTAAGGGACGGCAAGCAACAGGAAATCCCGATCCACGACGTGGTTCGCGGCGATGTGGTCGTGCTCGGCGCGGGAGACATCGTTCCGGCCGACGCGCGCCTGCTCGAGGCCAATCACCTGTTCGTGGACGAATCGTCGCTCACGGGAGAGTCGGCCGCGTCGCTGAAGAGCCCCCGGCCCGGCAAACTCGATCCAGACAAGGACGAGGACCGTGCGGGCCTCGCATTCTTCGGAACGAGCGTGGTCAGCGGCAACGGGCGAGCCGTCGTGACCGCAACGGGCGCGAAGACGAGCTACGGCGCCATCGCCCACCGGCTCGCCGAGCGTGCCCCCGAGACCGATTTCCAGCACGGCGTTCGGGCGTTCGGCCTGCTCATCACCAAGGTAACGTTCGTCCTCGTGGTCGGCGTGTTCGCGGTGAACGTGCTCCTCCACCGACCGCTGTTCGACGCGCTGCTGTTCGCCATCGCGTTGGCCGTCGGTCTGACGCCCGAGCTCTTGCCGGCGATCGTCACCCTCAACTTGACCCGCGGCGCACGCGCCCTGACGGCCCACGGCGTCCTGGTCAAGCGGCTGCCGGCGATCCAGAACCTGGGCAGCGTCACGGTCCTGTGCACCGACAAGACGGGCACGCTGACGGTGGGGAAGTTGGAGCTGGTGAAGGCCGTCGGCATCGACAAGGACGACGCCGGCGAAGCCTCGAACGCCCTCGAACTCGCCTACCTGAACAGCCACTTCGAGTCGAGCTTCCAGAACCCGCTCGATACCGCCGTTCTTGCCGGCGCAGCCAAGCCGGCCGACCTCGCCAAATACAAGAAGCTTGCCGAGCTGCCGTACGACTTCAATCGGCGGATGCTCAGCGTGGTCGTCCAGCGCGGCACCGAACCGCCGTTGCTCGTGACGAAGGGTGCGCCGGAGGCGGTCGTGGCGGCGTCGAGCAGCGTGCGCGAGGACCACAAGGCCCGAGCGATTCGCAAGGCCGAACACGATCGGCTGGCCAAGCTCGTCGACGGCGCTTCGGCCGACGGGTTCCGGCTGGTCGCCGTGGCTTCGAGGGTGCTGCGACCCGACGAGCTCAAAGCTCTGCTGGTGCCGGCAGCCACCCCTGGAGCAAAGGCACCCGCGGGCGTCTCGCTATCCGACGCGTCTCGGCTCGAGCGCGATCTCACGTTCGAGGGCGTCATCCTCTTCAGCGACCCGCCCAAACCCGACGTCGGCAAGGCGATCGCGTCACTGGCGGAGCAGGGGATCGCCCTCAAGATCATCACCGGCGACAACGACCTGGTAGCGCGCCACGTCGCGGGCCTGGTCGGTCTTACCGTGGACGGCGTCCTGACCGGCGACCAGATGCGGAAACTGACCCACCCGGCGTTGGTCGCTCGGGCGCCCCGGACGACGATCTTCGCCCGTGTCGACCCCGACCAGAAGCTTCAGGTCATCCGAGCCCTGCGCGACTCGGGGCATGTCGTCGGCTACATGGGCGACGGCATCAACGACGCCCCGGCGCTCCACGTCGCCGACGTCGGGATCAGCGTCGACAACGCCACCGACGTGGCCCGTTCCGCGGCCGACATCATCCTCCTCGAACCGAGCCTGGCCGCGATCAGCCAGGGCGTGACCGAAGGCCGCCGGACGTTCGCCAACACCCTCAAGTACATCCGCATGGGCACCAGCTCCAACTTCGGCAACATGCTGAGCATGGCCGGCGCGGCCGCGCTCCTGCCGTTCCTGCCGATGACTCCCGGTCAGATCCTGCTCAACAACCTGATCTACGACGCCTCGCAGACCGCGATCCCTTCGGACAACGTGGACTCGGACGTGGTCGCCGAACCGGCCCGCTGGGACGTGCACGCCATCGAGCGGTTCATGGTCGTATTCGGGCCGATCTCCTCGATCTTCGACTACGTCACCTTCGGTCTGCTGCTCCTGATGCTCGGTAGCAACGAAGATTCGTTCCACACGGGCTGGTTCGTCGAATCGCTGTTCACCCAGATCCTGGTGGTGCTGGTGATACGCACCCGCCGCACGCCGTTCTGGCGCAGCCGGCCGAGCAAGCAGCTTGGAGCCGCGATCGTGGCGGCGCTGGCGGCGGCGGTTCTGGTCCCGCTGAGCCCACTCGGGCCGGTGGTTGGGTTCGGCGCTTTGCCGTGGCAGTTCTGGCTTCTCCTGGTCGCGATCGTCGCGGGCTACCTGACGCTCGTGGAGCTGACCAAATACTGGTTCGACCGGCGAGAGGCCCGCCGACCGGACGCCGTCGCTCGCCAGAAGGTCATGACCGCCAGTCGGGCGAGCGCGCCTCGCCAGTAGTTGGCCGGCGAAGGACGTGCGGCTCTTACACTGCGCTTACGTGATGGGCTCAGCCAGTCGATCGGCGCCAAGGAGAGCTTCGAAAAGGTGATCCTCCACCACGCCCGCCCAGCCACCGTCGCCGCTATGACGCTGGTCGTCGCGCTGGCCGTCGCCGGCTGCGGCCAGCACAAGGCAACGCAGGCGCCATCGAACACGCCCGAGCCAACGTCGAGCGCGGCGTCCGCGTCCGCCTCTGTGTCGACGGTCGAGTCGGGCGGCGCCTCACCCTCGGGTTCGAGTTCGACCGCGTCGCCGGGCTCGGCTTCCAGTTCGGCGACGGCGCACGCCAGCGTTCCGGCGACGCCGGATGCGGTTGCGAGCGAGCTCGACCAGATCGACCAGCTCATCAACGACATCAACAACTCGATCTCGGACTCCGACTCGTCGCAGCAAGGCGGCGAGTAGATGGTTCGGGCGTGGGAGATCTCATGAAGTCAGGAATTCGTACAGCGAATAGCCGATGGTTATGGTGTCGCTTGGGCGTCCCGCGCAACGGCGCATCGAGCGCGACCCAGCGACGGCCAGCCCACTAGGCGCGCGCCCGGCCCCGGGGACGGGCGCGCGCTCGAACGGGAGGGCTACCCTATCAGCGCACGACACCGCGATCCCAGCCACGATCGGAAGGAAGCAATGGACCTAACTGCTGTCACGTCGAAGCGGGACTGGTGGCCCAATCAGCTCAACCTCGCGAGCCTCCACCGGAACTCCTCTCTATCCGATCCCATGGCCAAGGGGTTCAAGTACTCGGACGAGTTCAGGAAGCTAGACCTCGAGGCCCTCAAGCAGGACCTCTTGGAGGTCATGACCACCTCGCAGGACTGGTGGCCGGCCGACTTCGGTCACTACGGACCGCTATTCATCCGGATGGCCTGGCATAGCGCGGGCACGTACCGGATCAGCGACGGCCGCGGCGGCGAGTCCCGCGGTACCCAGCGGTTCGCGCCTCTCAACAGCTGGCCCGACAACGCGAACCTCGACAAGGCGCGCCGGCTGCTCTGGCCGATCAAGCAGAAGTACGGCCGGAAGATCTCGTGGGCGGACCTCATCGTCTTCGCCGGCAACTGCGCCCTCGAGTCGATGGGCTTCAAGACATTCGGATTTGGCGGTGGCCGCGAGGACGTGTGGGAGCCCGACGACACCGACTGGGGCCCCGAGACAACCTGGCTTGCGGACAAGCGCCACAGAGGCGACCGGGAGCTGGCCAACCCGCTCGCGGCCGTGCAGATGGGCCTCATCTACGTCAACCCCGAAGGCCCGAACGGCAACCCCGATCCCATCGCCGCCGCGAAGGACATTCGCGAGACTTTCCGCCGCATGGCGATGAACGACGAGGAGACCGTGGCGCTCATCGCTGGTGGGCACTCGTTCGGCAAGACCCATGGGGCGGGCCCAGCGACCCACGTCGGCCCGGAACCCGAGGCGGCCCCTCTCGAAGCGCAGGGCCTCGGCTGGAAGAGCAGCTATGGCACCGGCAAGGGCGGCGACGCCATCACCAGCGGCCTCGAGGTCACCTGGACCACGACGCCGACGAAGTGGAGCAACAACTTCTTCGAGAACCTGTTCGGCTACGAATACAAGCTCGTCAAGAGCCCGGCCGGTGCCAACCAGTGGGTTGCGGAAGGTGGCGCGGGCACGGTTCCGGATGCCCACGACCCCTCGAAGCGCCATGCGCCCACGTTGCTGACCACGGACTTGTCGCTCCGGTTCGACCCAGCGTACGAGAAGATCTCGCGGCGCCTCTACGAGCACCCCGAGGAGTTCGCCGAAGCGTTCGCTCGAGCGTGGTTCAAGCTGACGCACAGAGACATGGGGCCGGTCTCGCGATATCTCGGCCCGCTGGTTCCGGCCGAGCGGCTGATCTGGCAGGACCCTGTCCCCGCCGTCGACCACGAGCTGATCGGCGACCAGGACATCGTCGCCCTGAAGGGCAAGATCCTCGGGTCCGGGCTGTCCGTCTCCGCGCTGGTCTCGACCGCCTGGGCATCGGCGGCATCGTTCCGCGGCACCGACCGACGCGGCGGGGCCAACGGAGCGCGCATCCGCCTCGCCCCGCAGAAGGACTGGGAGGTGAACGACCCGTCCGAGCTGGCGAAGGTGCTCGAGACGCTCGAGCGAATCCAGTCGGACTTCAACCGCGCGCAGGCCGGCGGGAAGCGGGTCTCGCTCGCCGACCTGATCGTCCTGGGCGGGTGCGCGGCGGTCGAACAGGCCGCCAAGAATGCTGGGCAGAACGTCGAGGTGCCGTTCGCGCCCGGGCGCACGGATGCCTCGCCGGAGCAGACCGACGTCGAGTCGTTCGCCGTGCTCGAACCTCGCGCCGACGGGTTCCGCAACTACGTGGCGGCCGGCCAGACGGCGCCGGCGGAAGCGCTGCTGGTCGATCGGGCTCAGCTCCTGACGCTGACCGCGCCAGAGGTGACGGTGCTCGTGGGCGGCATGCGAGTCCTGGGCGCGAACGCCGCAGGGATGCGGCACGGCGTGTTCACCGATCGTCCCGGGACGCTCACCAACGACTTCTTCGTCAATCTCCTCGACATGGGCACGGAGTGGAAGGCGACCTCGGAAGCCGCGGACCTGTTCGAGGGTCGCGACCATGGGACGGGCAAGCTCAAGTGGACCGGCACCCGCGTGGACCTGGTCTTCGGGTCCAACTCCCAGCTACGAGCCTACGCCGAGGTCTATGCGAGCTCCGATTCGCAGGAGTCGTTCGTGCGCGCCTTCGTGGCGGCCTGGACCAAGGTGATGAACCTCGATCGCTTCGACCTGGCCTGAGCTCGGAGCGTTGTGGTAGCCCAATCGGCTCAAGTTGCCCCTCGCTCACGACAAGCAGAATGTCGTGTTGAGCGTGAAGGGAATTCTGGAGCGGGAGACCGGATTCGAACCGGCGACATTCTGCTTGGGAAGCAGACACTCTGCCAACTGAGTTACTCCCGCTCGGAGCAAGGTGAGTTATAGCAGATCGCGCGAGCAGGGCGGAATGGGGTTGACAAAGGCCTTTCGCTCGTGGCGGCATTGTGCGCTGTTGGCAGACGCTGGGTCTCGAGGACTGCTTCCGCCGCAATGCCCATAGCATCGCTAGGGCAGCCCGCCGGGTGGTTGCCTTCGCTCGACCAGCCGACGTCGCTGGTAGTTACGACCGTATTCGTAGCGATGCTCCTCGTGGCAATCGGGATGGAACACTGGCTCGCCACGACTGGACCGGGCGCCCTGCTGCGGGGTGAGCAGCATGGGCTGGCGGCAGCGATGACATCGACCGGCAGCGCGGTCGAGTCTGAGGGATTCGACGAAGTCCAGAGCGATCAGGCCGGACAGAGCCTCGGGCACAACGCTCGACAGTACGCCTCGGTCGAAGGTGATGAGATCGAGGGGAGTCGAAACCTCCGCGTCATCATCCGGGTTGGCAAGCTCGAAGTCGCCGAGCCAGGCGGCGCGGGCATGAACATCGCGCCGCAGGATGTCGTCGAGTTCCATGACGACGCTCGGGTCTATGGCGTTGAAACCGAGATCGATCCTGCGGTAGTCGCCAAAGTCCTCGGGAGCGCCGACCGCTCGCCCGATTAGCTTCTGCATGGCTCGCATCTCGGTGAGCGCCGCTTCGTTGGCCTGCGGCTCGTAGGGGGCGATGCCGTGATAGAGAGGCGGGTCGGTCGGCTTGCCGAACAGACCTGACACCAAGTAGGCGATCTCTTCGTAGGTCCGGTATGCCAAGGCCTGTGAGTGCGACAGGAAGGCCGATCCTGGGAGCTCCGCGATTTTGTCCGGTCGGTTGAGCAGCAGACAGCCGCCAGGGAACAGCCACCCAAACAGCATCATCCCCCGAACGACAGGATCGAAGTGGGCGGCCGAAATCTGCTGGCTATGGCGACGCATAGTTCTGGTGGGCAAACCCAAGATCGGCTCGGCATCCTCGAAAAGGAAGTCGTCACGCTCGCCTGGCGTTGGTGGTCGCAGGCCCCAGGCTTTGCGAGCCGGTGCGAGGGCCAGGCCGGTGACAAGCTGAGTCAGGGAGTCGGCGCTGGACAGGTCAGTGAAGTGAAGGGCGAGCCATAGGCGTCTCATGGACCCACCATAGCGAGGACGCCAGAACACAACAATGCTGAGAGGGTGTGAGTTCTCAAGTACACGTGCTCAGACAACGACGGTGACCGAGCCCTCCGCTTCCAGAGCCTGTCTGAGTTGAGGGCTACGGCACGCTGGGCTTATCGTGTCGTCGTTCCGATTCCTCTGGCGCGAAATGCCGTTAGCTCCGGCCAGCGAGCCAGGCCATGTCGCGCTCGACATCCTTGTCGTCGCTCATGTGGCCCATGTCCTCCTGGACCCGCGTCCTGGCGCGCGTAGGGATCGCAACGGGAGTGCGGCGGTAAAGTACGCTGGGAGTCGTGGGGATCCACGTGCCTATCTGGAGTGCTGACACTGATGCCGCGCGCTGATCTCCTTCTCGCCTTGGTTCGGGCTTCTGCGCGCTCCGATTCCAGCAGTTTCAGGCAATCCCTGGAGGCGATCATTGCCGAGGAACGCGCCAAGCAGCACAACGTGCTGGCCGACCGGCTTGCCGAGTACGTGGCCCCCCCGACGCGCTACCTGACTCCAAACACGCCGGCCCCCCAGAACGGCTCGGGCTCCCTGGAAGCCCCGGCCCAATACCTGCTCGAGCTTCAGCCTCGAAGGCGGCTAGACGAACTTGTCCTTACAGACGCGAACCGGAGCGACGTCGAGGAGTTCCTCGAGGAGCAGAATCGGCAGGACCTTCTTCGATCCTTCGGCCTCGAACCCCGGCACAAGATCCTTCTGTGGGGCCCTCCGGGCAACGGCAAGACGTCACTGGCGGAGGCCATCGCCGAAGCGTTGGCCCTCCCCTTGCTCGTGGTCAGATACGAAGGCGTCATTGGCTCCTACCTTGGCGAGACCGCTCTCAGGCTGAGTCGCGTCTTTGAGTTCGTGCGACTGCGCCATTGCGTGCTCTTCCTTGACGAGTTCGACACGCTGGGAAAGGAGCGAGGCGACGCCCACGACACCGGCGAGATCAAGAGAGTTGTGAGTTCGCTGCTCCTGCAAATTGACGCCTTACCTGCATATGTCGTCGTCGTGGCGGCTACCAACCATCCGGAGTTGCTCGACCGGGCAGTGCGGCGTCGGTTTGACCTGGGCCTGGAACTCGCCGCTCCGAACGCTGTCCTCCTCGATCGCTGGCTGGTCACTCTAGAGCAACGACTCGGCCAACCGCTCGCGGGCAATAGGCCGCTGCTCACTCGCACTCTGTCTGGCGCTAGCTACTCCGATCTCGAGGCGTTCGCCCTCGACGTGCTGCGCCGCCGCGCCTTGGCTCCCGACGCAACGACTGAACAAGTCCTGAGATCACGGCTGAAACGACGGGCAAAGACATCCAGTTGACCGGGGGGGTTATGGCACATCATCCGCACATCATCTTTCCCACTCCCGGCATCGCCGCACAACGCCGGCTAACATCCGGTCCTTCGCCGATTCATCGACCGGCTCGAGGGCGACAGATCGACCGGCTCGCGCCGGTGTTCGCGGAACTCGAGCAGGCATTCCAGGCACATCGAGTCGAGCTTCGCTCCGACATGACTGGCATCGAGCCCGAAGAGGTCCTTGTTCTCGAGACCGCTGGGCGAGTGGAGGATTTCGTCAAGGCACTTCAGGGAATGCGCGGGCTGGAGTGGCTGGGCGATATCGACATCGACGAGATTGCCCCGGACGAGGACTTCTACATCGGCGAGCACGAGGCCAAGAACCTCCCGGGTCGCCTCTACTTGGTTATGACAAATCAACAAGGCCTCAGGCAGCTCCTGTCTATGTGGAGACTGTACGAAGCCCATCCCGACGCGCCACCGTTCGCCCGAGGTCGAATGAAATGGCGCGATCTGTTCGATCAGCTTCACGCGGTGCGGCCGTGGGGACCTGAGGATCGCCTCCGCGAAACTGGCCTCGAAGATGAGCTCAACGACATCGTGCCTGGCGCCCAGGAAGTGGTAGTCGCCGAGATCGAGCTTTGGTATCGCGCTGAGGATCAGGCAAGGCGCGTCGCTTCGGAGGCGGTCAAGGCGGCCGTCGCCGAAGCGCACGGCTCTGTCACGGGCGAAGCGTCGATCCCCGACATTCGATATCACGCCCTCTTGGCGACGCTTCCCCTCGAATCAGCGCGGGAAATCGTCCGGCACGAAGGGTCGCTCGTTCGCATGGGACACGTCCTCGACATACGCCCTGCCGGCCAGTCAGTGTCAACCCCGACCGATCAACCCGAAGCGGATAACCCCTCGCCACGAACCATGGACCCTGTCGCAACCGCCCCGGTCGTTGCCATGTTGGATGGACTGCCGCTGCAACAACATCAGGCCTATGCGGGAGCGCTTGTGGTTGATGATCCCGACGGGTGGGAGGAGACATACCCGGTTTCAGCTCGCAACCACGGCACCGCGATGGCCTCGCTCATTCTTCGGGGCGACTTGACCCAGCCGGGCTCATCATCGCGACCGCTGTACGTCCGGCCGATCCTACGGCCCGACGTGGCTCGTCCTAACCAACCGGAGTGTTTTCCTGGCGATGTGCTGCCGATCGATCTCGTTCACCGGGCGATCCGACGTCTCTTTGAAGGGTCGGCGGAGGAGGGACCGGCGGCACCGAGCGTTCGGATCATCAACCATTCCGTGGCGGATCGAAGGCGCGAGTTCTTCGGTTCGGTCGGTGCTTGGGCACGTCTGCTGGACTACCTCGCCTGGAAGTACAGCGTTCTGATAATCGTTCCAACAGGCAACTATGACTCGCCGCTTACGGTCCCTGGTCTGTCCGCGGCCGACCTGCAAGCCCACCGTGACACGCTAGGCGATGCCACTCTCAACGCGATGGCGCTGTCGCCGTGGGCTAGAAGGCTTATCTCGCCAGCCGAAGGCATAAATGTTCTCACGGTCGGGGCGATTCACTCGGACCAATTCACAGGGAACGAGGGGGTCGAGCTGGACCCGCTCCCGGCCGGGATGCCCAGCCCAGTGTCCAGACACGGACCCGGGTTCCGCAGATCGGTGAAGCCAGATCTCGCCCTCCCTGGCGGGCGCCAGCCTTACTCCGCTGAGGACTCAGTTGGGGGGGCCCTGCTCCGGCCACGGCACACCGGACGCCCCCCAGGCCAACTCGTGGCCTGTCCAAGTGATTCCGGAAGCCTCACAGCGACGCGTTACTCTCGAGGAACGAGCAACGCAACGGCACTCGCAAGCAGGGCGGCGGCGACGCTCTACGAGATGCTCGGGCAGCTTCGAGACCGACCCGGGGGCGACCGATTGGACCCACAGCACGAAGCCGTAATCCTCAAGGCCCTGCTGGTTCATGGAGCAACATGGCCTGACCTCGACACCTTGGCCAAGGCCGATCCGGCGAGAGATCCTCGCGACTTGGCATGTCGTCTCGTCGGTTACGGCGAGTTGCGGTCCGATCGAGTTCTCGCTTCCGAGGACAATCGCGTCACGCTGATCGGTTGGGGAACACTCACGGACGGATCGGCCAACCAGTTCGAGATTCCACTGCCCCCGTCGCTCAGTGGCCAGCGGGGCGCTCGCCGCCTAACCGTGACACTCGCCTGGATGAGCCCCGTGTCGTCGCAGCATCGAGCTTATCGGCGCGTTGCTCTTTGGTTCGATCCATATGGCCCCGATCGAAACGTCGACGACGCCATGACCTCACTCGGGCTGTCCAGATTGGATGGCAACCATGCCCGACCCCGACGCGGCACCGTGCAACACGAGGTATTCACCGGGGAGGAGGCGGCCATATTCGAGGATGGCCGCCGGTGCATAATCCAAGTCAACTGCAGAGCGGAAACCGAGGGCTACGAGGGGCGGGTCAGGTACGGGCTCGCGGTCACCATCGAATCCGCTGCGGCTTTGCCGCTATACGAGGAGATCGCCTCCAGGATCCGGCCTGCAGTTGGAGTCACAACGACGGCGCCGTAGGAGCATTGGCAAGTTGGATAGGCCGATCCCGAGCAAACTCCGAGACGACCACGGCACATAGCCGCGGGTTTTTGTGGGAGGGACGCATGTCCGTGGTCCTGCTTTTTGGCAACGGATTGTCCTGCAGCTTCGACAGCCGTCTCACGACGCGCGCGATAACTGATCGGGTTCTGCAGAGGCTTGGCCCCGAATATGTGGATGCGCTTGACGCGCTCGCCGAGCTAGCAGGTGGGCCGCCGTTGTGACGGGAGGCGAGTCCCTTGGCGAGGAATGTGCGGACTGGAGGTACGAGGGCGACGGATGACAAGCCTCCGGGCGGTGCACAGGGGTTTGGCACTGCCTGAGGCGGCCCCGTTCAGGCCGCGACGTCCAGGCGGCTAGTCGCGGCCTCGATCAACGGCGCGATCTCTTGGTAGCTTCGCTCCAGTCGCGCCCACAACTCTGCCAACTCGGGGTCCGCGATGTGGTCAGCCTTGATGCCGTACTCAAGCGCCGCCCACAGACCTCCCTCCCACCGGATCTTCTGAGCAAGCGTTTTCTCGTCAAATCTGTCAAGCACGGCCATCGACTTCTCCTCTGTAGTCGTAACCTATCTCCGTTCCGTGTCACCTAGCTGAGTCCGTTTGACGCGCGATCCAAAACCGTCGTCTACGCGGTCATCGCCAGCAACGCAGCGGCGTTGCCCGGCAAGCTGCCCTTCTTCAGCCGGCTCAACCTCTGGCAAGCCCGCCGGCATCTGGCAGCGACGCTCGACTACCAAGTCGAGTTCCTGGGCATCCCATTCGCATAGGGCCGGAGTCACAGAGGCGACGTTGATCGAGGCGCCTGCCCCCGATCTGCGTACGCCCTCACGATCACGAGTTTTATGGTGAGCTCGACGCCTCGGCTGTGGGCTCTGACCGCCCGCCAAAGCCTGATCCGAGGGTGGATTTGCCACGACCTGACTTGTCTGGACCTGGTTCCCACAGGCTTTGCCGGCGCAGCAGAATGTCGGGTCCGACTCTCGCGCCTCATGCCCAACCATGGTGGCAAGAGCGACGGGTCGAGGGCTGACCACAGAAACCGGCCCTAGAGAGGGGAAAGTGGCTGGGGCTTCCGGCATTCCGGAGGGTTAGCTGACGATCCACTCGATGACCCCGCGTGGTAGTCGCGCGACCGGGGGAGCCCGGAACGCGCCTCGCCGGGCCTACCTGGCGACCCGTGCGCCCCCGCCCCGTATGACCTGCTCGACCTCGGCCAGCGTGGCCATTGAGGTGTCGCCCGGAGTCGTCATGGCGAGGGCGCCGTGGGCCGCTCCGTACTCGACCGCGCGTGCCGGCCCCAGCCCCGAGAGGAACCCATATGCGAGCCCGGCCACGAAGGAATCGCCTCCTCCGACCCGGTCACAGATCTCCAGGTCGGGGCGAGGAGTCGCTGTATACAGCTCGCCGTCGGACCAGCACACGGCCCCCCAGTCGTTGCGGGTCGCGGTCCGGGCGGCACGGAGCGTCGTGGCCACGACGCGGAGGTTTGGATACGCTGCCACGACATGCTCGATCATCCGCCCGAAGTTCTCGGGGTCGAGGGCGGAGAGATCGGTGTCGAGCCCCGCAACCTCGAAGCCAAGGGCAGCTGTGAAGTCCTCCTCGTTTCCGAGCAGCACGTCGACACTGCTGACGATGTCGCGGTTAACCGCCTGCGCGCGCTCCTTTCCGCCGATGGAGCGCCAGAGGGACGGGCGGTAGTTGAGGTCGTAGCTCACGACCGCGCCGTGGCGGCGAGCGGCCGCGATTGCCTCGCGGGCGACGTCGGGGGTCGTCTCGGACAGGGCCGCGTAGATGCCGCCCGTGTGGAACCAACGCACACCCTCGGACCCAAAGATGTGGTCCCAGTCGATGTCGCCTTGGCTCATTTGAGACGCAGCCGTGTGGCCGCGGTCGTACATGCCCAACGCCGCGCGCGCGCCGTAGCCACGCTCGGTGAAATTGAGCCCATTGCGAGTAGTCCGTCCTACTCCATCGAACGGGACCCAACGGACATGGGACTGGTCGACGCCGCCCTGGCGAATGAAATCCTCGATCAGCCGGCCCACCGGGTTATCGGCGAGCGCCGTGACGACCGCCGCCCGCATTCCGAAGCAGCGTGCGAGGCCCCGCGCCACGTTGTACTCGCCGCCACCCTCCCAGCACGCGAACTGGCGCGTCGTGGCGATGCGTCCCTCGCCAGGATCGAGCCGGAGCATCACCTCGCCGAGGGCGACGATGTCCCAGCGGCAGTTCTCGGCCGGAAGGATGGAGAGGGCGGGCGATACCATAGGGCGATTCTCCTCAGTCTGGAACGGCCGCCACGGCCATCAGCTCGCTCGTGCGGCGCGAGCCGTTCGGACGAGTTCGACGGCCCCGCGTGCCCGCTGCACCACCGAGTCTAAGTCGCCCGCTGCGAGAATCGCGGGCGGTGCGATCCATGAGCCGCCGCACGCCATGACATTGGGCTGGGCCAGGTACTCGACGAGGTTACCCGGGTCGATGCCGCCCGTAGGCACGAACATAACCGCCCCGTAGGGCCCGATCATGGCCTTGAGGAATCGCACGCCGCCAAGAACCTCGGCGGGAAAGAGCTTGAGAACCTCGATGCCGCGCCCGAGGTTCGCCTCGATCTCGCTCGGGGTCGCCACGCCGGGGATCATCAGGATCCCCTCGCGAAGCGCCAGATCGACGATATCCTGACTCGTACCCGGGGATACGAGGAACTGGGCGCCCGCCGCGATCGCCGCCCGCGCCTGTGTCACGGTGAGGACCGTCCCGGCGCCCACCAGCATTGCCGGGACGTCGGCGCGGATCCGCTCGATCGCCTGTGGTGCCCCCTCACCACGGAACGTGATCTCGACGCAGGGCAATCCCGCCTCCACGAGTGCAGCCCCCAGCCCGGCGGCGATCGAGGGAACGGGTGGCTGCACGACGGGAACGACGCCGCAGTCGCGGATCCGCTCGAGAACCGTCATGTCACGACGCCCCGTCACAGATCGGACAGATCGCGCGAGAGGCGCAACCCCAGTTCCTGTATCCGCGGCCCCGCCAGGCGGCTGGACGGGCCGGAGATGCCCGCTGCACCGATCAGGGATCCGCGGACTCGCACCGCCGCCGCCACGCACGTGACTCCGTCGAACGTCTCGTTACGATCCACCGCGAAGCCCGCCTCGCGCGCCTCGTCGAGCCGTCCACGAAGCTCGATCGGTCCCTTCGCCGACCACTCGGTCCCGCTGGAATACGTGAGGCGGCCAAGCTCCGCATCGAGCGCGGCCGGATCGAGGGCTGCGAGATAGGCTTTGCCGAGTCCGGAGCAGTGCATCGGCCGGACCGTGCCGAGCTGCTCGAAAACGGCGACCACATGGCGGGATGGAAAGAACGCCAAATACACCATGGTTCCGTTTGCCGGCACAGCCAGCATCGTTGCCTCGCCGCATTCGTCGCGAATCGCCGCCAGCACCGGGTCGATGAGCTGGCTCCAGTCGGCATGCGGCTCCCGGAGCGCGACCAGTCCGAAGAACTTCGAGGGGACGGTCGAGAATCGCTTTGTCGCCTCGTCACGCGCGACATATCCGGTCGCGACGAGCTCCGCGAGGAGTCGCAGCGCGGTGCTCCGGTTCACGTTGAGCACGCGCGCGACCTCCGCGGCCGTGAGGGAGTGTTCTGCGAGGGTCTCGATCGTTCTTAGTGCCCGCTGGATCGGCGACACGGATGGGTGACTCGCCTCGTGCGGAAGGGCATCGCTGTTAGGGGCCTCCGGCACACTCATCGATCGTCCGTCCCGTCTGCTTCTGCGAACAGCCGCTCCGCTGTGGCTCGGTTCAGCCGGAAGGATTGCTCCGCCTGCTCGTCCCAGCCGAACACCTGGATGGTAAGGATTCCGTCGAAACCGACCGACCGAAGAGCGCCGCATATCTCCGCCCAGTCGAGCTCGCCATGGCCAATGTCGAAGTGCTGATGGACGCGGGTTGTCAGCCCCGGAGGGTTAACGATAGTGCGCCCGGGCCGGTAGGTATCCGCGATGTGGATGTGATCGAACCATCCGCGAGCGTACTCGACCTGGTCGGCAACCGTGCCCCCGAGGTAGTACGTGTGCGGCACGCAGTGGAGGTAGCGGAACCGGCCACTCCCGATGGCGCGCACCAGGTCCACGGCGTCCACGGTCGTCTCGACGAAATCCCAGGGGTGCGGTTCGGCCACCACATCGATGCCCTCTCGTTCGAGCACGGGCAGGAGAGTCTCGATCGAGCGGAGGAACGCAGCGCGGCACTCGCCCGGGCGGTTCGGGTCGCCGGACAACTCGCTGTTGATGCGGCTGCACCCGAGCTCCACGGCCGCGGCGATCCCCTGGCGCCACCATGCGACGGCCTGCGCCCGGACATCCTCGTCAGGACTGGACCAAGCCTGAATCACGGCAACCGAGGCGATCTGGACGCCCGACGCTCCGGCTTCCCGCCGAATCCGAGCCAGGTCCGTGGGCGAGGCGCAGACCGCCTTGAACGCCGGGATGAAGTCATCCCGGTTGCCGAGCTCCACGTACGCGTACCCTGCCTCCGCCGCGGACCGGAGCCCTGCCTCGACGGGTCGCGCGTTGAGCATCGCGGGGTCGAGCGCAATCTTCATGACGGCTGTTTCCCCCAGACACCGTCCGGGACAATGACCGCCTTTCCGGGCACCTGCTTATTCCGCAGCGCCGCGAGAGCGTCGTTCGCGTCGGACAGCCGCCATTGGTTGATCTCAGGGAGTCGTATCTGTCTCGACGATGCGAGATCGATGATCGACTCGAGGTCCTGGCGGCGACCGGAACGGATCCCCCGGATGTCCGCCTCCTTGCGGGCCACGGCGGCGAAATCCATCTCCGGCACTCGAGCGTACCCCGCGAGCAGGTACATGCCGCGGGGCCCCAGCGCCTGCACCCCAGGCCCGACCACCCCGCCACTCCCGGCGCAATCGATCACCACGTCGACCGGCTGAGCCGCAGCGCGAATGGAGTCGACGACATCGTGACCGATGCGCTCGAGCGCATCGCGGCGAAGTGGGCTCGGCTGAACCACCTGGACGGGGACACCCTTGACGCGGAGCAGTTCGGCGCACATGTACCCGATCGGGCCGGCGCCCAGCACGAGAACGCTGCGTGGCTCGCGGGTCAGAGCAACCCGCACGCTGTTCGCGGCAGTTGCCCCGCAGTCGACCAGCGAAGCCGCCTCGGCCCAGGGCAGGGTGGGCGGAATTTCGACGAGCTGGCGCGCATGGACGCGCAGGTACTCGGCGTAGCCGCCCCAGACGCCAAGAACTCCCGTGACTGAGACAAGATCCGGGCACAGGCGCTCGTCTCCGCTCCTGCACCACCGGCACGTGCCGTCCCCGGTGAAATTCGTCATCGTTACTCGCCGGCCGAGCCAACCTCGGGCCCCATCACCTGCCGCGACCACGACTCCCACAGCCTCGTGGCCAAGGACGAACGGGGTCTCGGGCCGGTATGACTCCCCGGCAAGGATATGGAGATCCGTGCCGCAGATGCCGCACGCCTCCACGCGGAGAACGACATCGTCCTCTGCCTCCGGCGACGGAAACGCGACCGTTGCGATCTCGAGCCGCTCTGTCGGTATCTCGCGTGCGACTGCGGCCTGCATGGTTGTCATCACGGCAGATCTGTCCCTTGCACCGTTCGCCCTCGGGTCGTTGTCGAATGTTGCACGTCGCGCAACGCAGCTCGCTACGCGATGGAAATAGTGACACAAGGGGCCGACGAGACGCAAGCGCAATTGTGCGTATTGCGCCGGCTTAGCCCATTGACGCCCGAAACACGGCTGACTACCATGCCCTCGCTGCATGCAACGTGTATCGGCGCTGCATCATCTGCAATGACTCGGCCCTGATCTGAATTGACGCCTTGGTCGCGACCGGGAGACTGCTTAAGAGACCGGCGTCGAGCGTGACGCGGCTCTCTGCGTCTGGCGAGCATCGGGAGGTACTGTGAGTGGACGACGTGTGGGGAATCGCCGGTAGGACGTGCCTGGTGACCGGCGCGGCATCTGGAATCGGTCTAGCCACGGTGCTCAGATTGATCGGCGCGGGTTGCCGGACGGCTGCACTGGACCGGGACAAGGAGGGCCTGTCCAGACTGGTAGCCCAAGCAGGCGAGAGCGCATGCGTCCCGGTCGTCGCCGACCTTGCCGACGAAGAGGGAACGCGCCGCGCAGTCCGCGAGGCGATCGAGCGCCTGGGTGGCCTCGACATCGTTGTCAACAACGCCGGCATCGGCTTTCGCGGCGATGTCCTCGAGACCACCCTTGACCAATGGGACCTCACGTTCGCGATCAACGTCCGGGCTCCGCTGGTCGTGTGCCAGGAGGTCCTCCCACAGATGCTCGAGCGTGGCTCGGGGGTGATCGTGAACGTCGCGTCCGTGGGCGGGATAATTGGGATCCCGTCTCGGGCCGCCTACGGAGCGTCGAAGGCGGCGCTGATCTCGCTCACCCGGAGCCTGACTGTCGATTACGCAGGCCGGGGCATTCGTGCGAACTGCGTTGCGCCCGGAACCATCGAGACGCCGTGGGTGGACCGGATCGTCGCCGGCGCCGATCAGCCCGAGGCCCTGCGTCAGCAGATGGCGGACCGGCAAATCATCGGCAGACTCGGGGCGGCCGAGGAGATCGCCGACGCGATTCTGTTCCTCGCGTCGGCCCGGGCCTCGTTCTTCCATGGCTCAGCCGTCGTCGTGGACGGCGGATATAGCGCCCGGTAGGCCACGACCGACCGCGCCGAACAACGCGGCCGATCACCTTCGAGTCTCTCGGTCGCGCCGACGAGAATCCGCCACCGCACCAGCACGGCATGCGCTTTGGGAGCGACACGCGCGCCTCGAGACTGCGGCCGCCCCGTGCTCCCGTGGCCTCTCTTGACGTCACCTGGTGGGCCTGTTTCCGACCGGGAGGCGGCAGTATCAAGGCCGTCGCTGGCGAATCCGCATCGCGTTGCAGTAGAAGCACCAATATGTTGCATACAGAGGCGTATTGCGCAGCGCCATACGATATGTTCACCAATCCACCCTAGCGAAAAGGAGGAGCCGGCCGGAAGCGTAGCTGCGAGTCCGCCCACCGCAAAGGATCGCAGACACGGGCGGCGTGGCTGGTTTCCGCAGCCGCGAGACCAGCGTGCCTCGGGGGTGTCCGGGTAGTCAGTCAATCAAGCGAGGACAGAGAGCCCTCTTGAGGGTGCCGAGCCTGAGCGTCTCCAGTGGTCCGATCGGCATCGAGGAACGCCGACGATGAATTCAAGGAGGAAGGAAGCATGTTCCGACACCAACCGCATGTGAAGGGCTGCGCTGTGGCGCTCGTCGCTGTGCTCGTCGTGGGCTGCTCAAGCGGCGCGACGACGACTCCGACCGCGTCCCTTGCGACAACAGCGGCGTCCGCGACAACAGCGGCGTCCGCAACTGTCGCTCCGTCAACCGCCGCGCAACTGCCGTCATGCGCCAAATACGGGAACATCACGCTGAACGTCGGTTTCTCTGAGGCCGGCGAGGCCATCCTGGCCCAATTCAAGCAGGAGGCACAGTCGTTCCAGACGGCCAACCCGAACGTCACGGTGGTTGTGAACGCCAAGGACTGGTCCTCATCCATCGCCACCATCAAACTCCAAATGTCCGGCGACAATCCGCCCGACGTCATGCAGGGTAACGAAGGCTGGGCGATCGACGGGGCCCTGTGGAAGGCCGGGCTCCTCATGAATCTCGACGACTACGCGACGAAATTCGGCTGGAACGACGCGTTCCCCGCGAACGCGCTCATGGTCAACAAGTTCACGGCCGACGGCAAGACGATGGGCCAGGGCAATCTCGTCGCTGTTCCGCCAGCCATCCAGTACGTCGGTGTGTTCTACAACAAGAAGCTGCTCACGCAGCTCGGCGTGACGGACGTCTCCACGATCGACACAAAGGACGCGTTCCTTGCTGCGCTCGATAAGGCCAAGGGCGCCGGGCTCCTCCCGGTCATGCTCGGCGACTCGGACAAGTGGCCACTTGAGCACAACCTGTCGCTGCTTAACGGCTGGTACGTAACGCCGCAGGCGATCAACGACTGGGTGTTTGACAAGGCCGGGAGCACCTACGACGACGCAGCTCACTTGCAAGGTTCCACGGACCTCGCCTCCTGGATGGCGAAGGGCTACTTCAACAGCGATGCCCTGGCGACGAGCTTCGCCGACGCCACCACTCGCTTCGGCAAGGGCGAGGGCGTGTTCTTCATCACCGGCACGTGGGCGCTCGGCGACCTCGACAAGTCGATGGGCACGAACGTCGGCTTCATGCTCTTCCCGGCCGGCCCGAGTGGGACGCACGCGGCGGTCGGAGGGTACAGCTTGCCGTTCACCATCTCGTCAAAGACTAAGTATCCCGACTGCGCGGCTTCCTTCGTCAACTACGTGACCGCCAGCCCCGAGGCCATCCAGGCCCAGATCGCGGCCGGCCGTCCGTCAGTCACGAACGCCGGCGCAAACGCGACGATCACCGACCCACTCCTCAAGCAGATGGTGACCGAGTACCAGAAACTGAACTCGGAGAAGGGCCTGTTCACTTGGGAAGACTGGGCGACGCCCACCATGCTGACGCTGCAGGAGTCGCAGATGCAACTGCTTCTCGGCGGCAAGATCACACCGGCGGCGTACGACAAGACGATCCAGGCGAACTGGGACAAGTTCATGTCCACCGGTCAGTAGGAGGATAGGCGCGCCTCCTGTCGGGTCGCCCGGTCCGGATGCGCGTTCACCATTGGGGAGGTGCGGTGGCCACCTGACTCGTGGCTCGGCACCTCCCCGTCCCACCGACAGGCAGACGTTCGCAGCCTCCTGGAGCAGTCTGCCCGCGAGCAGCCACACCGTGCTCAGGAGTCCCCGGCTTGACATGAGCCGCATCGCCGGGAGATAGGAGAGACCACACTTGATGGACAAAGTCGTTATCACCGTCACCGTCGATTGCTCCATGTCGTACCCCGGCTTCGTACGGATGCCGAGGATCGACGATGTCCCGGCCGTGGCAGCCGAGTACATCCGGGCGATCGACGCTGGCGCCTCGATCGTTCACCACCATGGCGTGCACTATCTCGAAGACCGTATCCAGGACGACGGGCTAAGGCTCTCGCGCACCAATTTCCAGGGATGGGCCGACCTCACGGAACGCATCCGCTCCGAGCGGGACTCGGTGATGCAGTTCGGCATCGCGAGTGCCCGTCTGGACGAGAAGATCGCGCTCATGGACCTTGGCCCGGACATGATGTCCTATGCGTTCAACGTCCATGACGAATTCTTCCAGCCGGATCCGGCGTTTCCGGCGAACGAACAGTACGCAATCCATCCTCGACCAGAACTCGAGGCGTTCTGCGCTGCCGCGCGGGAGCACGGAGTGAAGCCCGAGGTGGAGTCGTTCTACACGGGCGCGTTCTGGAATCTCGAGTACATCCGGGGCAAGGGCCTGCTGGACGATCCAGTCTGGACCACGCTCTTCCTTGGGTGGTCAGGAGGCGCCTGGACCCCGCCCACCGCCGATTCGCTACTGCACCTAGTTGCGCATCTGCCCCCTCGGGTGAACTGGAATGTCAGCGTTATGAACCCGACCATGCAGTGGCGACTGCTGGCACTGGCGATGAGCCTCGGGGGGCATGTGCGGGTCGGATGGGAGGACAATCCATACCTTCCCGACGGGACGCCATCGCGGTCGAACGCCGAGCTAGTTGACACGATCGTGAAATTGGCCCGTCTCATGGGCCGCGAGCCTGCGTCACCCGCGGAGGCACGAGAGATCATCGGTCTCCGCAGCAGCGTAGGTGCGGCGCCACGCACAGTCCTGGCTAACGGTGCGTGAACTCCTTAGCCCAGCTTGTCCAGCCGAATGCGGCCGTTCGGCGGCACTAGAAAGAGGCTCATGTTAGCCGATCGGGCAAGCATGAGCAGGCGCGAGGAACCATGAGTCAGGATCCAGAGGGCTCGGCAGAGGGCTCGGCAGACGACAGCGTTTTGGAGCGAACCCCCGTGGCACGGATTTTCCGCTCCCTCGAGTTGCTCGCTGAGGCGCCGCGGACCCCGTCGGGTCTGGCGCAGGCGCTGAACATCGACCGAAGCACGGCACTGCGGTTGCTCCGGCAGCTCCAGGCAACGGGATACGTCACCCGCGATGATGCGACCAAACGCTATGTGACCGTCAGCGCGCGGTTCCTGAGGCTCGTCTCCACTACGCCGGATCACGCGGGCCTGAGCGAGCTGGTGGATCCTGTCCTCCGCGCTGTCAGAACTCAATACGGCGAGGCATCGTTGCTCGCCGTGCCCGCACGCGGATCGATGGTCTATACGGCGTTCTTCCCCTCGCATCAGCTGCTCGCGGTACGCGAACAGCTCGGGGCGATCCGCCCAATGTATTGCTCCGCAGTGGGCAACGCCTATCTGTCCGCGCTGGACGACGCTGCGTTCGAAGAGGAACTCAACCGGCTCACGTTCGAGGGGGGGACCGAGCACGCCCCTGCGGATAGGCCGTCCCTATACCGGCAGGTCGTCGCGGCCCGGCAGCTTGGATACGCGGTCGACCGAGACGAAACGTCCCTCGGAGTCAGCTGCGTCGCCGCGCCCGTGTGGATCGGGGACTCGCTCATCGGGGCGATCGGCGTGACCGGACCGTCGACGCGCTTGCAGCCTGCGCTAGTCGAGATGATCGGCCTTGAGCTGCGCGAAGCCGCAGCGGACCTCCGGCACTCCCCCGGTCGCGGTCCGTCGAGATGAGCTACAGGCCGTGTGAGTGCCTATTCCGCGTTCACTGCCTATCGGGAGGTTGTGGCCATGACCGGGCATGACGCCGCCAGCGCCGCCGGTGTCCTTATAAAGGCCCGCCAGCCCCGCTCCCTGTTGCGGCGGGGCCGTTCCGGCCTTGGCGACCAAGGCAGGCTGCCCTATCTGCTCATCCTGCCGGGCCTCGTGTTCTACTCGCTGTTCGTCATCGTTCCGATCATCGGCACGGTCTTGTTGTCGCTCTTCCAATGGGACGGATTGTCGACCCCCGTCTGGGTCGGCCTGGACAACTTCGCCGCAGTCATTGCCGACCCCAACACGCTGGGGGCCTTCACTGTCTCCATCACCTTCATCGCGTTCAACTGCATTGTGCCAGTCGCAATCGCTCTGCTCCTGGTTGCCGTAATGACCCGGAGCCGCATTCGAGGGCTGAGCTTCTTCCGACTCGTGTTCTTCCTTCCGTACACGCTCGCGCTCGCGGTCGTCGCGATTGCGTGGCGCTGGCTCTACGCGTCCGGTGGCTCGATCAACGAGATCCTTCGCATGCTTTTCGGCACGGGCGCCGTGCGACCGTTCCTTGGGGACTTCTTCTGGGCCCTCCCCGCTCTAGGGGTGATCGGCATATGGGTGACTTTCGGGTTCGTGCTGGTCTTGCTCCTCTCTGGCGCACAGCACATACCAAAGGACCTATACGACCAGGCGCGTGTGGACGGCGCAGGGCCGGTCCGTGAGTTCTTCGCCGTGACGCTGCCAGGTCTCCGCTATGAGCTGCAGGTCTCTGTGACCATGACGCTCATCTTCTCGCTCCGCATGTTTGACCTGCCCCTCATGACGACGCAGGGTGGACCAGGCTACTCGACGACGACACCCTCGCTGTTGATGTACCAAGACGTGTTCGTGAACGGGCAGGTCGGCATCGGCGCGTCGATAGCCGCGCTGCTCACGATCGTCATCTTCGTCGGCGTCGGCGGCGTCAACCTCATATTCGGTCGGGAGTAGCAGCATGATTACTCGCCGCGGGCAGCTCTTCTCCTACTCGATCCTTCTGGTGTTCACGGTCTTCGCGGTCTTCCCGTTCCTTTCGACCACGCTGGTTGCATTCAACCCGCCCGATGCCACAGTCGGCGGGCTGGCCATCCCTCAGGCTTGGTCTCTGGGCAGCTTCATCACAGCGTGGTCCGACCCCGATGCCGGCATCGGACGATCCCTGTTCAACAGCATGTTCCTTGCGACGGTCGTCGTCGGTGCCTCGGTGTTGCTATCGATCCTGACCGGCTATGCGTTCGGGACCATGAAGTTCCGCGGGAAGTCCACGCTCTTCTACTTCTTCCTCATCGGAATGATCGTTCCGTACGAGGCCACGATAATTCCGCTCTACTACGAGTTCCGAGTGCTGAAGCTCACCGACACTTATTGGTCGATGATTCTTCCAGACATTGGGGGGTCGCTTGCATTCGGGACGTTCTGGATGACCTCGTTCTTCAGGTCGTTTCCCCGTGAGTTGATCGACGCAGCGCGCACCGATGGCGCGAGCAGCTGGCAGATTCTCTGGCGGGTGATCGTACCCACCGCCGCCGCGCCGATATTCGCGCTCGCAACCATCCTCTTCATCTGGACCTGGAACAACCTGTTGCTGGCGATTGTGATGATTTCGAATCCGAAGCTGCAGATGGCGCCTGCCGCCCTGAACTACTTCGTGGGGCGCCAGTTCGGCATCAACTACCAGGTCACCTGCGCGGCAGCGATCATGGTCGCGCTCCCGGTCATCTTTGTGTACTACGTGCTCCAGCGCCGATACGGTGCCGACGTCCTCGCCGGATCGTTGAAAGGCTAGGCGCCTATGGACCGAGCGGGCTCGCGCAATGAAGGCGGACAGAAACATATTGTCCCTACGGACCCTCGTGGGCAGGGCCACTCCGTCGCGTAACTCCGCCTCTTCGGTCAGCTTGCCGCCCCCTTCAGGTGCGGCGCCATCTCCTGGAGGTGTGAACAATGGGCGTATCCAAATTGGGCGTTGGCATCGTGGGTCTGGGTCTTATTGCCAGAACTCACGCGATGGCCTACAAGCAACTGGCCGACGTTGTTGACATCGTTGCTGGCTGCGATATTGACCGCTCCGCCGCGATGCGATTTGCGACCGAATTCGGCGGTAAGACCTACTCCGACATGCAGGACGTCATCAACGATCCTGACGTCGACGTCGTCGACTTGATCCTTCCCCATCACCTCCACTATGAAGCCGC
>OCZT010000935.1_pt1 | contig 29801 bp, 29 predicted proteins | sample 1539031 | NCBI WGS metagenome assembly OCZT01 (sample SAMEA3539308, study PRJEB22396) | soil metagenome | biome: tundra; feature: field; material: soil | place: USA | collected 2010-05 | depth 0.15 m | reverse complement strand
TCTACGCCGACGCCAGCCACCCGCTGACGCAAGGGTATGAGCTGCTGGCCAACCGTATCTGCGCGGATGAAACATTCGGGAATTGGCTGAAATCCTCCGGGAATTAAACGATTTCAGGGGAATCGCCTTTTGGTGTAAACTCCTCTGCGGTGCCGAGGATACTTATGGTGGTAAACAGCTATCGCATGTGCAAATGGTCCGCTGGACGGCAGACAAGGATTCTGTGCTGCGTCCTTCTTTTGCTCGGCTTGCCGCCAAGCCAATCGCCTGGGGGAATACCGTGACGACCCCGGAGCGGGCCACCCCGTGAAGGCATTCATTCCAATAGTTGTAGCCCGGCAAGCCAAGGCGGGGAATCGGCGGGGCCGTGTTGCGCATCTGCGCCGCCTTCTCGGCAAGGGACATCCGGCGCACCAGGTCGTTCACCCGCTCAGCCAGCGGTTGCTCCGGGTCCCGCCACCGCACCGGGCCTTCCACGACCGGTGGCACCAGCCAGGCCGGGTCGGCGCTCGGGGTTAAATCAGCGACCTTCATGAACACGAGGGAATCGCCGGCCGCATCTCTTAGTTCGAACGTGTTCAGCTTGGCGAGTTCGCGGCGCGCGATAAATTGCACGCTCAGCGGGCCGTGCGCGGCGTCCCCTGCATGCTCCACTGCTGCGCGGACGCGCCAGACTCGATCCATCCCGCCCGCAACCGTAAAGATGTCGAGGTTGGTGGCAATGGCATGACTGCCGGTGAGGATGTCAAACACCCGCTGGCCGGGTTGATCGTATTTCAGTTCCACCAGGCCGATTTCCAAAGTGTATTTGCCGGGTTTGAGTCCGGGAACCGAGAGGACGAAGTTGGTGCCCACGACTTCATCCCGGTAAGCAGCTTCGTTGCCCGGGGCGTTTGCGATGAGGAACGTGTCGCTGGTGCCATGTTGGAACTGGCCGCTGATGACCACTTTTGCATCGCAGGCGCCGCACACCTCCTCGTCGGCGACGGCGGTTGCAGGTAGGCACAAGACGAGTGCCGGCACGCCGGCGGCGAGGAGATTGAAGATGGAGCGCATACGCGGGTTATTGTGCTCGCGCGGTGATGAAATCTACTACTGGTTTCGGATCTTTCGGCGCGGTTGGAAAGTGCCCCTCTCCCTCCCTGACGACGACCGTGATCTTTCCGCCGAGTTCCTTATAACGTTTCTCGACGACGCGAGTCTGGCTCTCCAACCAGGGGTCCAAGGCGCCGCAGTCGTGCAAGACCGGCACGCCTGCCTTCGCCAACGCCGCAAGATTGTCAATCGGTTGCGCTTTGCCCGCCATCAGACTGCGCATGAGCGGATTCCGGGCATAAATGCAGGAGACCTTGCCCGGGTTGGCGACCGCCCAGGCGTAGGCTTCGCCCGCCTTCGGCCCGGTCCCTTTCAATACCGGATTGCTCGAGAATCCATTATCCACAAGGAGTTTGTAAGTATCGTCCCACCGCTTTTGCTCCGCACCCCCTCCTCCGAGCCGGGCGATCACAATGTGGAAGCCCTTCGCCAGCAGCGCTTGCTCGACGGTCGAATCCCGCTCGATAGGATCCCCCGTGAACATCCAGGGTTTTCCCTGCGCCACGGTCTTGGGCACAATGATCGATATGCCGTCCGACCTGAAGGTGCCAGGATTGTTGGCGTCGTAGCGGTCGTAACACTCCGTGAACCCTGGCCCCCGGGCCGTGGCATAGGTGGCCTCTTCCTTTAGAAAGATGTAGGAAGGCTCTAGGCTGTAGTAATATCTCTTCGTGTAGTTCGCATCCACGAAAGCGGGCCGGTTGGCCGTGGACCGTATCATATGCTGCTCGATCCAATCGGCAATCGGCTTAGGATTCTGCAAGCTATGCGGGTGATGGGCGTGGCCTTCCTTGATCATCACCGTGATCAGGCCACCCGCCTGATGGTAGATGTCCTCGATGGCCAGAGTATTCAGCCGCAACAAAGAATCCTCAGTGCCGCCAACTTCCAATACTGGGACGTCGTGCCTGGCCAGCTCTGGAATTTTGGCGAAGTCATCCTCGTACAGCGCGCAATTATCGGCATAGATGCACGCTACTTTGTCGGGATTGACCACGCCCCAGTTGAACTCATTCACCCCGCCTTTGCTCATCCCGATGAAAGCGGCCTTCTTTGCCATCCCATGCTCCTCCGTCAGGAAGGTGTACCACCGGTCCCACGCTTTGCCTTGCTTGCCGCCATCCGGGGCGACGAACGCGATATGGAACCCGCGCCTGAGCAGCTCGACTTCAGCCTGGGGCTCGTGGTTCCAATAGCAGCCCCGCCAGGACCACGGAGTGCCGGGCGCGGCCTTCTTGGGAACGACCACCACGCACCGGCGTTTGCCGCCCTTCACGGCGGTGTCGACACTAAAGCCCGCCACCTCGCCCGCAAGCGCCGTCATGGGCGTGATCGCGCCCGTGGCATCGTCCATGACGAAGTCATAACGGTCGAATCCCTCGTGCCAGGTGGTCTTTGGGCCGTCGAAGGGGACGTATCCATCGGACGCCAGCGCACCTTGAGAAGTCCGAAGCATAGCCAATAGGGCGGCTGCTCCGAGGCCACAACGCAAATACATTGTTATGCTCTTGTTCATTGGATCGACCCTTTCCCTGTAAGTTCTTGCGGACAGATTCTTTGATATCCGTTCATCCCCCTTACTCTCGGCTCACCCGTGACCGGTTCTGATTTCAACCCTACGCCGTTCACCGTAATGACCGCGTAAGAGTGTTTCTCGTCCGTTTTGGCCGAGGTGTCCACGAAGCGCATTTTCGGCATTGGCTGGGCAGGAGTATCGTGATACGTCATCGATTGGAACAATGCCCGTCCGAATTTGCCCAGCGGCTTCTCCGGCACCTTGGCGAACTCTCTCCCATCGCGAAGTACGATGAAGCCGCCGATGCCGCTCTCGAAATCCGCTTCCGCGTCCCAACCGATTTCCGCTCCCTGGTCCCCATTTTGGGTCACGCGCACGTCGAAGGGCGGGGGCGGCGGGGTGGTGTCGCCCACGGCGCCCGTCTTGACGTATTCCATCCAAGCCTTCGCCACCGCTTCGTTGGGCAGCCACACGGACTCCTCCGGCTTTCCATTGTAATCGGCCGCCGGCACTGCCGTGTCGCCGCCGAGCGGCGCCAGCCAGGCCTGGCTCAGGTCCACCGGCTTAAGCGTTTGATCTTTGCTTGACTTGTCCGGCAATCGCATCGCCAGGCAGGCGTCAAGGAACGGGATGGCGAAATAGCGACTGTCGCCGCACTCGTGGCCGGTGCGCGGGTCCTGCGCAAAGCCGGCGGGCGCAACCTTGCTGCGGTAAACCCCATAGGTGGCCAGCAGGATGCGCGTCAGTCCTTTTTCATTCACGCCGGTACTGCACATCCTCGGGATCGCATAACTTGCGGCTGGAATGGTGACCGGTGGGTACATGGCGGGTCTGTTAGTCCACACGAAAGCTGAGCCGGAGCGGTAGTAAACCGCGACGACGCGTTCGGGATGGAGGGTGCTCATGACATCGGCCCATCCGGCGCCGGCGGAATGACCCCAGAGCGCCCAGGGAACGGTCGCCAATTCAGGATGGCCGGCCTTGGCCGCAAATTCGCCCAGGGCTCTGACGAAGGTCTTGTCCGAGCCCAGGCGCGGGTCGAACCAGTAGTCCGAACCTGCGGGACCGAGGTCCCCATCGTTCAACACGTGGTAGGAGGGACCGAGTAGGGCGCAGTCCCACTTCCTGGCCAAGGCCTGCCAGTGCAGGTCGTAGGCGGCAGTGGATCCTTCCTTGGAAGCCGTCATGCCCGCGCCGTGCTGGTGGACGATGATGCCGCGGAAGTTCTTCACGCCATCCGGAATCCAGAGAGTGTACGTGACGGCAATTCTCAGTTCACCCTCGACCGATGATGCCGGATAATCAACCTTCACATAATTTCCGGCCCCGCGTATCGTTCCCGCGCAGCCAAATACCGCGGCGATAAGCAAGCTGAGTGCCTTGAGCCTCATAACGTAATAGGGCTGCCCGAGGACGGGCAAGGCGAGGCCCATCGGCAGCAAAATGGGGAGAATCTTCATGGCCTGAGTTGCGCCATGCTTCAGCGGCGTAAATAGTGTGGGAGGAGTCTTCATTTTAAGAACACGCTACTAGTCGACCACCGCCACGTCTTTGGTCCGCGATTCGGGAGTGACCTTTAGATCTGTGATCTTACCGCCTTCGACATGACCTTGCACCGTCGTCTGGTATGGAGCATGGAGTTTGAAGTCGGCCGTCCATTCCTTGGGCCATGCAGGCAGCAGTTGAACGCGTTTGCCATCGCATTGCATCAGCATCTGTTGGAGCGTGATCATTCCGGAGCCGCCGTTATCGAGATCCGGAATCCAATCGTGGCTGGCCTTCCAGAACCAGATAAACCGCTGGTCGCCGTACGCAGTAAACTCGCTGGTGACCGCTTTTTGCGCTTCCGCCGTCAGCCCCAAGACCGAGGCTTGCGTTCCGTCCTGCCCCCAACAGGTGTACTGAGGGAAGAGCCGGGCTGCATAGGTCCTTTGCGCCAGATCGAGATTGGGTTTGCCAACGCCATAGAGACGATAAGGAAAGGCGACGTAAAGCTCCGGGTTCTCTGAATTGCTGGGTTTGCCGTATTTTTCAGCAGGAAGAATCACTACCATCCCATCGTCATCACCCTTTCCAGCGGAGGGTATTTTGCCATGGCTTGTTTTGCCGACAGGGATTGGGGGCAGATCGTGGAGAAGTTTGGCCCAGGAAGCGCGCTGTTGCCGGGAGGTGACTTTGTCCGGCAAGGCCAGCAGGCGCGGCAGAATCGCCGCGAGTCCGGCGATGTCGGGCGTGGGGTTTACCGCATCCATTTGGTAGGTCTCCAGGGATTGCGCCGGGGAGAGCTTGATCTTCCCGTTTGCGTCGCGGTTCCAGTGCTGGTCGTAATAAGTGACGATGGCATCGGCAAAAGGAACCAGAGAAGAGCGGGCGAAGCCGGTATCCTGGCTATGGTCGTAGCTATCCAGCATCTGCATGACGACTTCCATGGCGCCTTGGATGTGGTAGCGAATCCAGGTGCTGCTCACTTCATTGGAGGGATTGTCCCAACCGAAGTCGTTGAGATTGGGAAGCCCCCAGAAGTAAATGGTTTCGATAAATGCGGCCCCATCGTGATGATAGTAAAGGCGGGTGCGATCCTTTGCCAGCGGCAGGGCTTTGAGGTACATCTCAAACCAGGGTTTGAGGAGGTCGCTATCGCCGGTGGCAATCAGCGGCCAGTAAAGCAGGCGAGTGTTCTGATTCCAAAAACTGTTGCCCCATTCCCGAAAGTCGGGATTGTGGTTGGCGGTCTTGGAGTCTCTTCCCTCTGCCATCTCGTGTCCCACCGTAAAGAGGCCGCCGTTGAACTTTGCCGGCTGAGCGCCGCGGGAGGAACAGGCTATCATCCACCGTTGGATGCAGTAGCTTTGAGAGACTTTCGCTGCGTCCGGCGTTCCATCAACGTGAATCCAACTGCGATTCCAAAACTCATTCCACCATCGCTCATGCACCCGCCGCGCCTGGTCAATCTTCACCCGGTCCACCTCCTTGATCAGGGAGTCCAGGTTCTTCTCCCAGCTCTGGGGAGACGCGGCTTGCTCCTGGGTGAGGGCACATAAATCGAGGCGCCACTCCTGGCCGGGAGTGGAGGATTGAAGAGTGTGATCATCCCTGCTGACCAGGCCCGGCCCGCTCAGCGCCGCCCCGAAGCAACGGTGCAATAGAGGATCAGGGTACTTTGCCAGCAGCGCTCCCAGATTCTCCTGCTGCAAGACCAATGGATAAACGCTGTTCGAATTGAAATGGTACCAGGTAAGGCGATCCGGTCGGGCCGGGAGGACCGTATCGGGCTCGAAATTGATAGAAAGGCGGTGCCCGCCAAACTCAAAAAGACCACCTCGCTCTGGTGACGGAGTGCCAAAAGGACGGGTGGTTGTGCGCCAGACTTCTAACGAGGCCTGGAGAGTTCCTGAACTCGCCAAATGAGTTTCGACGTGGATCACCGGATGATTCGCGTCGATCCACACCTGGACCGTGTTGGCGCCGCTCCTGATTTCAATGGCGCCCTTTTCAAGTGCCAGCTTTTGCTCAAATCTCGCCTCGCTCCCGAAGGGGTTGGGCGACAGCTTCATCCGCACGCGCCCGAGCTTAACCAGCTTTCCCAAGTCCGTCCACGCATCGGCCTTGGCCACCAGCAGCACTACATCGCCGTTTTGCTCGGTCCAAACATTGGCCGCAACGTCTCCGTTGCCAATCGGCATGGAGTCGTTTTCATTTTTCCCGGGCGTTGTCCAGATCACGTCGTTAACGGCACAATTCGGAACGCCCGGGGCGTCCTGCGCCCACTGGCTACTCGAACTGATTACGAGAAGAAGGACGGAAGACAGGAACTTTATTGGGGGTTGCATATCGCTTTTCTTGCTCATTTGCGTTCGGTTCCGAGGTAGTTCATGGCCGCTTCAGTCCGCGACCGGAGCGGCGAAAGTAGCGGATCTTTTTGCCGGGCATCATAACTGAGCGACGCGGATCGAGTCGTTGTGTAAAGCCGCTGCGATGGAGCCACGCAGGAACGCCGTGCCCTGGCGCACGAATGCTTCCGGATCGGGGCAAAGGTTCTGGAAGATGCCCCGCGAACAACCAAACCCTTCGGGCCCCGTGTTATATGTTTCCAGCATCAGCCGCACGCACCCATTCGCCTCGCCCAGCGCTTCGAACACCGCCATCCAGGGGATGAGCCCCCCGCCGGGCACTCCGCGGTCGTTCTCGCAGGTGTGAACACCCCACAATACCGGCAGCGCACCCCGGATCGCTGCACCATAATCGCGCTCCTCGGTGATCATGTGGTAAGTATCCAGGTTAACGCTGAGGTTGGGGTGGGCGGCCATGCGGACGAGGTTTACGGCCTGGGCGGCGGTGTTGACCAGATGAGTTCGGAACCGGCTCATCGGTTCAATCACTACCCGCACACCCAGGCGGCCGGCGTATTCGGCCAGGGCATGGAGGTTCTCAGCCGCCCGCGGCATCTCCTCCGCTGGCGGAGGGCGGCGGCACACCTGACCGGGATGGCCGTAGTGCGCACCGCAATACGCCGCAGCCCCAAGCTCCGCGGCCTGCCCGACGGTTTTCTTATGCCACGCCAGCCCAATCTGGCGATGCCGCGCATCATCTGCGGAGAGGTTGCACTCTTCGGGCCAGTGGTTGCCCGGGCCGACGGTCAACTCGATGCCTAACGACTCCGCATGCCAGCGCAAGCGCGCCCGGTCAAACTCCACGTCATCACCGAGCGAAATCTCGAAAAGCGTCAACCCAAGCGAGCGCGCCTGGTCCAGGATTCCCAAATCGCGGTCAGTCCAGTGGCTTTTCCACAAGAACTGGTGCGCGCCGAACTTGAAATCTACGACAGGCATCACAAATGGTTTCATGCTATAAAGGAACGGCGGCAGTGCATATCCCCTTTTTCGGGGGACGTCTGAGGGGCTCGATGTGAACCGGCCGCCCAGATTGTGCGGATGGGCTTTGGCTCCCGCAGGCTGTGGGTAAAAAGCAGGTTCTGAGCAAGGTTCCCCGGGTCAATTGCTGGTGGCCAGTTCGCCATTCAGACGCGCCGCCTGACGGGGGCTGACCGACACCTTCGTTGTCGTTTGACCGTAACGCACCGTGCAGGAGCCGCCCGCGCGATTGCTGATCTCCGCTGAGCTCAGTTTGCCGTTCTTCCATTCGATGCTGACTTCGTAGCCGCCACGGGCACGCAGTCCCAGGACCGAACCGGCAGGCCATTGCGGCGGTAAGGCCGGCAACAGGCTGATTTCTCCGGCATGGCTCTGAACCAGCGCCTCGGCCACCGCGGCCGTATAACCGAAGCTCGCATCAGATTGATTCGCGCCAGCGTTGTGCAGGTTAACGGCAGGTGCTCGATTCATATAGGTCTCGATGAGTGATCCGACTTTGTCGCCTCGCTCCAGGCGGGCCCACATGGCGATGCCCCAGGAGAGTGGAAAGCCTCCACGCGGAGGATGAGCTTCCATCCACTCTTGATAGGCTGCCGCAAAATCCGGGTTGCGGCGCAGGGTGATTGAGCTGCCGGGAAAAAAGGCGAAGTTTGGCGAGACATTGTGTCCTTGAGGGCCAGGTTGCCAGTCTTCAATCCACTCCTGGACGAAGCCGGACCTGCCGATTTGATACGGCGGAACCCGGGCCAGGGCGCTTTCCAGCCGGGCGCGAAAATCCCCATCCAGCCCCAGGGTCCGGCTCGCCTCAATGCAGTGCGGAAACAATTCGCGGATGAGCGCCACGTCCATCGTGGGTGAGGGCGACAGGAAAGCCATTTTGCCCTGAGCGTCAATATAGCCGTGTTCCGGCGACATCGAGAACGGCGTGACCAGCCAATGGTGTTTCGGTTCTTCCACCATGACTTCGAGCAGGAACTGCGCGGCCCCTTTCATCACCGGGTAATACTCCCTGAGAAAGCGAATATCGCCCGTAAACGCGTAATGCTCCCACAAATGCTGGCAGAGCCACACTCCGCCCACGGGCCACATACCAAATCGCGCGGCGTCCACCGGGGCGGTTCCCCGCCAGAGGTCCAGGTTGTGATGAGTCACCCAGCCGCCACACCCATAATAGAGCTTGGCGGTTTCAGCGCCGGCAACCGAGATATCTTTGACCATGTCGAACAACGGCTGCGCGCATTCGGACAAGTTGCAGACCTCGGCGGGCCAGTAGTTCATCTCGGTGTTGATGTTGATGGTGTACTTGCTGCCCCACGGTGGAAGGACATCCTCGTTCCAGATGCCTTGCAAGTTCGCGGGCTGCCCGCCCGCGCGGCTGCTGGCCGCCAGAAGGTAACGTCCGAATTGAAAGACCAGCGCCTCGAGGTTCGCGTCCGAGCCGGCTGCGCGAACGGCCTTGAGGCGCTCGTCGGTCGGCTTCTGGTTCAGTGAGGCATCGCCGACGTTCAGATGCACCCTGCTCATCAATCCTCGAAAGTCGGCTTCATGCCGTTGGCGCAACGTCGCATAGTCTTTGGCCGCGGCCCGCGAGAGGATCTGGCGGCAGAGCGCGGGAGGATCGCCGCCGATGTTGGTGTAATTCAGGTAACTCGTCGCGATGGTGAGGATGAACGTAACCGCATCCGCTTTCTGAATGCGCAGAGTGCCGTTGACTGCTTCGGAACTGCCGCCCTGAGGCCACGCCACCAGCTCGGTTTGGAATTTCAAACCCTGTCCCTGGACCGGCGCGATCAGCCAATTCGTCTCCTCACCGACTTTCTTCCACGAGCCATTGATCACCAGCCGGCCCGGCATCTCCGTCGAGGCATCGAGGTATGGGCTTTTCATTCGGGCCTCAACCGAGACGCGCCCGGGTTTGTCTCCGCTGATATGCATCACCAGCACGCGGTCCGGGTAGGACGCGAAAACCTCGCGGGTGAGAATGGCGTCGCCCGCAGTGTAGCTGATCTTCGCCACGCCGGTTTCCAGGTCCAACTCGCGGCGATAATCCCGGGCATTGCCCACATCCTCAAAGCTCAGGAGCAAATTGCCGATGGGCTCGTAGGCTTGCTGCGCCCTGGGAACGCCATAGAAATGCTCGTCGGTCATGATCTCGGCCTCCTCGAGTTTTTCTGCAAGAGCCAGGTCCCGAATCTGCGGGAAGTAGCGAAGCGCATTGGTATCGTTGTAATCGTGCGGGCGTCCCGACCAGAAGCTGGACTCATTGAGTGCGATCCGTTCCTGCTCGAGGCCTCCGAAGACCATCGCGCCCAACCCACGATCTCCCGCGCCATCGGTGGGATGCCGCCAGCTCGCACCGCTGCCACGACCAAGGCCTGCGTTTCGCTCGGACTGAAGGGATGCACCTCCACCCGCGCAAACCGCGACAGCGGCGGCCAGAAATGCCCGATGTCCCACGGATGCTCCGACCGCGTGCAAATCCACACCGGCGCCCGCTCCATCACGCTCTCAAAAAACGAACTCACCTTCGGCCCCGTCCAGCCAACCCCATCGAAAACCGCCGCCCTCCCCGCCGCGCCCAGCGCCTCCCGCAACCGCTTCTTCCGCTCCAGGAGTTTCAGTCCCGCTGGACTAAGCCCGAGCTGCGATTCAAGGCCCTCGCAGATCCCGCCCAGATGCGCTGACTGGCCGGAAACCAAGAAGTAGAGCTGCTCGCGCAGGTGCTCCACCATCGGGGACTTTCCCACCCCGGCCGGGCCAAAGATGAGCACGTGCGTGCGCTACGCGTGCAATGCGCCCAACTGGGAGATCGCCCTCTCCTGCCCCACGAAGGGAAGCTCGAATGAAGGCGGGGCCGGCGCCTCCGCTGGTCCGCTATTTTGAATTGGATCTCGACTGGCCATAACTCGCTACCGTCGCAAAAACATTGTTTCGGTAGGAGTCATCAGCCCAAAGGCGGTTTCCCCGCAGGGCGGGAAGGCAAACTCCATCGCCTCTAATAAACTACCACTCGCTCCGCGCCCGACAACCGCTCACTTGCCCTTAGCGAACACCAACCCGCCGCCAAACACAGCCCGCTTCCCCAGCTCCGCCTCGATGGCCAGTAGCCGGTTGTACTTCGAAATCCGCTCGGAGCGGCATGCCGACCCTGTCTTGATCTGGCCGCCGCCCATCGCCACCGCGAAATCCGCCATGAACGCGTCCTCGGTCTCTCCCGACCGATGCTAGATCACGTAGCGCCAGCGGGCGCGCTGACACATCTGGATCGCCTCGATGGTTTCCGTTACCGTGCCAATCTGGTTCAACTTGATCAGCACCGCCTTCAGTGAATCCTTCAGTTAACGAATAGTGAATGGGTAGATCCTAGTATGGCCGGGTGGGTAACGAGTAACCTTGACTTCCAGGGATTTCCTGCGATTCTACCCTCAGAAAACAGAGCATTTACCGCTCGATTCCGACCCTTATGTTAACGTTCACATAAGGGTCGTTATGTGCACTTCGAAGTTATGTGCACCAACAGGGCTCGCCCGTGCATTTTTCAGCGTCTGATTTGTGGCTGGTTAAGTCGCCGGAGAGTAGCCACGCCTTGAATGACCGGAGGTTTTCGTCATACCGCACCAGTGAGAGCGGACGACATCGTCTTGCACTGATGGCCCTCGGGCGGGCCACCAACTTCACATAATTTCTGATCGCTTCACTGGCGCTCTCGCAGTCGGCGGAAGCACCTGCCCTGAACACCGCGCCACGCTCAAGATGATGCCTCCGCCCGCGGAAGCCTTGCTGGGCCTTGATAAGCGGGCGTTGGAAGACCTCACTCTGCCAAGGACCAAGTTCACGGATTCCGCCCCGAAGACCCTCAACTCCGGTTCCTGGGCGGTCCGAACTTATGTGAACTTGCGTAACAACAAGGCCCAATGTTTACAGTGATTCTCGCCGCTTGGTGCACATAACCGGGAAGTCCACATAACGACCCTCGCCTCCAACCGCTGTTGCGATCAATAGAATCAAGGTGTTTGTGAGTTTTCACCTCTCGAAAAAGGGTCAACTGCTAACGCGTTCAATTTTGTCATTCGCGTTTAAGGTCGCTCAAACCTGTCGGAAAGAACCAAACTGAGACCAGGACAGAGCTCGCAACTTGGACCAATCTCTAAGCACCAAACCTCCCCACACCAGCTAAAAAGAGGAGCCCAAAGCACTTGAACCACCCGATCCGTTTCCCGATCCAGTACGCGTTCCCGGGATGTCAGCATACCGGACGCGAAATAAACGCTCGTCCTGGGTCAATTGCAGAAATGATTTTGAAGCGGTGAGCCCCTGAATTTCGACCGCACCACCATTTCCCCACCCCTCAGTTTTCATTCCCGTTCAAGGCCGTTCAAAGCTGTCGGGAAGAACCAAACTGAGACCAGGACACGAAAGTTGGACCATTTTCTCAGCACCAACCATCCCCACGCCAGCAGCTAAAAAAAGGAGCCCGGAGACGCCTGAGCATTTGAACTGGCCTGGTCTGCTCCCTCAACTGGTGCCGGTGAAGAAGGCGTGGGCTTCGACATTCCCCTTGCATTCATTGCGTCCTACCGCTATTCATCCTCAATACAATATGGCAAAAGCATTATCTAAATCACAAATCGTTGCGTCACTTGCGGAAACCGTTGGTCTGACAAAGAAGCAGGCCGTGCAAACCCTGGAAGCTTTGGTTGCACTGGCCTACAAGAACGCCAAGAACTCCTTCACGATTCCTGGACTGGGCAAGATTGTTCTGGTCAATCGCAAAGCTCGGATGGGTCGAAATCCAGCAACCGGCGAGACCATCAAGATCGCGGCAAAACGGGTGGTCAAGTTCCGCGTCGCCAAGGCAGCCAAAGACGCAATTCTGGGCAGCAAGTAGTTGTCGAAGATTCTGTTGTTGTTGAGGCGGAGGATTCAGTTCCTTCGCCTGTTTTGTTATTGGTGATATGCCGGCCGGTGATCTGTGGATACGCCGGCTCCTCCATCCTCATTCCGGCACACCACCATCGACCTGAAAACCACCGGCCGCCCTTGACATTCTTCAACACGGGACGATGTTGCTTTGGCTGACATGGACGCAGTAGTTGACAGAAGTTAGTTGCAGAAGTTCATGTCAGCCGCTTTGTTTGATCTCCGCACACCCCAACATCCCTGCCCTCGAAGATCCCCGGCCTACAGCTAACGGACACGACTGAGTATTTGAATTGATCGGATCCAAAACCAGCCAGGAAATCACCCAGGTCAATGTGTTTGGTTGGCCAGTTTCGAGATGCGGCCAAGATCCAGTTCTCCCTTCGCACCCCAGCCTTGAACACCCTCAGGAATCACAGGCCGGAATTGCTCGTAAAGACCAAATCCCCTTTGAGCCAATTCATCCGGTTTGAACGCAGTGGCCAACTCCGTCATGGCCTTTCGCACATCCGGCAGAGCATCCAGGAATTTGCTCTCCAAGTATCTTTCAACACCACCAGGGTCAATGGGCTTGGATTTGATCAGCGCCCGCAGGCCTTCCTCTGTGGTCATGGCCGGTAACGCTCTTCCAAGGAGATCCACCCGAAATTCCTCACCTCGTTTCTGTTCCCGCACCTTTTGAGTTCTTTCGGGCTCGGCTTAAAGATCCCCAACCGCTGGCCCTTGCTTTGTGCGTTCAGACCTGCCAGAGCCTTTCCAAGTGATAAGCCTCATCGTGCTTGAACCCCAACCGCTCTGCCACCACCGAAGCCCAGAGAGTCAACACCGGCGCTCGATTGATCTGAATCTTGTTTTGTGTCATGAGGTCGTCGAGACAGGGATCCTCGTTCCCCTCGAGATCGATCACCGCCGCGCGCCCGCCGGGTTTCGCCAGTCGTGCCATCTCCCGGACGGCCCGGGTAGGATCAGCAAAATGATGGGGCGCCAGCCGCGACATCACCACGTCAAAGGACTTTGACGGTAGCGGCATCTCCTCGGCGTAGGCCCGGACCGCTTCCACGGCCAAACCCCGCTCCCTGGCCATCCTCCCAAACTGCCGGAGCATGTTGGGCGCGGCATCCACCCCGACGATGCGGGAGGCCTTGCCCGCAAACGACAAGGCGAGGTGCCCGGGGCCACAGGCCACGTCGCAAATCGATCCCAGCGGTTCCGGGCCAAGCAGTTCATGCAAACGGCGGATCGTGGGGCTGTCGGCATGAATTTCGCTGGCCGCATATCGCCCGGAAATGGCGTCAAAATGTTCAGGCGCTGATCTCGTCATACAGGAGGAATGATGACGCATCGCCCGGTCGTGAGGAAGCGCGATTGGCATTCGAGCCTTAAACGCTCATCCTGGCCGATATGACCCAGCTTGCCATAGAAAAGCCAGCGACCGCTCTGGTGGTCATCGATCTCCAGAAAGGGGTCGTCGGGATGCCCACTGAGCCGTATTCGACAAAGACCATCGTCGCCAACGCCGCCCAACTGGCGGACACCTTCCGGAAGAACAGCATGTCCGTGTTCCTCGTCCGAGTCACGCCGTCCGCCGACGGCAAGGACGGCCTCAAGCCCATTGCCGATAACGCCCTGCAGTGGAATCAGCCGCGCCCCGCCGACTGGGCCGACATCGTGCCGGAGCTCGGCCCCGCGCCGGGCGATCTGGTCATCACGAAGCGCCAATGGGGCGCCTTCTACGGAACGGAGCTCGACCTCCAGTTGCGCCGGAGGGGCATCCACACCATCGTCCTCTGCGGCATTTCGACCAACATCGGCGTCGAAAGCACCGCTCGGTTCGCCTACGAGTACGGCCACCAGCAGATCTTTGCTGAAGACGCCACAGCCGCCCGATCCAAGGAGGAACACGAGCACACCATGAGAGTCGTCTTTGCCAGAATAGGGAGGATCCGGAAGACTGAGGACATTATTCGTGCTCTGGCCTGAGGCGCATCGGAAGGGGACGCGCGCTTCGAAAGCTTAACAGCGCCCCCGCCAAACCTGATCCCGAATTAGGAGCCGGACTGCCTCCCACGGCCGACCTTCGTCATCCACGAGGGCGAGTCTGAGTTCCGCCCGCTCCTCGATTCCCGTTGGTGGAGGAAGCCCATATGGTTTTGCCAGCGGTTAGTTGTCCGGGGGTTTTTGTCGACCATGGATCGGGCGATCATTATGAGGGCGCTCACCACGCCCTGCCGTATTGGACGGGGGGCGAAACAGCGGCTTCCTGTCCCAGCGCCCGGGCGGCGCGCACGGGCCAATAGGGATCGCGCAAGAGCTCGCGGGCAAGGAGCACCAGGTCGGCCCGGCCATTCCGCACGATCTCGTCGGCTTGCGCGGGCGCTGTGATAGATCCAACCGCGGCGGTGGCAATGCCCGATTCGCGCCGGATACGCTCAGCAAAGGGCACCTGGTAGCTTGGCCCGACCGGGATCCGGGCATCCGGAACCAGCCCCCCAGAGCTGCAGTCGATGAGGTCAACGCCCTCGGCTTTCAAACACCTTGTCAGTTCAACACTCTGATCAATATCCCAGCCCTCCGGCACCCAGTCGGTGCAGGACAACCGCACGGCCAGCGGCAGGCGCTCGGGCCACACGGCCCGAATCGCCCGGCTGGTCTCCAGCAGAAAGCGGATGCGGTTCTCGAAGCTGCCCCCGTAATGGTCAGTCCGGTGGTTGGACAGTGGAGAAAGAAATTCGTGGCTCAAGTAGCCATGGGCGGAATGAATTTCGAGCCATTCGCAACCGGCCGCCAAAGCGCGTTTGGCCGCGCTCACAAAGTCCTGCTGCACCCGGCGAATATCGGCCTCGGCCATCTGTCGAGGCACTTTGGTCAGGGTGTCACCGAAGGGCAGAGGGCTGGGGGCCAAAGTGGGCCAGCCCCCGGCATTGTCCGGCAGGTGCGCCCCGCCTTCCCATGGCCGGGCGGCGGAGGCTTTGCGTCCCGCATGGGCGATCTGGATGCCGGGCACCGCGCCCTGTTGTTTGATAAACCGGTTAATCCTCGCAATGGGTTCGATATGCTTTTCCGCCCAGATGCCGGCGTCGCCGGGCGTGATGCGGCCTTCGGGCGAGACGGCGGTGGCCTCGGCGATGACCAGGGCGGCGCCACCTGCGGCGCGCGCCCCCAGATGGACCAGGTGCCAGTCGGTCGCCACTCCGTCCTCGGAGGAATACTGGCACATCGGTGAAACCCCGATGCGGTTGCGCAAGGTCACGGATTTCAGCGTTAAGGGCTGAAACAAATGCGAATGTCCAATCATGCTGTCCATGGGCTGAGGATTATCGCAGACACCAATCCGGTTTGCACGACGAAGTGCTATCTGCGTTAGGTGGGCAACATGTGGCGCAGACCGTTTTCGGCGACCGGCGGAGGCGCCCCGCGCCAACGTGCCAGCCTGAGGCGCGGCAACCACGATCGTTGCCCTTGCGCACCAAACCTCCTCGTCCTGATACTACTATCTGCGCATGAAACAGTTTCTTTCGACCCTGCCCCGTAACCTCCTCGACTGCTTCAGGGGCCGGATGATCATTTGGCACATCATTGCCATCATCCTCACTTTCATCCTCGTCACGTCCGGTTTGGACTGGCTCTATTTCGCCTCCACCCGCAATCCGATCCTTCGTTCCTGGATGTTTCCCGCCGCCCCGATCGGCGGGCTCGTGCCGATTGCCTTGCCGATCATCTTGCTTGCCATCGGCAGCATCAGCCGAAGCGCCAAGACCACGCTGGCAGGCTGGGCTGTTGGGCAGGCCGAACTCGTTGGCGCGCTGGTCGCTGCCGCTTATAAAGCGATTACCGGCCGTGTCCATCCCTCGCACGGCGTCGGCGCGGATATCAGCCACATCTTCCAATTCGGCTTCCTGCGCGGCGGGGTCTTCTGGGGTTGGCCGTCCTCTCATACCACCATCGCGTTCGCCATGGCCGTGACGCTATTCCAGCTCTTTCCGAAACAAAGGTGGCTGGGGTATGTGGCGATCACCTACGCGCTCTATATCGGCCTCGGCGTCTCCATGACCATCCATTGGATCTCGGATTTCTTGGCCGGAGCCATCATCGGAACGGTCATCGGGGCCGTGGTCGGGAGAAGCTTTATGTGCAGTCAAATGTACCTGGTGGAAGCCCTTCAGGTGGGGGAGTGACGGTCTTCCGACTCCCGCTCTCGACTGCCGGATTCGGCCCGCAATCGCGCTCCTGCAGCGCGGAATCGCGAGGGCGCCTGGCAGAATTTGGATCCCCCTTCGTTAGCCGCTGGTGTCAACGGGGCCGAGGCTGATTTTATTATCATTTTCATAGGCTAAAGGTTTGCTGACTTTTTTTGCGCTATTCGGCGGCACGCTTGTTGTGCTCCTGCGGCAGGAATGCCGGCCTCAATTGCACTGGGTGGATTTGCGAATGTGTTCCAAGGTCCCAAAGGCCAGTGCATACAGCGTGGATTCCACGATGATCCGCTCCGACTGAGTGGCTACGCTCAGAAACTCGGGCATCAGGATCGTCGCCAACCATGGGTAGGTGTGAGGTTTGAGGCGGTCGCGATCGTGCGGGTGCTGGCCAGAATCTCTTTGCACACGAGTGTAAACGGTGAGAGCCGTCTGCCAGAGGCAGCGCTTGCGGGGTTGCCAAGCGAGACCTCCTGATCCCAGCTTCCCGTCCTCCCGTTCCAGGAGGAGTATGGCCGCGCTGCTGTCCATCAGCAGCTGAAGCTGACAAAGACCCAACTCGGAGATGAACGCGCCGCCCCCGGCGGCGGCCAGTTTTTCTGCCCTGGCCAACAGTGCGGGCGGGAAGTCGTGTCGCGAACGGACAGCCAAGCGGCCTTGATTCAGGCAGACCGTGTGCAGAATGGTGCTCGCGGTCGGGTTGGGGTTTGGCAATTGGATTTGCGTATTCATGGGGTCGTAATCGTTGTTCAAGTTTTGTGCTTTGCGGGTTTGCGTCTATTGCCTCGCCTCAACTCCTGCCTGCGGTGGCACCCCGCGACAACGTTGACCCAGTGACCAACACCGCCACCAGGCTCTGCTGGAAACGAGCCAGTGCCACGGCCTCGTGCAGGGCAAGCCGCGCGACTTCGGGTTGGTAACGCGTCGCCACCCACGGAACTGCTTCCGGGTTGAGCGCTGGAATCCCAGCCGGGGGCCTGTGCTGGCAACCCGCTGGCGGGCATAGCTGCGAAAGCCACGACCGCAGGCGCGTGATCTCCGAATCACTAGCATCCCGGGCCAGGAGACCGGTGAATAGTTCGGTCCGGCCCCGGCTGACTCTGAACTGGACCGAACCTTGCGTCCGGCACAGGCGGGCGTGGAACCCGGACAGGCTGGGAATGTCCCCCGCTCCCGCTTGAATGATCCGGGCGACTTGCCTGCCGGTGTCCCGGTCGGGCAACGGCGCTATGCAACGCGACATCTGGCGCGTGTTCAGGCTGACGAAAGTGACCGAGGGAATCGATGGGGAGGGGGCTGAGGTGTCATGGTTAATGTCTTCGTATTTGGTCTTGCTGGTGATGCCTTCGCTCCAGATGGATCTGGATGTTCAACCACTTGGGTATCTTTTTTGGGCGTAGCCTCATCGGCCGTTCACCAGGCAGGGACAAAAACCTCTGAGGAGCACGGAGCTCTCGAATCTTCGTCCAAGCCACCCTCCGCCTGATCAGCAAAGGACCGATCACGGCTTGGTGAACTCTCAGGGAGGGCTCTGGACTCCGAATCTTCCGGCAGATGTGGAACCGGATCGCTGCGCCGCAGCGTATTGGCTGGAGCCGTAGGCGCAGAAAATAGGAAGAAAATGCATTTTGCGGGGAACAAATTCCTTCGGAGCCGGCATACATAGGTGGAGAGGACTGCCTCTCGACGAAATGAAACCTGGCGACGATCTATACCTAAAGGCGCGGGAGATTCTGCGCGGCAACCCCGAACTGGGGAAAAAGCGGCTGGCGATGATGCTGGGAGTGAAAACGCCCACCTCGCGGCGGTTACAGGAACGCTATCGCGGCGAAGTCCAGGGCCACAATAGCGGCCACCCGGTGTACGAACGTGTCCGTAAGCTCAAGGTGGAACAGCCGGACTGGGGGGCGGTGCGTGTGGCTCAGGAATTGGGCATTTCGTTGGATCATGCAAAGCTTCATTTGGCCCGTTGGACCGGCGCTCAAGCCTACGAGGCTGCGGCGCAAGCGCCACCGCCTCAATCGGCGCAACAACCGACACCTTCGCTCGAGGCCCCGAACGCCGGCAGTACGTTGCAGGACGCAGTGGGCCCCGATACTCGTGACTTGTGCTATCGGGGTGCCCAGATTCACACGCTCGATGACCTCTTGGTGTATGCCCAAGTCGACACTTCCCAGTGGGAGGTGGAACGCTGGGTCGCAAACAAGTGGGAGGTCGGCGCGCGCAACCCGGCCACGGGCGAAATCCTGACTTCCCCCCTTTTTCAGATCAAAGTTTGGCTGCGCCGTAAAGTACTCCAGCAAACGTTGAAGGATCTGATGCGGGGTCTGCTCGCCGAGTTCAAGAAAGAGGCTCCGCCGCGCCCACCGATTGTGCGTTCGGGCTGCAACGGAGAAGGCATGCTTGAGGTCAGTTTAATGGACGTGCATTTCGGCAAATTATGCTGGGGCCCGGAATGTGGCCGCGATTACAACCCGGAGATTGCCGAGCGAATGTTTATGACCGCCCTGGAGGATTTGATCGCAAAAGCCGCCGGCTTGAAGCCTGGCAGAATTCTCTTCCCGTGTGGCAACGATTTCTTAAACACCGACATTCTTGGCAGAACGACCACCAGTGGCACGCCACAGGACTCGGCGGTTGTCTGGAAGGAAGGGTTTGTTCGCGGTAAAAGCCTTCTGGTACGGGCGATCGACCGGCTGCGGGCAGTGGCACCTGTGGATGTTGTCCTCGTCAATGGCAACCATGATTGTCAATCAATATTCTACCTCGGTGAGGCCTTGGCCGGGCGTTTTTATCACTACACTGACGTGACCGTGGACAACGCTCCCACCCAGCGAAAATACGTGGTACATGGCAAAAACCTCCTGGCCTTTACCCATGGGGATAGGGAAAAATTCTTGAACCTCCCGTTGTTGATGGCCAGTGAGCGACCGCGGGAGTGGGCTCTCTGCACAGCATCAAAAGAGTGGCACCTTGGGCATTACCATTCGAAGAAATGCCTGCGCATCCTGCCGGCGCACGATGCGGGGGGTGGTGTGCTGGTGCGAGTAGTGCCCAGCCTTTGTCCTCCGGACTCTTGGCATTCATCGATGGGCTACAGCGGAAAATTAGCGGCGGAAGCCTACTATTGGGACCCCGAGGCCGGCGTCGTGGCTACCTTCACGCACCATCCCCTATGAGCGTGGAGCCCTCCCTCCTGCCAGACCCGATGGTCGTCTGGCCGTGTTACGAGCCGCCCGGTCAGCGCATTGCCTTGACCGAGGAGCACTTGCTCCAGCACGTGCTGGTGCTGGGCAGCACCGGCTGTGGCAAGACCACTTTGCTGACGTCGGCAATTCGTCAACTGCTTCGTTGGCCAGGTGAAAAGGTAGGTTTGTTGATCCTGGACGCCAAGCAGGACGAAACCGTGCCTCGCATCAGAGAAATGGCGCGCCATTGTGGCCGAGCCGGGGATCTGGTGGTCCTGGGGCCTCAGGGCGGCCACAATTTTGAGCTATTCGGCCTTCGTTCCTTTGGCGACGTGGAGACCCTGACCCAGCGGCTTATGCTGACCGATCCCGTCGGCGGGGACAACCCTTATTGGCGGACAACCACCGCGAACATGGTTTCTGCGGCGTTGACCTTGCTGGTGGCTGCGGGCGATGGCATTCAGTACGACCAGGCGGTCAACTTCATGCGCCAATGGTTCGCGTCTTCGGAGGCAACCGGCGTGTTGCCAAAGGCTGTCGCCGGGGCGGTTGAAAAGGCCAGGAAGAAGCTCAAGAAAACTGCCGCGGCATGCCAACTGCGCGGCGCGTTGGATCATGTCGAGGTGTGGAGCCGGCTGGATCCTCGCACCCGAAGCAACTTGCAAAGCTGTCTGCTCAACGTGCTGAGCCCTTTGCTCAGCGACAACGCGCGGAGCTGTTTCGCTGCGAGTTCCCGCCCAACATTCACCCCTGCCCAGGTGGCCAGGGAGAGCCGGGTCTGCGTCGTGAGTGTGAACGCTCTGGCTCAACCCGACTTGGCCAGGCTTTTCTTTGGCCTTGCCCGCAAAGAGTTCTTTGATGCCGTCCAAAAACGGGGTGCCTCTCCTCACCCTCTTTGCGGCCTGGTCGCCGACGAGTTTCCGCTCATTGCGCGACCTGAGGATGCCGAGCAGTTGGCCACGCTACGCAGCAGGCGATGCTTTGTGCTGGCCGCCTCGCAAGGATTGGCCGCGATGGATGAGTGTCTGGGTCCCCGGCGCCGCCGAGCGGTCGTGGTGAACTTCAACACCCTCATTTTCCTTCGCACCCGGGAGGAGGAAGCCGAGGAATTCGCCACCCGAAGCCTCGGGATATGCGAAGCGCCGGCATCTCGAGAGGTCCCGGACTGGTTGGATGGGCAGGGAATATCCACCTTGCCGGGAGATTCCAAAACCGGAAATCACCCCCGGTTGGTTTGTCCCCCCGGCGCGTTGGGCTGCCTACAGCCTCATCAGGGCTACGTGGTCGGCAGCGACGGCAGTCGAACGCTCCGGCCGGTATGGTTTGTCCCTTGGTTCGAACAAGACCACAACGATGCTCCAATCGAGTCGGTCACGGATTGCGGCGCGGAACCGTTTTCCGCGAGTCATGTCCTGGAGATGATGCGGGTGCGAGGACTCATTCCCCTGCTTTCGGCGGAGGTGCTGGCAGCAGCGACGCAACTGCCGTCGCGCTTTGGCCACCGCGACCTGCAGAAAGCGAGAGCGTTTTTCCAAAAGACTCAGGCGGGCTTAGTACCAGAGGCGATGGAGTCCTTGCCGGCGCGGTGGTTGGCTGGGCTGCCGGGCATTTTGTGGAGCTTGCGGCGCCCACATTGGACGCACTTGCCCTTCACGATAAATCGCGTCGCCTGCGAGAACGGGGTGCTGATCCTGGGATTTGAGCACGAGCCGGTGCGGGCGAGCGCGCGCTTCACGCTGTGGGATGAAGTTCGGCTTTTGACCAACCGAAGTCTTTACCCCAGCCGGTGGCGCGCGCTGTCGCGACGCCACCGGTTGGAACTCTGCCTGCGCCATCCAAACCTCCGACCGGCTCTGGCAGACACGGAGATGGAAGTCGTCTGAGCGTCAGTCTTCGTGCTCGAGCATGATTGTGCAAGCCAGACCAATTTGGTTCAGCGGCAGCCCCTCCAACTGAGCGACCGCTTTTACGACGATTTCTTTTGCTCCCGCTTTCGCCTTAAAGCAAATGGCCACGCCGTTTCCCACGTCAAAGAACCTGCTCGGAATGAGACCCGCCATCGCGAATGACAGCCGGTAAAGGACTTCCTTGAGGCGCTCATCGGTCGGATTGAACTCTTCCCCGGGAGCAAGGCTCCGCCACAGCCCAACAGTAATGGCCGCCGCCACGGTCAGGTTCGCACAGGTCTGAGCCGTTTCCGTGACGTCCAGCAACACTCCGTCTCGCAAGGCGTCGGCCCGGGTATAACGGAAAAGCGGTCCACCCCAGAAACTGTCGCGGCTCACAGCAACATCTCCCTTCCTTCGTTGGTAACCAGGCTCAGCTCGGCTTCCAGATCGCGGAGAATCTCCCGCGCCAACTGCCGCACGCGATAGATTATCTTGCGGCTGTGACCGTCCCTGGCAATGCGATTGTCGGAAAGAAAGTTTTGGTCCCATTCCTTGATGACGGCCAGCAACCGGGGTTGTTCGGCTGCGCGGGCATAGAGTTGCGAGAAGAGCACGCGGTGCAGATCGCGTCGCAACAGCAATCGGCCCGGGTCCGTTGGGTCCGGGGGATTCACCGCGCCTGGCTCCGTTTCCGGTTCCCCAATGGATAGGTGCTCGCAGCGATTTCTGGCGGAATCGAGCAGGTGGGACAGGTCGCTGTTGATGACGCCTTTGACCCCCACGAGAAAGGAGGCAGTGGTGGCGCGGTTCTCAGGCTTCAGACGCCGCCCCAGCCGGGAGTCTTGCTCGCCAAGTTGGATTTTCAACAGTGCTTCAGCCACCAGATCCTCGGCGTCCGTGTCGGCCAGATGGCGTTGCAGCCACCGTGCGGTGACAACGGTTCGCAGACGATACCGAGCAAACCCGACCAGGCGCTGGTAGTCTTCGGGGGTTAACGCCGCCAGAAGCTCGGCGGCAGAATACGCGCCACCGGTCTCTTGCAGCCCATTTTGATTGTATGCGATTTGGTGCATACAATTTGTGCGACGCGGTTTTCATCTGCTCGGATGGCTGTGGGCGCGGTAGCCACGAAGCCCGATTGAGCCCTGTCCCCTCGCGCGATCTTTCGTCGCTGGACACTCGGAACAGCCACGGTAGAAAAGGGGCCAGCAGGGATCCCCGGCCAACCCCATTCGCGGGTGCGGAGGGGAGTCCAGATTGATTACGACGGGTTGGAAAACCAGAACACGAAACCGTGAGAAGTGCAAATTCAGCGGCGTGGAGAGCGATTAACGGGCACCATTTTCAAGGGTTCGCTCGCTACCGCGCTCGCTGCGGGAGGGATGATGTGAGGAAGCCTGCGCTTCCACTCGGATGGCCTCCGGCCCATCGCGGTCGCAAGGCGTTGGGATTAGATTTCGGTCAAACCCGCCTCTTCTTCGGTTAGCAGGGTCATGACCGGCGCCCGGTCATCGCCCGGATGTGTCATGAGCTTGAGGCTGACTCGCCGGCCAAGGACCACCGCCTCGAACCAGACGGTGTGGCAAAAAGGTTCAAATTCTTCGCGCGTTGAGGTGTGGGTGAGGATGGTCAAGAGCATGGCGAAGCAGAGGCATAGCAGTCGCGGATCTTCCAGCCGAAACCGGTCATCGGGGGCGATCGCGCGCCACAGCTTTGGCGTGATGGCCAGCGGCACTTCGACAAACGCCTGGCACGCAACCGGGCTGATGTCGAGCACCTGGCCGCGTTGGAGAGCTTGAGTGCGAGTGCACCCGAATAGATGTTGATGGAGGAGCATACTGGTTCCTGATTTTTAAATGGGGCGCTGGTGGTTTAGGTGAGATCTTCGAGTTCTTCCGGCAGAAGCAACTGAACTAGACCGGGGGCCGGGAGCAAGGCCGCGACCCACACGGTCTGGTCTTGTCCTCCTCCCCCTGGAAAGCCGGGATATTCGATCAACAGCAATTCACCGCGATTGGTGCGGAACCGGCGCGCTGGCAGGCAACCGGTCAGGGCACAGCGAACCGACCAGACCAAGGCATAGTGTTCCTGCCGCTCATAGCCAGCCCCGGTAAGTCCGTGACAATCTGCAAAGCGGGCAGAGGCGACCACCTTGTATGGCAACCCGGCGCGACGGAATAATTCGGTAAGATCAACGCCGCTCTCCGAAGCCGGGGACTTTGCAGGCATAGGTTTGAGAAAATCGTTCTACATTTGTTGGGTTTGGACTCGTGCTGTTTTTTGCTTGGTTTGGCCATTTTTTCGCCGTTAGGCGCGGAAAACCAAAAGGCGTGCGGGAAGAACTTTGGCCCTGCTCCGGGCCGCGCGCAGAAACCAGCGCCGACTGCGGTTCGAACATCGTTAGGCAGTAAAGCACGGTAAGCCCCAGTGGCCGGAAACAACCGGCCGACCAATACGGCTGCGGCAGCCGCGAAAACCAACGCCCGACCAAAGACGCCAAGAGGGCTGCCGTTATCCGGATGCTGAGCGGAGTTCAGCGGTTCAGTGGTCAAATTCGCGGGAGGCTGTTCGCCTGACAGGTTCGGTCCAGTTCAAGCCACCCTTCGTGCAGATTGGGCCACGGCGATACGCGCCTTAACGGCCGTTGAAAGAGATGAGAATCGAAACGCAACATCCGGTGCATCTGGTGGAATTCGAGGCCATCCTGACTAAGGGTCCGCTCTAGACCCTTGCCGTTACGGAAGGAAACATGGTTCCAGAGGTTCATGATCCCAGCCATCCAATCCAGCTGCTGCTGGTAATAGAAGCGCATGAGGTCTGCACCAATCTCCTTTTCTGAGGGAGAAGGCTGGTTCGACACCCGTAAATTGCCACCTAGCCAGCTGTTAGTTAGGTGAGTCGAGATAGGATAGGTCTTGAAGTCCGGATCCTTGCTCAACTCCTGAATCATCCGCATGAAGTTGGTGTAAAACGGCTCTACCCTTTGGTAATAGTTGAATCCGCGGATGGCTGCGTGCTGGGTCTTGATCGAATAGCTGCTCAAATCCCCTGGTTTGTCCAACGTCATCTCCCAGTGGGTTAAGATGACCGCGAAAACCATGGTTTGCATCTCCACTGGCAATTGGAACGGCAATCCATCGTGTGTGACGGTGCCGCGCGCCAGACAGCGGACCCGCTCAAAGGAATCGCGGTTGCGCTTGAGCTCTTCGCGGAGCTTCTCGTCCAAAGTGGCGTAAACATAGGACTCCGACTTTTTGGCCCGAACCCTTTGACCGTTGGGCAGGAGCATCGCTCCAGGCTCGATGTCGGTTAGGGCGAAGTCATTCGCCGAGTCCTTCATGTGGGCAAACGGATACCCATAGTGCTGGTCGGTCTGGTCGAAGTAGGCCAGGACTCCCCAAGGATCCGGGGTGCAGTCCATAACTGGAAAGTCCACGCCACCGGTGTAAGGCAGAATATCGGCGAAGATAGGTGCCGGCGCGTCGGCTAGTTCACCCAACTTGGCGCCAGGATAGATGTACTTGGCAGGGAAGAGTTGTGCCGGCCCCGCAAACCGCGATAGCGACGTGAAGAACCGGAATGCCTTCTGCAACTGGATGTGCGGAGTCAATGCGAACCCGATCTGAGGGGTAACGAACACCAGTGTCGTGTGAAGACCCCGCAACTTCTGGGGCTGCAGGTCGGTCCAGAGCTGATAGTGATAACGCAGGTGCCTTGCATTCAGGCACATTCCAGCAGCCTGAGCCGGAGATTGGAACCAAGGGGAGAGCATCAACGTCAACTGCTCTGGAGTGAGTCTGCTCATCTGAGGTAGTTGGACTTCTGGTTTGATTCTGGGGGTGTACTTCCAGTCGGCCAACCCTGGCGGGAAGTTTCCGATCCCAGATGCCACGAGGCACTTGTCGAGTGACCGGTCGACAGGCATCGGAAAATCCGTCAATTGGCGCGCACGAGCAACAGGTACAGCACAATTCAGCACATTCCTACCAGAGCGGTAAACATCGTAGAATCTGGAAAAGGAGGTTTCGGTTACTTTATGCCCCGGCTCAACGATGGTGTTCCACCGCTGGTTAGCTTCTTCGCTGGAAAAGATGCTGTTCACTTTCACCTCGTTTGTTTGCGCGCAGCGCAATGAAACCTGATGCGAGTCAAAACGGCGGCTCGATCCGCCCCACATACACCGCCGGACGGTGGCTGTCACAGGGGCCGATCAGAATCCACAGCGTCATAGTTTCCGGCGTTTCCCTCCTCCGATGCTGCGCCACGAACGCGACCTTGAGCGCGAGATACTTGCCCAGGCTCACGAGCCTGGCCGGCAGCCGTCCATGGAGCGCGGCATCGATTATCCGGACGATCTCACCCACCAGATAGTAGCCCTCGTCATCGAGGATGTGGGGCGGCGTGTAGCTGCGGAGCAACTCGGGGTGGATCCGCAGGGCGAAAGGAAAATCCCATTGCCTGGCCGTGCCAGTTACATTCCGCAGCGAGGCTCGCAATGCTTTCAGCCGAAAGCGTCTCTTTTCAAAAATGCGCTTGTGTCTCATGGGCGAATGTTTTTCGACGGACAGCCTCCTCGGAGCCTCCCGCTATTCCTTGGAGAGACGCCGGGGCCCTCCCTGGCGATGGTCGCGATCCAATCCAGTTGGAGAACGGTCGTTCGGAGTTCTTCCGAGACCCGATGGTTCTGGCCTTCGAGGCAGCCTACGTGCCGGTGAAGCTGTTCGTTTTCGCGGAGGATCCGGCCGACCTCTTGGAATCTGCTGGGGCTCTTATGCATACTTCACCCTTTCAAAAGGGACGGCGGCGGGCCGAACTGGGTGAGCGCCGCATGTATCACGTCCCTGGGTTTGTCACTGAGCTTGTCGGAGCCACAGCGGGGGCACCGGTGCGGAATCAGGGCTTCGCAGGTCAGACAAACCCTCCAGTCCCAGAGGCGCGCGGAAGCGTACCGTGGGTCAAGGTGGATTTCGGTCTTCTGTAGTATTACGTTCTTCCTCTTCATTTTGGTCCTTTCATTTACTGTTCTTTGTTGTCGTATCAGCTCGGCGGGTGTGCTCCACCCTGACCGGCAAAGATTTGTTTGATACTCATTTGATGGGGCCGGCGAGGCGGTCTCCAAGCGCACTAGCACTTCGTCATCGCAATGACCTTCCGATTCGAGCTTCTCGGTCCCGCCCAGGCCACCAGCGTCGCGGAACACTCGGCGCGGAAAGCAGTCACGGATCAGGACTGTCTTTAACCCGCCCAGATGTTTCCTCACCTTGTTCGGGATGAAAGCTGAGGCGGTCAATGCTGGCGGCGGGTCCGCCATTTCGCACGCCAGACCATGCTTCTGGGGCTCAAGAGGTGGGCGTCTGGGGCGTTGCTGTTTGTCAGTCGCCAGCGCGCTGATCGCCGGCTGGTTTTGCGGCCGGCATCTGATCGGGGCCCCGACCATCATCCGTGGACCTTCCATGTCACCCACGCTAGTGAGCGAACAATGCGTCAGGGTGCGAGCCCTTTTCCGCTGGCAGCGGATCGACCGGGGTGACATCGTCACTCTGAGGGATCCAACTTCCGTCGCCATCAAGCGGGTAATCGGGATTCCCGGGGACACGCTTCGACTGTGGATGGGCTATGTGTATCTCAACGGTATTCGCCTGGAAGAATCTTACGTGCCAACCGACGTCCTGACGGCAGCCGCCAGCGCCGGGGCAGTTCTGGCCGCCGGACCGGACGAGTACATTGTGATGGGCGACAACCGATGGGAAAGCCAGGACAGCCCAGATTACGGCCCGATCCGGCGCAGCTGCATTCGTGGTCGCGTTAGGAATTCAAACAGCTGCGGTTTTCTTATCAACCACGAATGAAAATGGCCCTTTCTGGCGAGGAAGGTGTTCTCAGGCAACTCCCTGGATGCCTGCTCGTTAAGAACAGCGTCAGACGCTAATGGGTCGAACAGGCTTCGATAATAGCTTTCGTCGCTACTACCGAATCTCCTTCTTCACTAGGTCGATAAATGGCGATTCGGGGCAATAATCCAAAATAGTGATTAGCGTGCTGGATCCGGGAGCGCCCCGCAGGAGGCTTTTCGTGCAGGATTATATCGTGGTCAAAGAGTTGGCCGAACTTCTTGGATTAAGGCCCTTCAAGGTCGTCGCCGACGTGATGGAGTTGGGCCTATTCAAGCACGCTGACGAGGTGATTGATTTCCCGACGGCCGCGCTCGTCGGCAAAAAGCACGGGTTTGCGTTGGAACGGGTCTTGTGAACGGCAGCTTACCGCTCGCTGTCCAGCATCCGCATTTGGTGCTCGTCGTAGCGGGTTCCAGCGACGGCCGAGGCGGGAATCGCCTCCTCCAAGCGGGCAATGTCCGCCGCGGAGAGCGTTACCTGCAGCGCGCCCATCGATTCCGAAAGTTGTGCGCGCGTGCGAGCGCCAATCACCGGCACGATGCTCCTGCTTTTGGCCAATACCCAGGCAATAGCCAACTGGGCAGGACGGAGCTGTTTTTCAGAAGCCAGCCTTTGCAGCGTGTCGATAATTGCCTGATTGCGCTGGCGGTTGGCGCCGGTGAAGCGAGGGAAGCGCGCTCGCAGGTCGCCCTGGCTCGCCGGCTGCGAGCCGCTCAGCAGGCCGCGCGATAGCACACCATAGGCGGTGATCCCGATCCCAAGGTCCGCGAGTGCAGGAAAGATCTTTTCCTCTCCACGGCGACTGATCAACGAATACTCGATTTGAAGGTCGCAAATGGGATGCACGGCTTGGGCTCGGCGAATAGTCTCCACTCCAACTTCCGAAAGGCCAATCGCCCGGACATAGCCCGCTTTGACCAGTTCCGCGATGGCACCAATCGTCTCCTCGATAGGCACCTTGGGGTCGAGCCGGGCCGGGCGGTAAATGTCGATGTGGTCCACCCCGAGGCGAGCCAAGCTGTAAGCCAGGAAGTTCTTCACGGCGACCGGGCGCGTGTCATAACCGATCCAGTTCCCATCCGGAGCGCGCAAAGCGCCGAACTTCACCGAAAGCAGGACCTTGTCGCGGCGGCCGCATAGCGCTCGTCCGATGAGCATTTCGTTATGGCCCATACCGTAAAAGTCGCCGGTGTCCAGCAGCGTGACGCCCTGATCCAGCGCGGCCTGGATGGTGGCGATGCTTTCAGTCTCGTCAGCGGGGCCATACATTCCGGACATTCCCATGCACCCAAGAGCCAGAGGAAACACGCTTGGACCACCGGAGCCCAAACGCCGGAGTGCGCTATCGCTGTCGTAAATCATGGCGTGACTATACACAACCGTGGCCACCGCCTCTAGCCAGGTTTGCTGGCGGAATTGACTCCGCCTTCAAAAGGAGCAAGCTGCTGCTCCATGGAACTAGACTTTGACGGGCCTTTGGCTGACCGCGCGTATCCGATTCTGGCGAGCCTGGTCGTGCCGCGGCCGATTGCCCTGGTGACCACGATCAGCCCCACAGGAAAGGTCAACGCGGCGCCATTCAGCTTCTTCAACGTGCTGGGGGCGGAGCCTCCGATTTTGGCGGTGGCGCCGGGTGATCGCGACGACGGCACCCCGAAGGACACGGCCAGGAATATCCGACTCACCCACGAGTTTGTGGTCAACCTGGTGGACGAGGCTCTGGCCGAAGCGATGAACAAATGCGCAGCTTCCTTGCCGTACGGCGAGGATGAGTTGCAGCACGCGGGACTGCACCCCTGTGAATCCTCGGTCGTAAAGCCTCCGCGCATCCTCGAAGCACCGGTGAGCCTCGAGTGCAAGGAGTGGGGCACCTTGAACATTGGCGACAATCGAGTGGTAATCGGTTTAGTGAAGCGGCTCCATCTACGCGACGAACTATTCGACCCGGAGAGGAAGCGGGTGAACAGCGACCGCCTGTTTCTCATCGGTCGCATGGCCTCGCCCCACTGGTATTGTCGAACCGGCGACCGCTTTGAACTGATCCGGCCTGAGTGATTTGCCGATGTCCGAAATAGAAAGAACCAATTCGGCCTCCAATTAAACGCCAACCATAGGAAGACTCAATGAACCGCAGAACATTCGTAAAAGCCCTGCCTGCCTTAACGGTATTGGCCAGCACCACCGCCGGCTTTTCCCAGGATACGCCCACGCCCACCCAGGACCTGAAACCGATCA
>OCZT010000934.1_pt1 | contig 29802 bp, 65 predicted proteins | sample 1539031 | NCBI WGS metagenome assembly OCZT01 (sample SAMEA3539308, study PRJEB22396) | soil metagenome | biome: tundra; feature: field; material: soil | place: USA | collected 2010-05 | depth 0.15 m | reverse complement strand
ACCACGACCGTTGCCTTCTTATTAACATACGGTTTTATTTCCTGATCTGTCATATTATTCCCATTGATTTAATTGTTGACATTATAGTTATACATATAACTTAATAACAACAATGTGAAACTTAAATACATAGATTTAATAGGAAAAACTTTCGGAGAACTTAAAGTAATAGAATACGAGGGTCATAAGCAAAGACATTATTGGAAATGCTTGTGTTCTTGTGGAAAAGAAAGAATACTTCAACAAGAGTATTTTGTAGGTGGGCATTGTGTATCATGCGGATGTAGAAAAAAACGAAGGGGATTTCGTAGCACAGCATTTAAGGGATTTGGAGAAGTGCCTTTGAAGTATTATAATAATATTAGACGTAGAAGTAAAGGCATTCATAAATTTTCTGTATCAATAAAGTATTTATGGAATATTTTTCTTAAACAAAATAGAAAATGTGCTTTAAGCGGATTGTTAATTTCTTTAGAAGGATTTAAGACATCAGAACAAACAGCATCGTTGGATAGAATTGATTCCAGTAAAGGATATATTAAAGGAAATATTCAATGGGTACATAAAAATATTAACAAAATGAAACAAAGTTTTGACGACAATTACTTTATAAAAATGTGCAAGCAAGTAGCAGAAAACCACAAAAATTAACTTTTTTGGATACTTTTATACCACTCAAAATCAGGAAGTTTTTCTTTCATAACCTTAATTACATCATCTAAAGAATCAAGACCTTCGGTTATAATTGGTTTGCCTCTGGGATTTAGACTAAAACCGTGGCCACGCTTTACTAATTCTTCCCGTGTAAGCAATTTTGTTTCTTCCATTGATCTTCGGGAATTGCATTCATAACAAGCCAGAACTTTTGTTGGTTCACCATTTTTAGGCTTAACGAAACGATCTAAAAAAAGCCTGCTTTTCAAATGGTCAACGGTCGCGCTTAAAGGATCAGCCGGGCCTTTAATTTCAGGTATATTTAATAATTTGGTTTTCCTGTGACACCAGTAACACCGGGGATCATTCTGCCACAACTTTAACTTAAATTCTCTATTGCTCATTCTATGTTGATGATAAGTAGAATGTAACATAACTATGTCATCAGGTCAAATAAAAATATCAGTGTTAGAAACTATTACATGGTTTCAGTATAGAAAGGAGAATATGGATTGATGCCGCCTCCATCCATCACGCCGGGTCCTAATGGAATACCACTATTAGGATCTAATTCTATTAAATGCTGTGCTTCTCCAGGTCCTACTTCATCCATAGGTGGCATGCCTTCATCCTCTGCTGCCTTGATGGCCCGTGTTTGCATTCTGTCAAGTTCAGTATCTTCCTCAGCAACCACCGGCAAATCTCCTTCTAACATCATCCTTCCCGCTCTACGAAGCTGTATAATCTCCGGCTCATCTTGTTCCACTACTGGCACAAATGGCTTGAAAGGTTCAATCTTAATTATTCTGCCTTTAGAATCTTCTGCTTCTTTGTCGTTAATGATTCTAACCGCTTCCAACCTTTTGTGATTGCTACACTTAGCAGCAGCTTCAATCCAACTAAATCTAACCGCACAAGCAATATTAGGATGCCATAAACATGGTTCTGCACCAACCCACATTCCTAAAAGGTGTTGCATTCTGCTTCTGATGATAAATTGACAATCATCAGGCCCAAGCATATCAATCATTCTCTCCGTCCACTGATCTATTGTTTCCGAATAGTCTCCCCTATCAGGGCCATGACATTCCAAATAGTATTCGACAACCTTTTCTTGGTTAGTATTTCGCAGTGAGAGAGACATATTAGTAACTATTCTAATTTCGCTGTATAAGATTTTGGTTTCTTGCCGCTTTCGTCGTAGATAGTCATATCAACTCCGCTGTGTGAACCACAAGTTTCGCACTCTTGTTCCCAACCACTGAAAAAAAATTGTCCCTTCTTAAATACTCGTTTCTTTCCGTTAAGATTAACGGTTACAGAAATCAATTCAATTTGTGCCTTGGCCATTTGCTTCCTCCAATTCTTTTTGCAGTTCTGCTTGGTGAACAAGATCATCATGCAAAATCTTGTGATAACAAAACCGCCTCACCGAGTTTATTACAACATCTCTGCCATAAACGTATGATAGTTCTCCCGCCCTCTTTTGGAAGAACTTACGCATCCACTTATGACGAAATATCAATTCAATTTTCATATCATTCAGTCATTGATGGATCATTCAAAGTCCAAATCCAACCGTTATCACCTTTAGCCAAATTACTATTATCTTTTTCAGCCTCATCGTGAGATTTGTATTCGTGCCGCATGATTTCTTTTGTGGTTTGATCAAGTAACACCCAGAGAGGCCAACCACGAGCATTTGTTTCTGGAATATTAGCGATCAAGAGTATTATCCTCAATTAAATATTCATTGTAATGGTCGGCACGGAGTTTGGCCTCGCCATATGTCGAATTGGTTGCCTTGTAATGAATACGCCAAGGATGATATATTCCATATCCTTCATCTTTCGTTGATGGAAAAATCACCACAAACCAGTCGCCGGATGCTTTCAGCTCTATTATCCTTAAGCATCTTTTAACATACGCTTTCAACCACAATATTCTGAAAAATCTTTTCACAAATCAAAATATCATTTCACCTTAACTTGCCAGGCCACAAAAACTCTGGTTATTGACTCAAATGGGATTCTATGCGGAGTTTCTTCCACATAAGCATTGAGCCCAGAAAATCCTTCTGCTTCTTCTTCTTCATCGAAATAATCTTCTCCTATTTTCAGCAAAGCGAAATACTCAAGCACGTAAATAGACTTATCATATTCTATTGATACAATGCCTTTGTTGCCTTTAGCAATCTTGTTAAGCTGGGTGATCGTGTATCCAGCAAGGCGTTCAGCTATTTTTTTCACAAATCAAAATACCTTCCATCGCCTGCTATACAAATAAATCGTATTCTGATAGTTGGTGAAATATATCCCCTTTTATACACCGCGTTCAAATATTCCTTGAACTTTCCGAGAATGAAAGTATCATCCGGTTGCTCAACACTTCGCACTGTTATTCTTAATGAAGGGTCGGAGATTCTATCACCCAAAAGCTTTTCAGAAGCCAGAACTTCTTTCAGGCTGCGGTCAAAAACAATAACTTCCCATAAAGATTTTTGTGGTTTAATCCTCTTACTCTCAAGAATCTGCTTATTGTGATCATTGACCCAACTCAAAAACTCAGACCAGCGGATTATCCCAACAAAATCCAAAGACGGCAGAAGAAATCCGCATTTCGGACACGCCAAATAACTAGAGACTTCAAATCTCTCAGTTTTTGAACACTGCGGTCCAAGTTCAAACCACTCTTTACATTTCTGACATCTAATATTCACTTTTAGAGTATATCAGATATTTTTATATTGTCAACCGATCACATTTCATCAGCAATAATCAGCAATACTATCCCACCGTTCTTTATGCCCACATTTAGGACATCTTGGCCTATCATTGATTGGCACAGATAACTGAAATGCCGGTTCATCTTTTTCTAAAGCATTTTTGAGAAAATAGGCGTAGCTTTTCTTACTACATTTAGCCAACGTTTCCCAAATCTCTATATTTGTAGCAACCGATTTTTTGATAAATCGTTGTAGGCACCAATCGTAAGGTGATAGACTAGCTTTAATCACTCTGAATTTCTTTTTCATACTACTAATGGTTCCCATGCGTTAGTTTCCTGATTTCTCCACCAAATACCTGTCGGAGGCGTATGTTGTTGCCGGACCAGTTCTCGCTTTGCCCAATAAGAATCCAATTCCGCTTTACTCATTTTGAGACCAGTAATCAAATAAGTTCTATGAGTTAGCATAGCATCTCGCATAGATTGACGCCACTCAGTATCATCATAATCATAGTTCTGTCCCCAAAGGCGCATTGCCAACCGCCGAATATATTTAATATGTTCCTTGCCTCTTGGCTGGTATAAAGTTGTCATTGGCATTTACTTGCCTTTTGACTTCGATTTCTTATAAAGAATATAATCATCATAATGGAAGCAAACGAGATTTGGAAAATACATTTCCCTGAAAGCTCGCACCGTTTCTTCGCTCTGGCCTACATTGGATGAAAAAGTAAAGCAATGTTTACTGGCGTCTTTGAAAACCACGTGCAATTCCCACTCCGTATGAATTTCATCGCCACCGGCACCATTGAAATAAGCGAAAGCCTCTCTGCCTTTGACTATTTTAGCCATTTCAATCTTCCGGCGTTCTATAATCCTTCTGTCAAGTTCTGATTGAAGATGCTCGTCTGTGAAATGAATAAGCAGATTTTGATGATTCTTATGATGAACATCCCACCAGTTATCAGGCAGCTCAGTGGAAACTTCGTCTCTGAAAGTCGCTAAATCAGGTATATGGTTCATACTTCAATTCTTATCCAAGGTGACCCTGTGATGCGCTTGGCTATTCTCCTTACTCTGTCGCTTAGCCTTTGCACTTCATCTTTCTTTGCCTCTTGCCGTTCTCTCCTATCGTGTCTTGAGAGAAGAAGTAAAGCACGGTTCTTTCTTACATGACCTTTTTTCACAGTATTATTATACCACAGATTTTTATAGTGTCAATGTGAAGCGTTAATAATAGTATTCATAGCGTCCCAGTTAATCCCGTCGACGCTAATCAGAGGGTGGTCAACCGCATTCACATGTCTGGCGTAGTGAACATAGCCGTTGTTAGAATATATTTCACAACCGCATTCATCACACATCAATCCCCCAGTTGCAACCGGAAACATTTCTTCTTTCGGACTACGTTTCTTGCATTTGATGCATTTAGCCGATGTTGCCGTCGGCCTCTTTATCGGTCTTGTCATTGTCTTTTTTCATCTCCTTATGAACATTGGCAGGTTCCATATGGCACACAACAGGAACGGGTGAACATTTGACAGCAACTACACCACGTTTGTTCGCCACCACAAAGCTCGCAATGTTCAGTGCGATTACGACTCTTTTCCTCGTTATTTCTTCGCCTTCGTTCTTTACGCCGTTTTTTACTCTCTGATGATGCCATAACCATAAGTTGGTGGACGTAACGGGAATCGAACCCATGAGATCACTTGCTCTGCCACTGAGCTATACGCCCATTTTCTACCGCCACGACCACAACTTCCTCAGTTCCTCATCGCTGGGGCAATGGTCAAATGGAAATGGATTGTTGTCACGATTAACATTCTTAATGCGAACCGCAAAGCCGCCGTCGTGATATTTAGTATCTTTGCCCAACTTTTCGATTCGCTGAACATAGTAAACAACGTTGCCTACGCCACGAACCGCCTGATTTACTATTCTTGTAGAAGGATTCGCCATAATTATTAAGTTTCGTGATATACTCCGCACTGAGGCTTCAGACTCTCTCTATTTGAGTAATCTGATAGCCCATGTCTGAAAGTGAAAAACGCCTTTGTCTTTTCGCTGACCAATTCACCGTCTATATGAAACGTTGTGGATATATTACGAGCAGCAAATTGAAACCCCTCATCTCGCTTGCCTTTTTCATTCACCGCAGCAAGAAATAAAGTCTTGCCTTTCGTAGGAAGTTCCTCAACAAGCAATGGCCCTATCTTTATGGCATGAGATGCCATAAAATCTCGGATTTTAGAAGTATATATTTCAGGTCTGTTGAAATTCCACTGCCCGCTTTCTTCCCACATGTGAGCGGTGAACTTTATGACAAAGAATTTCCGTTTACCCCGGAAGATGCTCCACCACAAGCTAAGGTGAAATAAATCGCAAATAGCAAATGCAGTGTAAATGCTGAGCCACGACCAGAAAATGTATGGCGAAATATTCATTCCACGCTCCTTTTTACCATTGTTAAGGTGATCTCAGGGAACCAGGCACATGGACCATACTTCTTGAAATAAACTTCGTATTGGACGCTGTGATTCGGAGTTGTATCCTGTGTGAAGTTGCAAACAACTCCAAGGCCATTTGGAAAATGATTCCTTAAGCCACCAGCTTTAGAGTTGTCAACCATGACAATATCGCCGGGCCGAAACTTGTTTACGCCACGATGCTCAATGGCCCGTTGTTTCTTTAACGCCCAAAGTGGTAGTGATTTCATCATGGTTCCAGTATATCAGAAACTTTTTATATGTCAAGTCCTGTCCCAACTTTGAGAGACTTTGCCATCAACGTGCCATTTGTATGATTGATGAGAACATTTATTTATCACACGATCATATCGTTTGATAATAGCACCCCTATACTTTTGCCCGAGGATTTCGTTAAACAATACCAGCCACTCGCAATCTAAGCCATTCAAAAAATCGCCAATCTGATGTTTTGCTGCCCATTCATTGCATGGTGTCAAAGTGGAAAACTTCAAGTGCCCATTGTCCTGATGTTCATCAATGAAAGCATTTAGCAAATCCACAGTAAAAAGCTGTCTGCTGTGAATGAGGGCGTGTAAAGTTAAATCCGATTTGAAATCTAATTGCTTGGGAAGAACCGGCTGCTCATAAAATGAAATGTTAAAACACTCAACTATTCCATCCAGCGATTTAACCACATCCGGCTTTGTGTAGTTGGTTGTCATTATCACACGAAAGCCGCATGATTTGAAATGGATTGCAATGTCCCTTACATCAGGATGCAAAGTTGGTTCTCCGCCGACCAGAAGAACATCTTTAATCTTATGCTCTCTAGCAAAATCAATCGCACGTTCAACATTCTCCTTTGAGATAGATTCTCCGCTGCCTCGATACTTGTCAACACAAAACGAACATCTTCTATTACATTCGTGCGTAAGGACCACACTCATGTAATCATGCGTAGATTGAGATTCACTAAACATAGTGAAGAAATATTACCAGATACTTTTTATTTGTCAAGTATCCAGCAATTTAACGAGCCCTCTCAATCAGGTCAAGCGACGGCTTCGGTTTCGACAGTAGGAAGTTCACTTTCAACATCTGCCAACATTGAATTGGCTAGATGAACTTCCGCAGAAGTTTGTTTCTTTTCACGAGCCTCCCCGGCCCTGGTAATAAGATTTATAAGAGCCCACATTTCTGCTTCAGTGGAGATTTCCACCTTATCCACTCGGTCAGCATCACACTTACAGTTTCCGCCGCACTGGTGTTGTTTCTGACCGCTGCAGCACTTCTTTCCTTTATTGCGATGTTTGTGTTTTCCCATATTATTTTTATTTCAGTTAAGACGGATTACCACTTTCAATACCATTTTGTTCTTCTAACTTTTGTTGTCTCAGACATTTGACACGATGTTGAAGGCATGCTGCTTCCACGCAGTCAAGATACATTCCAGGCTCATTGCTATATTCCTTATGCAACATATTAGCAACCTTTTTAAGATTCCGAATATGTTGCATGCCCTTAGCCTGTATTTCCATCGTCATCTTTCAACATTTTACCACAGTTTTCTACAATGTCAAGGGGGCTGCGCTGGCCCAGTTAGAAGGGGTCCCCCTCCCCGCTCTCCGTAGGGGGGTCAGCACCAATAACTCTACCTGTTATCGTTGCTTCTTCTCTTAGTAAATCCCTGTGATCTTTTAATGCTATCTTAATACATTCATTAAAGTCTTTCACAGCTCCACCATAAAGATACCAAAAGGTCATCGCATCTCTTTTAATGTCTCTGCAATGTTGCAATCCCTTAGATTGAAATACTATAGACATAGCCGCCTTGATGGAACCTGATTGGCTACAGGACAATAACATCCAGGAGGCCTGCCCTTTGGTTTATCATTAACAGCCCTGTCAATATACTCTCTTTGAAAGCAATCATGGCAATATGAAACATAATGAAAAATATCATCTGGTTCTAATAACGTTCCACAGCCATCGCATCGTGGAGTCTTTTCCGCCTCTATCTTATTTCTTTCCTCACAACATCTAACCAAATATTCACGATGTTCCTTCAATGCCATCCGAATGCATTCGTGCCAATTGCCGCCTTTGAAATCAAACTTATTTTGAAGTATGGCTGATGCTCTTTCGTTAATATAACGCAGGTGGGCACGTCCTTTTTGTTGTTCCGGTAATTTCATCCTATCCACCCATTTCTATCACAAAGCGACATTTGTTCTTGAATATCTTTGCTCAGTGATTCACTTTGAATCCTCTCACGGTGATCTTTAAGGGCAGTTTTAAGACATTCATCCCACAAACCTGGCTGCCATTTTGTTTCCTTCCAGAGCCGCATAGCTTTCCTCTTGATGTATTTAAGGTGCTTTTTTCCTCTGGCTTGTCTAACGCTCATTTCTCTAATATCCTCTGAGCAAAAAATCCCAAATCATTTCTTCAATGGTATCCCTAGCTTTCTTTGCCTGAAATCCCTTGATTCTTGTAATCATTGTAGGATTCCCGTCAATAGTAGAATCAATTTCTGACCCACAATCTGCCATTTTGAATGTTATTTTAGTGGCTAGAGCGTGAATCTTCTCAGCATCTTCTGCTGAGAGACCCTCTCTAGGAAATTTTTTCACAGAATTATTTGTGGATTGGCACTGCTTCGATAGGGATTTCTTCTCTATTTCTGCTACCGTAGTGAGTAGAAGATATTTCAATCGCATCTAGTTTTTCCAATCCCCGATCTTTACGGTCTTTGTCGTTTAACTCTTTTACCCTTGTATCAGCATCGGATGTATCATTTCTTTCATCCACCTGATTCCCTGTATTTCGATCAAGAATGAAGTAATTAACTCCCCTAGTTGGATTCCATTGCTTATAATATCTCGGCAGACCATAGTTCATGTTTTTTTCCTTTTCACTTTAATACACCTGTATTGTATCAGATTTTTTATTTTTGTCAATGGTTCACCAGTGCCAACTGCTGTTCGCCTGAAAAGGAGAATTAGGTAATACAGACTTCTTAATGGTTGTAGTAACCATCTGTCCGCCTATCAATTTCTTTACGTGAAGTTCCAAAGCACGTTTGATAGCTTCTTCAAATCCAATTTTTTTCCCAGATGCATTTTCTCTCGTCCATATTTCCATTGCTAGTTGGCGAATGTAATGACAGTGAGCAAGCCCTTTGTCCTGGTCTTGTATTCTCATTTCATTCCCCTCCCAGAACGTCCTCAGTGCGCCAGCTAGGACCATCATCATCACTGTAAACTGCGTCGAAATTCTGTGCCAAAGTAGTCCTTGCTTGTTCAATCTGATATTCATACATCTTTATGGCAGCTTCAACAGTTTCAATGTCATTAAGTTTCGCTATTATCGAAGCGTCTCCGTTTCTGGTATTGTCAATCACTAAATACTGCCAAAGATCTTCATCGAAATATAAGGACAACATATCATCGAAATGGATAACGACGAAAGCTATATTTTATAACGATTTCACCTTCAACATGAGAAACAATTACAAATCCAAGTTTTCTGAATATTGGATTAAATAGATTCTTAAACCAAATGCGGTGACAAACGTTTTCACCTTTTTCATCCTTTACAAATTTTCCCTGTGGCAATTTCATACTTCTCCAAAATCATTAAAAGTTTGATATATTTGATAAAGATACGTTCCTTTTTTCGTTGCTTTTACTGGGAAGTCAGTAATGTAAATGTATTTGTATTCGAGGACATCACTCAAAGCCCTCATGCAACTTGTATCCATATCCACTTCTTCGTGAAAGGACCACACCAATAGCACCGGATATTCTGCTGGCATAGCCATTGTGCTGACGGCCATTTGTCCCTTGTCATCTACACCTTGAATGGCCTTAGCTTGCCAAACATGAAAGTTTTCACGGCTGCTTAGAAGAATCTTCTTCATTGATCTTCACCACCACGTTCAATACGTGCCCACAAGTCAGCAACTTCTTGTTGAGTTGGTTCCCTATCAAGCTTTCTGGCCAACTTGCGAATACCCCTTTGATAACGATAAGCCATACACCGGCGACAGGTGCACTCATTCCACCTTAGCTTGTTGCGGTGGTGAAGGATGTTTACACCCTCCTTTTCGCTTTCTTCACCGTTTTCATCTTCGGTTTGACCTTTCCAACCCTTTGATACTTTTGCAAATGATAAGCTCATTTTCCAATTTCCTCAGTTTTACGAAAGTGCTCAATTTTGTTATTTAAGAGGGCGATAAACTTTTTGGGCATCTTATTATCTTCCGCCCATTGTAAAGACCAATACATTCCACTTAATACGCCTTGATTATTTGATTTGTTTCTCAAAAACGAAATAGCTTTCTTAACATATCCCTTCCAAAGAGCCGGACGTTTACTATGAGGATTACACTTAAAGCAATATGGGATTTCGATGCTATCGCCATTAACAAACTCCGCTGGTGAACAATGGTCGCTAATACATGATAAAGAACCACAAACGCAAACTAATCCACCATGCTCAGGTGTTATGTATCCGCCACAAATATTACAATGGTCATCCATCACACTCTAATTTTATCAGAGATTTTTTATTTGTCAATACCCCAATCGCCAATCACCAATCACCAAATATATTAACAACCATAACAGGCTAAATAAGCTTCGTCGTAATCAGCGATACTAATACCATGATAAGTTCTTTGAGAATAACCAACAACATCCCCCTTTTCTGCAAGTTCGGGATTGGCAGCAAGAATCAATAGAAGTAATGCTATCTGTTTCTTATCGCACTCAGGGATGTCGGTGTCCAATACTTCCATCAAATGCGTAGCATCTTCAACGGTTATAGGAGATTCTTTTGTCATAATCTTCAACATCCGCCGACCATATAGGCTGCTTCCAATCTTTCCATTTCTTCATCCGCCTCAATTATAGTTTTCACCTTATCATCTAAGATTGGCTTATTTGTTAGAAGATGATAGGTTGGTTTAACAACAGCGAACACAACAAAAAACCATCTTTTCTTCTCAATGGCGTCAATATGTTGTTGAACCATGCGAGCAGCCCATGATTTATCAAATATATGACAACACATTCCTTGAGCAAAGCAGACAGATGCTTTGTATGTTTCATGGTCGGGAAACCATCTTGGCCTAAAAGCTATCTTTTTAAGAAATGATATTTCTCCGCCACATACCGGAAGGTCATCAATGGCGTATATAACATTGTCCCCAACCGAAATTTTTCGCCACATTGGAAAGTGGTGGCCCATTCTACAATGAAATACAGAAATCTGATGGCTATACGCTTCATCGACTAACTCTCCAAGAGAAAAGAAAGAGTTAGAAGATTTAACTTCGATATAGATTGAATTTTTTTTATCTTCCATACTAACCACTGTACCCTTCAGCCTCAACGGCAGGCAACACACACAACTCAACATCAGATGGAATTGGCTCTCTTAAATGTTTAGATAATATCTCCATCGCTTCTGAAGCATCATCCTCATAATCGCCGCCAATGGTTGAATACCCTAAGATTTCAAATAGAGGATTTCTCTTAGAATACGCCCACCAACGTTTTTCGATTATTTCAGGCATAGATTATTATTAGTCAAGTTCATCAAGTTGCTCTCTCATATCACGAAGATACCTGCGCATAACACCACCGTCATCATCAATAGCATTCCAACGTCTTTCTCCATAATTAGAATCCCGTTCTCTTTGAAAATCATCTGGTCTGGGATTTTTAGCTTTCAATTCTTTAATATTTAGACTTATAACTTTGTTTTCCAATTCTCTTGCCGTCAAGTCAGAATCAATAGTGAACCATTCGTAGTAGCTTAGTGTATAATGGATGTTTGGGCTTCGTTCGCCAAAGGTTACTATTGCAGATTTTTCCTTTTTTCTTATAAATCCTCTTGCAATGCACCATGTTCCATTTATCTTTGCAATAATTCTCTTTCCCAAAAAGATTGTGCCGAGTAAGTCATTGATGTCCCTCTTAATGTTTGATAGATTATAGTTTGCATCAAACATCAACAATAGTCCTACACAGATCCAAAGAACCAGAAAGAATCCAAAGAACCAAATTGATATACTGTCTGCTTGGTGTATAGTCATTTGCCAAATTTAGTGAAATACATTCTTATTAGACCTTCGAGCAAGTCCGCATACTTTTCAGAATTGACAATCTTAAAGTGGCCCTTATCCAGATTAAAAGCATCCTCGGACGCCATCTCTCTACATTCTGCAAAAAGTTCTTCTATTCTTTCTTTGCTCATTTGCTGATATTAGTCTATTGTCAATTCTATTGTCAATTCATCATCTTCTGATTCGACCATAGGCAGATCCCACGCAAAGGTATAGCCGGGAACATGCGGCCGAAAATATAAAGATTCCAGAGTCTTTTTATTTAGATCAATCACATTTTTCTGAATTGTAGCCCGAGTAGTTCCTGCAAGGTCATATCTGACATTATATCTCTTAGCAATACTTTCATGACCATTATCAATATATCGAAACCTACCATCAGCATAAGCCTTTCCTTGGCACACTTTCCAAATAGGAATTGATGGAAAATAAACACAAGCAAAAATTATTCCTGGTTGCGGTTTCTTTTTACAAAATAATGAATATACTTTTTTAATCCTTGTCATCTGTAATTCTTACCGGCACCCTCACCATACAAAGCCAATCTTTATGGTTAGCAACCGGCTTGGTTCTCCCTTTTACATGGGGCGGAAGCAGATCCGCAGGAATATCTTTTGACCTTACAAGCCAAAGCATATGTTTGATCTTTGTGAAATACTGACTGCAACGTTGACAAAGAATAATATCGCCAAATTCCATTAACTTTGCCTGATCCCAAAAATCGTGTTTACAAACCAATATCTTATCGGTTTCAGCATTCACAATTACTTCTGAGTAATTGGGTTTATTTCCTTCAAATATCATGGTCAAGCCCTTCGTAAACTATACTTGTAAACTTATCTATTAGCCTTAACCAGATTTCTTCTTGCTCCGGAGTTTTGCACTCCGATTTCTCATGTTCGTAATACTTAAGCAAATCAGCGATAGCAAGATACACCAAGCCATTTTTCCGTTTCTTCAATACTCTTATAGCCTGGCATCTACTTGTCATGTTACTACTATGGTATCAGATTATTTGTATTTGTCAAGGGATGCGATTCGGGTCGATGATCGAGGCTGCGGCTACTTCCTGAACTGTCCAACGTTGCGCAATTGTTCGCCTTCTTGGCCGCCACGTTGTAGGAGGGGCGAGCCGACCTGGCTGAGCCCCTCGGGCATTTTCAATGGCTATTTGTTCTTCCTCATTCCTATAATGAATCGCATCATCCATATCGTGAAGATTATATTTAATAGCAAAATTCTTCAACTGTCCGAATGTGGTAGTTAAGCTGAAGTTTCTCCAATTACCAGGGAGATGCTCCTCAAAAATTTTGCCGTTGAGGATGTATCTTGCTATCAATCTTTTATTCCTCTGAATGATTTGCCCCCTGACTGGTCGCCAGACTCCATCAACCCTTGCTACCATCGGTGTAGTAAAGTTTTCAGTTGTCATAATGCAGAAACATCCGGATTGTATGGACATTCTATTGCAACCTGAGGCGCATTATACGGAATTGGTTCAGGCATTCCATCTGGTCTAGTTTGAAATTGCCACGACCGGCCACTCATGTCTCGAATTGGCTTATACATCTTTTTCTTAGAAGCAGCCGGAGGCAAACTCTGAATGTTTCTAGTAATGACTTCATTCTCTATTTCGATGGTTTTGAATCCATCAAAGTCGAGGAAATTATTCGCAATAATATACACTCTGCCATTAAGAATAACTCTGACTGTCCAAGGATCTTGAAGAGGCGAAACATAACGGCCCGGACACTGCCTCCAGATACCGTCAATTTTGACAATCATTTGCCTATCTCTAAATAGCAAATCATTTGACTTTTCATCTGACATCAAGTTCATGTTTCGCCTCTGGAGTGCTTACAATCAGCACAATCGCATTCACCGAATATATTTTCAGTGTAAGTAAAATCATCTAATGTAGCTTCATTTAATATATCTCCTTGATCGAATGCTCTACGTTCTTCTTCTTCGGTTGTTATTCTTGCTAAATCACCAACTGCGGCCAATCTGGCTGCATCTATGGTTTCTTGCCGTTTACGATCCCTTTCTTGAGCAGACTTCTCAATGTCACGAATCATCGCTTTTTCGCATATTCGTGCAATGTTTCTCTCAACCACTAACTGTTCAGCAACTTCTTCGCTTTGATAACTATGGATATTAAACCAATATCCTTTCGTAAGCCAAATCATTCGTCCATTCAACTCTGCTTCTATTTCTCCGGATGAAGTAGGAGATCCGGCAAGTTTGGCAAAACGCCAAATATCTTCAACTAAAATTGCTATCTTGTTACCCACGGTTTGTCCTAATTGTGCGGCCAAGTTCGTAAAGATTAGATTGAATCGCCTCACCTATTGCCTCTTCGTCGGTGCGACCGCTTCCAAGGATGGACCAGTTTCCATCATGGACACTCTCAATCCTGCCATTGAGAATAAATACAAAATCTCTATTATCCTTAGATTCACCAAGGACAAACCGCCATATACCCTCAAAGAATACAATGGCCTTATTTGTAAAGATATTTAGTTTCATATTACACTAAAATGCCTCTTTGAACAAAAGTAATAAGCCTTATATCTTTGTTCATCTTTGCCAACCCCTTCACGATTCTAAGAGCTCCCCTTGGATTGGCGATAATAGCATCTATCAGTTTATCATCCGTCAAATCTATTACAGGAGGCTTAACGTTTGGCACAGGTGCAGGCGGTATTCTGATTTCCACTTCTTCCATACAATCAAATGGAACAAACCTTTGACAATTATGGCTCATTATCAACACTGCAGCATTACGATGAACTTTAACCAATCTTCCTATCTGCTGAAGGGAAGGATATTCGCCGGTGTGTGTTGATTGATTCCAAAAAGGTGGCACCTTGATAATTCTATAAAGGTTTCCAACTTTTGCCGTTGATGCGTCCAGACTCACTTTTGATTCCTTTGCTTTCTGTTCGTTTCCCAAGTTAGTATAAAAAAGTATTAGGGCATCATTTGTGGATTTTTCATCAAAAGGCGGTCTTTCACTCATTTGTGTAGGGATTTCTTCTACTGCTTCGAGACAGTTATGTGGTATAAGTCGTTCTTTACATTCGCCAAACGCCATTAAAACACCATTATGGGCGTTTGACCATTTACAAACCCCTACCATGTTAAGCCAGATGTATTGGACACCCTTTAGGTGTTCAGGACGTTTGATGACCTTATACCTTTTGCCTTCGGTAAAGTCGCAATGTGTTAAAGGTCTTTTCACTATCCCCCATTATATCAGTGAATTATAATTTGTCAAGGGGGGGGAGGACTACTGCGGAGAGGGAACCCGGCGTCCAGGTTTGATTAAAGATTTACTAAATTTACTCCAGGCTACTTTTTCACCACCATCTTCTCTGTCAAGCAAATCATCAAGAAGCATAATGTTCACTCGTTTATCGCCACGTTCATGTTTACGATATAAGCTGCCAACATCAATGGGGATGCGCCTTCTGGTTTTTTTCCTTTTTACAGGAGAGATCATGTTAAAGTTCAGAGGCTAGGGCTCCAGACATTGATGCTTCTTCCCATTGTTTAGCGAAATCTTCTTTGGTCTTGCCACTTGCAGGTAAGGTTTCAACAGGAAGCTCACCGCATTCCATTAAATTTCTAATTGATGTTTCTTTGGTTAACCGCCATAATCCTTTTAGGATCTTCAAAGCTCCTCTGGGATTCTGAAGCATTGCCGTAATCAATAAAGCATCTTCTATACCTGTCAGTTGTGCTTCCTCAATGCAATCGAATGGAACAATGACAGTTTTTCCGTTAATATTCAAACAAGCACCACTCTTGGAGCTGGTCCACTTGCACACTCCATAGAGGCCGATGGCTGGAAAGTCATCGCCTGGTTTTTTAATGGGCATCGCTATGACGCGATACTGTTGACCAAGCTTAGTAGTAAGATAAGGAGGCAACATAATTTTAATCCTCAGCGGGCATCGTCTCAATTGCGGTGGACCGTCGATGAGCAGCTACAAGAGTATTCATCATGCCATCACAAGTATCCCCTATGGTTCCAGCAACGGGCGACGGGGTTGTTTCTGACATACAAACCGGAACAGTAGGCCCTAGTTGAGGCGGCATCTCAGTTTCGACGGCCTCTGGCAGTATTCCACGTTGAATAAAGTCAATAACAGGCTTCAATCTCGTAACCTTACTCAATCCCCTAATGATTCTCAAAATCCGTTCAGGATGCTGTTTGATCAGGTCAACCAATTCCGTTTCACTGGGCCTCGCCAGTTCTTGAAGGCAAATGAACGGCACCAACTTCTGATAACCGTCAGCAAACTTCAACATCGCTGACTTTGAAACACCCGAAGCGAATAAGACTTTTCCTAACTTGCCCAAGATGTCCGTATTGCCAGCGAAGTCTTGTGGTAGGCTTAGAACCTTGTATTGACGATGAATGACAATGTTATCGGCATTTAATGCTTGAGGAACAATCACCGGATTCGGCGGCTTCTGTGGCTGGTATTTCTCCAAACAATCGAATGGAATGATGTAACCAGAACCATCAGGGAACTTCAAGCAGACTCCGCGATAAGTCACCCATTTGGTTTTACCAATCAATCCGATAAGTTTATCAGCATCTGCACCAAATTTATCAGGCCGTTTGGTAATACGATAGATGTCACCAACCTGAACACTATCCTCAGTGACTTCACAGCTTACTTTATTCAGGTCAATAGCTGGGGTTTCCACAATAGAGTCAGATTGAAAACTCAAATCGTTCCCATCGGAGAAACGCAGACGAGCACCCCTGTCATCAACTGTGATGCAGAACCCAGTCTGATCAATATACTTGCAATGAGTATTCCAAGCAGCCGGTTTTTTGATAACCTTGTAATATTTACCTTTTTCAGCTTCGATGGCAACGACGGCAGGATTATTCACAACTTTATATTTCTCGGTGTCGTGCAGCTCAATGTTATCAAAAGGAATACAGATAATTTCTCCGGAAATGAATTTCAACTTGGCACCATGAACATGATCGGTGCCCATACACGTCCCAATCTGTCCTACAAAGTGGCAGTTACCGGACCACTTTTCCGGCTTAGTTACAACTTTATACTTTTTGCCTGGGTAAGTGTTGTTTATGGTGGACTTGGCTTTATCTTCTTTGCTACCAGAAGAATATTTATTTGCTTGCATAACTTCTATTGGCTCTCGGCGAACGGGATTTTCAGATTGTTTTATGGTTTGATTACCACTATTACCAGTTGAAACTTTTTTCTTATGCTTATGATGACTTCTCCTGCGTTTAGACATAAACCAAATAGTCATTACTATGGGATAAAGTATGAACAGAGAAAACCCAAGTTCTCCCTGCTTCGTTACCCAGAGGGCAAATCTCTCGCAACGCCTTCTCATCTTTAGCCTTCATAGTTTATCATACCACACAGGCAGTATATCAGAGATTTTTTATATGTCAACCACCTACATCTCCAACAGCATCTGCTCTTCTTTTTTTCGGAAAACTTCTAAGCAGTCAAAGGGAATGATATAACCATCTCCATTTTCAAGCTTTATACAAACACCACGATAGGTACACCATTTACAGATGCCTACGGCACCAACAATCAATGTGTGAGGACCACCGGTATTACCAAACTTCTCAGGATATTTGATTATCCTATACTTCTCGCCAATCTGAATGGTATCTTGACTAATCATGTAGATGGCAGTGGAGGGGGCAAAAGAATGAGACCAGGGACCATGTAACTTCCATTAGAAGCATTGGATGGCTTCTTGTTAAGATCAATCTCAGGCTCGGGTTCAGGAGCCACAACAGGCAAAGCCTTTTTCTTCTTTCTCCGTTTGGGCTTTTCTTCTTCTTGTCCAAGCGTGACAACAATGCCGTCATCAGTTACTTCGATGCTTTGAACGTCATGGGCGGCAAATGCCAAAGACATAAATGGAAAAGTGGGAACAAACACGAATTGCTTAAACCTGTTTCGTAGTCTGGCCGTGACACTTCCGGAGATGTTTGCCTGAAAATTCCCAAAAATGGTGAATATCAGTTTAATAGTCTGGCCCGCTATGGCTTCGACGTGTTTATCGGTAATAATTCCTTTTTTAGGTTTAGACATAAGATAGACAATCTTCTAACCTGAGACCCAATGAAGCGATTGCTTCAGCTCTAGTTAAGTTCATCTTTGTTTGAAGGTGAAAAATCTCCAATTCGCTCCTCGCATCAAAGATTGGTCCGCTGGTTATTTCAGAAATGGCAGTATCTTTCTTGGGCAACTGTATATGAACCAGTTGACCGCCTTGGCCATCATGTTTAACAAATCCACCATGAGCGGAGACAATGGCTTCTGCTGATTGAGAAGCGTCTTTAACCCCTGCCTTAAACCCAGCAATGACTGATGGCGGAGTATCCAATTTTGCTCTATTTACGAATTTGGGATTAACTTCGCCTGCCGGAGTGCCCGTAAATCCGGCTGCTAACTCATCTGCGGAAATAGATTGATTACCAGTGCCGCAGTTGAAGTATCCTTCATACTCATCTCTGTGTTTTGTGGTGTGGCGCTTTTTGAAAAACTTATATCCACCATGAGAATACCACACTTCCGCCTGATACTCAACACCAGCCTTGTCCTTAATCATAACAGGCTTATCATCCTTGTCAATGGCTTCCTCAACTTCGCCACTGGTTTCGTTGTAGATGACTACCCGACCGGTCCAATCCATTACGCAAACTTTGTTATGAGAACCAATAGCTTGTTGGACCAGATAGACAAACGATGGCTTCGCCATATCTATGCCAGCTTTCAACATTGGTTCCATCACCAATTTGGAAAAGTTTCCAGTATCACTTAATTCAGGGTATGACTGAGCAATCGGAATCATTCCATTGTGAATCAAAGCATACTTTTCACTCAACATGCTGAACGGATGACAGTTTAGAAAATTGGGCTTGCCATGTGTTGACACGCGAAAGTGGACCAACATCGGAAGATGTTCCTTTTCCTTATACTGCTTAAGGAAGTCATCAAACTTCAGCAGTCCCTTGACAACCACAACTTTGCCGCCTTCAGGGTAACAAAAGCCGCATCCATGTGGATTGCCTTCGTAACCAGCTTCCAAGTGCTCAACGGGGATTATTGCCCTCGCTGGTTTTGATATTGCTAAACACATAGTTTATTGTTGTCCAGTAGTATAGTATTATAGTCAGTTCACCCAGTATATCAGAGATTTACAAAATGTCAAGAGGACCGGTGTTTAGGATCAAAAATGGGCATTAAATGGATTAGTATTAGGATCATTATAGTTCATATTATTAACAATAGTATTTCTAATTTCAGGGTTTGGCTCATGGTTATATTCCTCGACTTCAGCAGGTTTATCAGGTAAGGGAAATCCCATCATTTGCGTTAATTTGGATTCTTCCCTGAACCATCTCGCACAGATAAACGCCCAAAGGTGTAAGTAATCTTTCTTGTGAAGTTTAACATATTCTAAGAATTTGTCAACCTTCCTACAATCTTTTATAGAGTAGTAGTTGCTGCCGAAGCTACAGAATTGAACAAGAGCTGCACAAAACTCTAATGACTTGAACAGACTCTCCCGTTTCAAGGTGCCACGGAAGATACGAAACTCAACCGTTGCCGCATTGGCAAGGTTTAATGCCTCGTATCTGTCATGCGGTAGTCTGGGAGAAGCATCTTTATAAGTCTTATCTTGTATCTTACAATACTTGTTGGCATCACGGCCTGCTATTACCTTAATGAAAGGCATATTATCTCTACTGTTCATAAACAATAACATTTTGGCTATTGTCAATGGAGTAAGAGGCTTCCTAGAACAGTGAATGTGCAGACCGCACGTGCTGGTGTCGTAAGATCGCATTCCCTTCGGCAGATTATTAAAGAAATCATTCCACTTCTCTTTTTGAACTTCCTGAGAAGCGGGCACCGTCACGATTTCAAATCCTACATTTCTTCCATTCTTGTCAACAATACTGCCGTCGTGCTTGATTATAACAAAACGACCAAACAACTTCAAGATCTTCTTAGCATAAACAGTTCGACGATCAAGCCGTTCATCAGTTTCCACTTCAAGCTCGATTCCATAAAAGTTTGGACCTTTACCTTGAAAGTCAAGTGGAGCTTTCGCCAAGTGGTCTTGGTTAATGGCCTTTCTTTCATCTTCCCAACAATGGCGGCAGAGGCCAGCATCATAGTGATTTTCCTTAAAGAGCCTTTGATTGCAGGAACTGCAGACAAACATATTGTCGTAGCAGTTGTTGCAGTAGTTGTGATTATCCCACTTGCGTCCATCCGCCTTCTTACAGCCATAACCACAATGTTCGCATGGTGTGAAGAAATCTTCAAAACAAGTTATACAGACAACCTTGCCGTAGCCGCCTGAATCACGAATGGAACGTCTGACGTTTTTGGTTTTGTAAACCTTGCACTTAAAACAATAGAAATAGAGAGAGTTTAAGCAATAATCGCATAACAACTTGCCTTGCACTTCTGTCATTTTGGCTGATTCCTTCCCGCAGTGGGAACAAACCTTGCCCATGAAAATTAACTCTCTTTGTTCAGACATATTTCAACTGTTAAATATTATATCAGATTTTTAGAAAAAGTCAAGCTTTACTTACGCTGCTAAAATTATATCCTTGAAATTTATGATCTGGAAGTCTTTCCAATAGTTGATTTTTAAGCCATTCTGATAATTGACTAACGTAAGCTATACCATATTCATGTTTCACGCTGGAGAAGCACCCAACGCCATAATTACAAATATATGAATAACTTACACTCCAGATTTCTTTTGTAGAATCATTGGTGTTAATTGTAGTAAGAATACAGGTATTATAATCTTTGCAACCTATAGAACAGGGTTGAATATCCCAATTAACTTCTAAATTCATAGCTAGATTCTCGACTTGTTGAAATACTCTTTTTTGTGATGCCAATCACTAACAGCTCTCTGCTTTCTCTGAGCATCGGACTCTATACTATCAGCATCTACTCTTTCTTCCAAGAGAACAGTTGCTATCATGTTTGATGTCTCATCAACGTTCAAACCATGCTTTTTCTTTAATTCTTCAAGAAGTGGCATACACTTCTTTAGAATGGATATTTTGATTTCTCTTACGCCCTTCTGCGGTTTACTATCATCCAATTTGTAGCATCCAAGGTCAAATTGTATAGTGCCTGTGAGATTTTTTGGAGCATCTACCGTCTCTTTGGAAACCCGATAGTCCAATTCAATTAGTAATTTGCTGATGTTCTCCCAGGTAATAGCCATATTATGCTGGTTTTATATCATCATCGTCGGTGTTGACCCCTGTATCATCACTACCAGGCGGAGTCTGATAGTCGGCAACACTGTAGCAATAACAAAAAAGAAAAAGTATTACCGATATGATTTCTTGATGACGCCATAGAAAGAAAAGGCCGGATAAACCGAATACCCACGTCAGAATATAGAACTTTGTTATGTGAATCTCTACTTTTTTGATTGCCATTACGTGTCTCTTTCAGCGTCGAATTAACTGTATTTTTTCACTTTCTCCACCGCATATTCTCTCCTTCCAACAACAACAGTTTCCTTATATACGTTGTTATTAGGTATTATTGTCGTATCATAAAGGACTGGGCCAGAACCATCTGTCTTTATCGGTGCGGTATAATATTCTGTATGTTTCGTTTCACCACAAATACGGCATTTCCAAATTGTCCAAGAAGCATGAACGAAAGTGTAACCAGTAGCTTTCCATCCGTCCACCATTGACGGCAAAGTTTCGGTATGGCCAGGCCTCTCCTTAATGGCAGCAATTACTTCATCAATTTGGTAACGAGTTCCCACTGGCCTTCCATTGTGGATTCGCCACTCATGCTTAAAGGCACTGGAATAAATCCAATCGTGAATGTGCGGAGCCTTTGGATTAAGAGGATAAACATAGGGATTTCTTTCTCTCTCTTTCGGGGTAGCCAAATCATATACTGGCGTGCCAAATCCAAAGTTAGAGTCGGCGAAGAAAAGCCATATATTTTTAAGAATATTCATTTATTTATTTGATTTTACAGTTCCTTTTTGCCCCTTTTGATATATTCTTTCATTTTTAAGAAATCGGACTATTAAATATCTACTTATGCCTAATTGTCTCTCAATTTGTTTTGGTCCTATAAATTGATATAATTCTATTATTTGTTTTTTAACATCATCAGATAAATGCTTTAATTCTTTACCTTTTCTTTTTTTAGCCGCATCTCTCATTCTTTGCCTTCCATTTTCTGTTAAGTGATTAACTTTGTGCCATTCTCGTATAGAAGAAGCAATTTTTCTTTTCCATTTAATTTTTCGTCCTGTCATTTTTTGAACCATCATTTCTCTATGTTTTGGATTTTGCCACTGTTTTTTTGTTGCTTCTGATAACTTTTTTCTATATTTTTTATTATTTCTTATTTTTCCCAAAGAAAATGTTATCTTTTCAAGTATTTCTTTTTTTCTTTTTTTAGATTGATTAGAAAATGTATCTCCGCCCAGTCCTCCTTTTGCTATATTATATCCTATTTTTTTATTGGTAGAATTAAGATTATCAATCCAAAATAATTCTCTTTGAGATAATTCTTCTAAAGAATTACATTCTTCTATTGTTTCTTTTTTGAAATTGTTTTTTCCATATCTTTCAATAGCACGCCTTAATATAAAACCAGACCCCAGATATTTCGGATCATTTGTTGCATCTTTTCCAACATAGATTTTATCATTTATTAGATTTGTTGTTTTATAAATTATCATGTATATAAATACATGATGGAAAGTTAAAAGATCATGGTATCTGGCTCTATTTTAGTATTTCTTTCAACAAACCAACTGGAATGAATTATATGCATCGTTTGTCCATTGTTTGTGTAAATTACCGCACCTTCTCGATCTGTCCATCCATTTACTTCTTGAACTAATGTTCTCAAATCGGCAGATCCCAAAGCCATTGGCCTCTCTGTGGCTATTACAGTGGCAAACTGGTCTAAATCTGGCTGATTTGTAAGTGAATAATCGCTGTGGTTAATCATGCCAACAAGAACAAATCTTGGTTGTTCTCCATAATTGACTACAAGCCCATGCTTCGGAGATAACCACTCAAAGAGTAAAGAGTAACCCCAGGTCTTATTGCCGAAATGATAATCAATTAAGCGGCGAAGTATATTTTTACGGAATAGAGCCAGTTCGCTTCCATTGGATTTAGACTCAGCATCTAGAACGCCTCTTGTCCTCAAGATCGTATGTTTCCTTAATTGAGAAACAATCAATAAAGCACCATCCATCTTTTCGTAAATCTTTGCCCCTTGAAGATCTTTCGGAGGCGGAAAGTTTTCATTGTTTACATCCAAATCTTCAAACTTTGGAAAACCAGCAGAAATCAGATTGCCGCTTGCATCCCACACCGATGACCTGAAATACTTATTTTTCTGAGTCCACACCAATCCTTGTGCGTCAGGATTCGGGCGGACAAAATAGATAGTTTCACCTGTAGCAAGAACTATCGTTTCCTCTACAAAAAACAGGCGTCTATCAATCGCATTTAGGTCTATCTTCACCTTGATATTATACTCGCGTTTTAGAAAAAGTCAAGTCAACCATATTAGGCTGGCACTAATCCCAAACCTTTAAGAATTTTCTTTTCAATATGAGGCAAACTCAAAAGATATTTGTATAACTTAACCGCATCTTTTTTTGTCTCCTTTCCATGAAAATCTTTTTCCATTCCGCAATCATCATCGCCCCACACACATACTCGGTGCCACATTTTTCCATTATTTACCATGCATGTATGGAGAGTTACCCTTACCAAATTATTATCAAAATTAGGGCACCAATCATCCTTAGTAGGGCGATATTCAAATCCTTTCATCATTAAAAATCTTATCGGGGAAACTCTTGCTTCAAATACTTGAAGGTGATAAACGCTGACATCACCTGATTGATATTCTCGACTTTCGTAGAAATATTCTGATTTAGGCAACACTGCATGTAGCTTTCTGGGCCTGTTTCAGCAGCACCACCCCAAGTCGCCCACCTAACTTTTTTAAGCAGACATTCTAAAAGTGATGACCCATCCGGACCTAAAATATATGGCGTCACTTCGATGCTACTTGTATGAATTTGAAGGTTCTCAGGTCTTGAGTAACATCCGCCTATACGGCCAAGAGTGAAATTAAACTCGTTTGCCCCAGCCATATACAATATATAGGCCATCAAAGGACCAACTCCATCGGGGATACAACCCCACACCATAGGGCGATAATAAGGAAAGCACCCAATCAGGTTTTTGAGTACTACACTAGGCAGACAATTAACCCATTCAATTTGTTTCATCGTCAAAAAGCTTGATTGTTGGAACCTTAAACGTCGTTCTGTTTCCACATTGATAGAAGAAATCTCCGCCGTCCCAGAAACACCCGCAACAACTTCCTTCTGTCACGATGCCACTCGTATTGCAACATTCTTTTGAGGCAGTAGCCTTTAATCGTTCAAAGGCTTCATCACGTTCAAGAGCAGTAAGGAAAGTCAACCAGGATCTTTCCTTACTGCCGTTCTTAGTTTGAACAACAACAAACACAATCGTTAGGCGTTATTGAACACATAGATGATAGCGTCCTCACGTTGCATCCCCGTCTTGGTCCGGGTAGAGCTGATCTCGATTTCGATTTCACCATCGAACCAGCCGTATTCAGTCATCTTGCCAGGACCCCGATTGGCATCTGTGGCGATTTCCGTATCAGCTCCGGCTAACGGATGACTGGCGGCTTCAGACATCCGTGCGGCGTATCCGTAGCCTTCCCAATCGCCTGCTTCGCCCTCATCAGCAACGCCAGGCAGTCCAGCCTGAGAGCGAGGGGGGGTATGAGCATTGGCCGCACCACATCCAGGGCGCCAATCACCGGTGGTATTAGTTTGGCGGTGCCTCCAGGACTCGTTGCGAAAGGATGTGTTGGAATACCACACCTTACCTTTCTTGCCTTCGGCGCCTTCAGTATCTTCCCATTGGCCTTTATCTTCATTAAAGAGCACCACTTCGCCACCCTCATCCATTACGGCAATCTTGTCAGTCCCAATGGCTACCCTAAGCAACCAGAACAGAGCCGGATTATCAATAGAAACGTTGTGATGACGCACCAACGGATCAAGGATCTTATTAACCAAGTGCCACGTATCCGAATAACCTTCTTCGGAGCACTTAATAGGCAGAACGCCATTGTGAATAAGGGCTAACTTTCCATCATTGAACAAGAAAGGATGACAATTTGCTTCATCTTTCTTACCATGTGTGGATTTGCGAAAATGAATAAGCATCGGGCAGTCCTGGTGCTCTTGATAAAGTTTCCAGAAATCTTCCCATTTCATCATCCCCTTGGAAACCGTAAGTTTGCCGCCTTCGGCCCAACAAATGCCACATCCATCATTGTTGGCCTCATAACCTGATCGCAGGTATTTCTCGGGGATATGAAGTCCGCCTGGTTTATATACAGCTAAACACATATGTTTCTATTTTGTTTTGTTTTATACTTCGTTGTTCAATTCACCGTAACCGTATTTGCTTATCCACTTTTGGGATTTGTCATCCGTCAATTTGAGCCACTTCACCATAATGAACGCCCAAAGATAAGGCCAATCTTTTCGATTTTGCTCCACATATTTGACGAAATTCGCCACATGGCGGGACTCAGAAATTGAGTAGTTTCCGCACATACAGAAATGAACCAGAGCATCCGTAAATTCCAATGCCTTATATAGTGAGGCAGGTTTCAGCGTGGACTTAAATATCCGCAACTCAACCGTATGATTGTTTTGCAAGTTAAGTGCCTCATGGTGAGCATTCCTTCGATCATCTCCATGATCGTTATTTGACATACAATCACCCAACTTCTTTTTGTAAACTTTGCAATAATCGTTGGTTGACCGTTGAGCGATACATTCAATAAATGGTTTGTTAGTTTCATGGTTCACAAACACCAGCATCTTGCCCACTCCCAGGAACGACAATGCATCCCTACTGGCATGAACGTGTAAACCACAGGTTTCTGTCTGGAATGCTGCCAAATTCCTTGGCGGTTTCTCAAAGAACCTATCCCAAGCCTTTCTATGGACGGACAATTCAGCCGGGCAAGTGCAGATTTCAAATCCACATTTGATGCTTCTATCTTCTTTAAGAACCAAGAAACCTTCATCGAAACAAGAAACCACTTCTTGAGCAGCCGGCCCACGTTTTTCCTTCACCTTGTCAGCGATTTCAACTTCCAGTTCAATTCCGAAAAACAATGGACCTTTGCCAAGTTTTTTAAGATAGGTAGTATGTTCGTAACGGAGAACCGGGCCGTGCCACAGATAACACTTGTTACAACAAATGGCCGCTTTATTCCAAATCGTGTTAGTTACTTCGCCCTTCGGAAAAGTCTTATGGCAGACTTGACAGTTCTCAAATCGGGCAGTGAAACAATCATGGCAGTAGAACTTCTCATCGTATTTCTGCAAGTCTCCTTTGTAAGAGAGCTTGTTACAGGAACCACAAATCTTAAACTGCGACGTTGCACACTTCTTACAGACAGAAATTGGTTCGCCACGGAAATTGATTTCCGTTTCAGCCATTTCGCCGATCAAATGTGTCCGGCCGCAAATTCGACAAACCTTGTAACTTTTCTTGTAACAAGGCTCACATGTTACCTTATCGCCAATGAATTGATACCACACATCTTTGTTAGTTGCTACGTTAATCGCTGATTTGCAAAAGCTACACTGCTCAGACGATAACCCCATTCTCAGGGATTCGCTCCGACAACTAGGGCATTGGCAAGGCATAGTTCTCTTTACGCAGTTTTTAGACATATCGTTGACTTAAAATCATTCTCTCTAAACATCACCCTCATAGTATATCAGAACCTTTTTATATGTCAAGTCCCACTGAAAAGAAATACCGGAAAATATAATAACTTGAGTTTTCAAAGCATCCGTGGTATCTTACTGAAAATCATGGATAAAATACAATACGAAAAAGAAACAACCAGACTCTTAAATGAGGCATTAAAACTTGAGGAAAAAGCTAAGTTGGATCTAAAGACCGCCGAATTTTTCGACAGGGAGGCATGTAAATTAGAAAGTATTCTGGAGGATGAGGATACAACAGATGAACAGACGTTTGATGCCATGTTGAAACTAAAGGCTTTATATAATAGAATCAAAATAGAACTTAATGAACCAAACTCAGGGGCAATCCGAATTGAACGAGAATTGTTAGTGTTAAGAAATCAAGCAATCATAGAAGGATTGATATAAAAATATGTCCACGACATTAGTAAATCCATATAATATAATACTTTTTAATAGCAAGATTCCATTCATCAGAGGAAAATATAAGAATTGTATAGGTTTAATGGAACCTTTCAAAGACGGTGAAGTTGAATGTATTGCCATTTGGGTTCATCCTGAAATATCTGAAAAGAATAAGTTAAATACAACTACGCACGAATCCATTCACGCAGCATACCCAGAATTAACGGAACAACAAGTTATAGATGGAGCAGATTTAATCGCTGAAGTTTTGTGGAAATCTGGATACAGAAAAGTCAAAAGCAAAAAGGTAAAGAAATGAATATAGATTTTAAGAAATTGGTTAAGAACGAATTAACTAGGGTTAGGGCGAAAAATGGACCTCAAAACAGCGTCCATGAAGGATATGCTATCATGCTTGAGGAAGTTGATGAAGTTTGGGATGAAGTAAAGAAGAAATCGGTATTAAGGGACCATAAGGCAATGCTTGCTGAACTCGTTCAAGTTGCTTCATGTTGTCAGAAGATGGCAGAAGATGTTGTTATACCAAAGATTAACAAAAAGGCTTAATCATCAATTTTCTTATCGAGTTCCTTAAACCAGAAACGCCACATTACCCATATGATAGGAGAAATTACACACCAGAAGATCAGAAAATCACCTGCTTTTTCTAACTTTCTCTTAATCTTTCTCATGGGCTAAAATCATCATCCCAATAAGGCGTCTTAATCCAAACATAGGAATTATTTTTATCAAATGTAGGCTTGGTTTTAACAGTCATGGTGCCTGTAACTCTTCCCGCCCTAGCTAAACGTTTCTTGATGGCCAATTTCCGTTCTTCTTCAACCACTTCTTTCGTCTTAGCAGGCCAAACTTCGCCTCGGTTTACTTCTGACTTTGTATTCTCAAACACCGGTCCAAGATACTTAGCATCAGCAAGTCTATAGTTATTTCTAGCATCATCAATACAACTGAATACCGCAGTTGTCTTTACCCATTCCCCTTTGACATTTTTGTAATAAACGTCTTTTGGAACAGGCCAGCCGTTCTCCACAGAAATATCATGCCGTTTCTGGTAATCAGATGGTGAGTAGAAAGCCCAAATTATGTTTTCAGGAACCATATGTTTATTTAGTTATTGCGTGAATCTGTTCAAATAGAGGGCACTCACGGTTAAGTTCATGCAATGATAAACGCCACTGCTTTACTGAATCGGACATCCATACTTCTTTATGAAAATCAGTAACCTTGGTGACATCTATACCACCGCCCTTTTCAAAGCCCTGACCAAAAGAGCAGTGCCAGTATTTTCCGTTACAATCAATGTAAGCAGAGAATAAACCTGACTCACATCTTTCAGAACGTGCCAACAATTCAATCCGTTGAACTTTGCTAAGTTCCAAAAATTCAGTGGCTCTTTCAAACTTTGGAGCAGAACACGAATCAAATCCAAAATTGATTTTCTTGGCCAAACAGTATTTTATCAACCGCAAGTAATCCACGTTTGTCAAAATATCGTAATTTGCTCCGCCTCGTAGCGGTTTCATTCCGAGAAAAACAATCGCATTCATCCGTGACAATCGTGAATCATTCTGAACCGCTGGTAAAACTTTATCGTAAAGAAATTCAGAACTTTGGTCGCTGATGACGTAATGAATGTTTACTTGAGGGGCACGAAAATACGTCATTCTTTGTATCAAACCAACTGCCCGTTCAAAATTGGTTTCATTCACCGAAACGGCAATAGATCCACACGTATCCACAAGACGCAGAAGGAATGAATCAGAAATCAATTCGGCGCCATTGATGGTGACATTAGGAATAACGCCATTCTCCCTACAATAATCAAATATTTCCCATATTTCGGGGTGGGCAGTGATAGACGTAACACCAAAAGCGATTTGAGTTACAAAGAAGATTCTACTATTGTCTTTTCTTGAATCAATATGAGGCAGTTTGTCAAAGATAGTCTTGAAGGTGGCAAAAGACATGTGATGAGCAGTGCCCACTTTACCATTTCCCTTGTAACAAAAGGCACAGGACATTGGGCAGCCGCCTCCTTGAGATATTTCAATGTCTAAGATTTCTGGACCATACGGCGACCATGGCGGATTACTCTCGGGAGTTTTGCCCCATCGTTTGAAATGCCCACTGCGTAAATCAAAAGTGTAGTTGTAAATCTCAGAGCGAAAAAACTTGGTTCGCCTATTCTGGACGATAGAAGGCGGACGTTTCAATCTGGACTTAATCATTGGTGACAGTCTATCAGAAAGTTCAGATTTGTCAAGTCCCTATTGGATTTTTCTCCAAGCGGCATTATGAGGCCACCAAATCATTTCTCCGTCTTTCCACACCCTTAATCCATCTTGGCCATCACGGTCATTAGCATCTGGTTTCTTAATAGTTACCCTTTGCCAAAATTGCTTGCCAGAAGGCATATAAATAAGTTCACTATATTCCCACTCTCCTGGCTCTGTCGGATATGGTCTAACCTGCCCACAGCAAGTA
>OCZT010000933.1_pt1 | contig 29811 bp, 24 predicted proteins | sample 1539031 | NCBI WGS metagenome assembly OCZT01 (sample SAMEA3539308, study PRJEB22396) | soil metagenome | biome: tundra; feature: field; material: soil | place: USA | collected 2010-05 | depth 0.15 m | reverse complement strand
AAAAATTGCAGGACTTGATTACGATTATCAATCCTGCATCCCGGGGTTACGGGAAAGTATGATACGATTATCTGGGTTGCAGCATTAGGCTCAAGTCCGGGACGTGCGCGAATGGATCTCTCTGTTGAAGGGATGAAAAACTATTCTTTTTTTACTGACGGACTTCCTGTCTGGGAAGTGAAAGCTGACGATGGTTCTTCATTAAGCTTTAATTCAATTATGGTCGATCAGAACGGTGATAATCATGGATATATGATTTTAAGAATACCTGCTAAGAACTTGATCCTATAAAAAAATGGAAAATACAATTTATTCAGCATACACATACTGATATTGGATATACCCGGTCTCAAACTGAAATTCTGGCAGAACATCTGAGGTATATCGATTATGCTCTTGATTATTGTGATGCAACTGACAGCTATCCCGACAATGCGAAGTTTCGCTGGACATGCGAAGCGGCATGGCCTGTGGATGAGTACCTTAAATGCAGGCCAGCCAGATAGAACGGCTGATAAACCTACTATGTTCTGGTGGGAATCACCTTCCGGAAAACGTCTGCTTACATTCAGGGCTGAACATTACATGACCGGATGGCCTTCAAATATTTTGCTAATTAATTCTGAACCGTCTGCAGATGGGAAATATTGTACTGTCCATCTTCGCGAAACAAATGGTAAGGATGCTGTACTGAATCTTAAAAACGGCCTGAATGGGAATGGTCTGTCGTTACTTGAGGTCGATGTAACAGGTAAACCTGTAGCAAACCAGTCTCACACTACTGGACCGCTTGAATCTAAGTTTTTCAGGATTATCGCAACTGCACCTGATACCATAAAACCATTAGGAAATTATCCTGCATTCAGAGCCTACTTTACTACAGGCGAAGATAAGAAAGAATGAAAAATCTATTTATAATGCTCATCCTCGGCCTTTAATGACAAGAAACCTTTTGGCAGAGGCGATTCAACTGTTATCATTTCTCCGGTCAAAGGATGAGGAAATGAGATAGAACACGCATGAAGCCTGACACGCCGTATAAAATCAGTTGAGGCGCCATATTTTCGATCTCCTGCGATCGGACAGCCAATATCTGAGAGATGCACTCTGATCTGGTTTTTACGTCCGGTCTCTGTTTTTATATCAAGGAGTGCATAATTATCTATATTCCTGATAGTTCTATAGTGTGTGATAGCAAGTTTGGCATCAGCTCTTTCAGTTACCGAACGCATTTTCATAGCGTTATCTTCTATCAGCCAGCTCTTTATAGTGCCTTCCGGATTTTCAGGGATCTTTTCAACTAAGGCAAAATAATGTTTTTCTGTCTCTTCCCATTTGTCTTTTATGGTATCCATCGCCATTTCCGATTTGGCCAGTAACAGTACTCCTGAAACCTCTTTATCGAGACGATGCACCACATAAGTCCTCACTGTTCCCTTGCTCATATCCTTTAAATGTTCCGAAATGGTCCATTGTACATTTGCACTTCCATCAATACTTGATGTAGCAATACCGGCAGGTTTGTCAATCACAATTACAGACTGGTCCTCATATAAAACAGGAAAAGGGAGCCGTGCTTTAGTTGCTATTCCGGTTCGCATACTGAAGTCAACGCTGTCACCAGGATTTAAAGAAAATGAATGCAGGGAAGTTGGTTTATTGTTCACCCTTACGGTCCCGCTCTGCAATAATTTTTTGATCCTGGTCCTGGGAGAATCCGGATACTGTTCAAGAAGAAATTCGAGCAGTGTCTGTGATATATTTACGGTTGTTCTCAAGCACTTGCATCTTAATTAATCATTAGGCGAATATATAAAATATTTCGTCTTATCTTTGATTACCAATAACCAAAATCCACTAACCGCGCCCAGAGGGCCACTGAGGAAACACATAAGTTCAGAGAGAAAAGGTATTTAGTGAGTCTTGTACTGCCTTTTGTGAACCTTTGTAGTAAAAACAGGGTGGAGAGAAATTAATGGAATTTAAAAAAATAGTATCTTTTGATTTGAAAATGGAAACTTAATTCCTAATAACAGGCTAAATGAAAATAAGGGCAATAATTACAGGAGTTACCGGAATGGTTGGTGAAGGAGTCCTCATGGAATCTCTTCTTCATCCCGATGTGGAAAAAGTTTTGGTTATTAACAGAAAACCATGTGGAGTAATACAGCCCAAATTAACCGAGATTATACACACCAATTTTTTTAACCTCTCTCCGATTGCTGATCAGTTGAAAGGATACAATGCTTGTTTTTTCTGTCTGGGTGTATCCTCCGTCGGGATGAAGGAAGACGAATATTATTCTTTGACTTATACACTTACAATGTATATGGCTGGAATCCTCTCAGAACAAAATCCGGAAATGACTTTCTGCTATATATCCGGAGCAGGTACAGACAGCTCTGAAAAAGGCAGGCTGAACTGGGCACGGGTAAAAGGAAAAACTGAAAACGATCTTATGAAGCTTTCATTCAAAAAGGTCTTTGCCTTTCGTCCAGGATTTATGATACCGGCAAAAGAAGCAAAAAACATACATGGATATTATGTTGTATTCAGAATTTTGTTCTTTCCTCTCAGGGCTTTATTCCCAAAATTTGTCTCAACTTTAAAAGAGGTCGGTATAGCTATGATAAACTCAGTAATTTATGGTTACGAAAAACCTGTACTTGAAGTGAAAGATATTGTTGCCCTGTCAAAAAAATAATAATTAAAATTGTTCCTTAAAACCAATAATGTAAACCTATAAAAACATCTCAAATGAGTTCATTATCTTCATCTTCAAAACCTTCCGTTTGGGCCGGCATAGTCCTGGGAACAAAAAAAGTTCTAAAATGGGCCCTGATCCTGATTGTGATTTTTGGATTCATCTTCATCTACTGGAAGTATTTCTATACTTATAGTGAAGGTTACCGTGCAGGATTATTACAGAAATTTTCTAATAAAGGTGCAATCTTCAAGACCTATGAAGGCGAAATAATATTAAGCAGCGTATCCAGTAACAGGGACGTAGCAATTGCATCAGAAAAATTTCTCTTTACCGTAACCAACAAATCTCTGGTAAGGCAATTTGACACTCTTCAGGGGCAGCCGGTTATTGTACATTACAGACAGAAGAATGCACCGTTATTCTGGCGTGGTGATTCTCCATATCTTGTAGATAGTGTAAAAGTTAAACGATAGTGGTTATTTCATTACCTTTTTGAGTATCCCAAAGACGCCTCTTATGAAAGTGGCGCTCGTCAGAACTTTGACTATTTCATCCTGTGGTGTTTTGGCGCTTCTTCCATATGTTGTTCTTGAAGAAGTCTGGTTTTGCTGCATCTCCGATCCTTTTCCGGATGTATCAACCGCAGATGTTTTTCTACTCAGAATTTCATAGGCACTTTCCCGATCAATAACCTGGCTGTATTTCTTCACCAGATCCGATGAGCTGTTAATAGCAGCTATTTCAGCCGGAGTCAGAATATCCATCCTGCTCTCGGGCGAGCGGAGCATAGTAGCAGCAAGTGGAGTTGGTGTACCTTTCTCACTAAGTGCTGTTACGAGTGCCTCACCAATTCCCATATTTGTTATGGCTTCATCTGTTTTATAATATTCTGAAACGGGATAATTCTCAGCTGATAGCTTAATTGCCTTACGATCAATTGCAGTAAAGGCTCTCAATGCGTGTTGAACCTTAAGTCCCAATTGCGCTAAAACCCCGTCCGGAACATCCATAGGATTCTGCGTCACAAAAAAGATTCCTATGCCCTTGGAACGTATCAGTTTCACAATGTTTTCAATCTGGTCAAGTAACGCTTTACTTGCCTGGTTAAAAATAAGATGGGCTTCATCAATAAATATAACCAGTTCGGGCTTTTCAACATCGCCCTTTTCAGGCATCTGGCTGTATACTTCGGCAAGAAGCGAAAGCATAAAAGTGGAGAAGAGTTTTGGTTTATCCTGAATATCGGTTAGTCGGATAATGCTTATGTACCCTTTACCGTTTTTGTCGACTCTCATAAGATCTCTTATATCGAAGGAGAGTTCACCGAAAAACAAATCAGCTCCCTGTTGTTCAAGTTCAAGAACCTTTCGAATTATTATTCCGGTAGTGGCTGCAGATATACTACCATAACTCTTTTCCATCTCTGCCTTCCCTTCTTCAGTTACATACTGGACAACTTTTTTCAGATCTTTCAGGTCAAGCAATGCCAACTGGTTGTCGTCACAATATTTAAAAATCACTGAAAGGACGCCCTCCTGGGTATCATTCAGATCGAGAATACGAGAAAAGAGCACCGGACCGAATTCAGAAACAGTTGCCCTTAAGCGCACCCCATCCTGTTGAGAAAGGGACATCAATTCCACCGGAAAACCTTTGGCTGAAAAAGGAAGATTTATTTTAGCATGTCTTTCGAGTATAAAAGGCTTCTCTTCCCCCGGTTTCGCAATACCACTTAAGTCGCCTTTAACATCCATAAGAAGTACCGGAACTCCTCTTTGAGACAATTGTTCTGAAATCACTTGCAGAGTTTTGGTCTTTCCGGTTCCAGTTGCACCCGCAATCAAACCATGTCTGTTCATTGTTTTCAACGGAATCTTTACTTGAGCTCCGGGAATCGGTTGTCCATCAAGAATGGCGCTTCCGAGAACTATACTGTCACCACTGCAGGCATAACCATTGTTAATATCCGCCAAAAACTTTTCATTCTTATCCATAGTCTGAAATGTTAGTATATTTATAAATATTATCTAAATGTGCAATTTAGAAGTTTAGATGTAATTTCAGGTAAAGTTGTAGGTAATTAATTAGAAAATCAAATGTTGAAATAAATTTAATAACCATTCTAAAATCCAATCTCACTGTCTTCTACAACTTTTATATTTCAAAATAAAATTATTATTATTGCATAGAAATAATAAATATTCACTTATGGTCAAACATTTATTTCGGATAAATGTTGTACTAAAGATAGTTGAAGTTATCAAATCTAAAATTTAGAACATGCTTGAACAACTGATCAACTCCTTAAAATCGGAAGTTGGAGGCCAGATTATGAGTCAGACCAATCTTCCAGAAGGTCATTTCGACCAGATATTTTCGATTATTAATGACGTTACAAAGAAAGAAGTAGCCGGGCATATTCTCAGCGGGAAACTTTCAGAAGTGATGAATCTTTTTTCGAACAAACCAAACACTGATGGCGCAAATCAGCTTCAATCTAATATTTCATCCGGAGTAGTCTCTAATCTTACAAGTAAGCTTGGTCTCTCACCGGAAGAATCAAATAACATAGCATCAGTAGCATTACCAGAATTGATAAATATGATTACAAAACATAATAATTCCACGCCTGACGATGATCCTTCTCCTTTGCATGAGCTCTTTGGGACACCGGGAAATAGTGGTATCCTGGGGACCGCAAAAAATCTTCTTGGAGGATTTTTAAATAAATAGTGAAGTTTTTTTTGAAAATAATTGATTTTAATTAGTTTTGAGAAAATTATGTTTCACTTTACACTCACAAAACAATCACATCATACCTGAATGTGTTGATTGATTTAAAATTTTAACAACTAAAAAGCTAAATAATAATGAGAAGGAAATTCTTTGCAATAGTATTACTGTTTTCTGGATTTGGCATTTTAGCCTTCAGCCAGGTAACTGATGTTGAAAAGACCTTACGAACCCAATCTGCTGATTCCATACAGGGATGGAAAAAAGGTGGTGTATTTTCCTTAAACCTTGCTCAGACATCGCTTACAAACTGGGCTGCAGGAGGTGAAAATTCCTTTGCAATAAACGGACTCCTCAGCGTCTTTGCGAACTATAAAATGAATAAATCTGAGTGGGTCAACTCTCTGGATCTGGGATATGGTACTCTTAAACAAGGGGGATCCGGTTATCAGAAAACTGATGATAAATTCGATTTCTTATCAAAATACGGATATGAAGCTTTCAAGAACTTCTATTACGCCGCTCTTTTGAATTTTAAAACACAGATGGCTCCGGGGTATAAATATCCCGATGTTACAAATAAGATCTCTGATATATTCTCTCCGGCATATCTCTTACTGGCACTTGGACTGGATTATAAACCCAATGACCATTTCAGTGCATTTATTGCGCCGGCGACAGGCAAAATTACTTTTGTTAACAATCAAAAACTCTCTGATGCCGGTGCTTTTGGAGTTACACCCGGTAAAAAGTCACTTAGTGAATTCGGCGGATACTTAAGAGCTATCTATACTAAAAATGATTTTAAAAATGAACTCCTTAAAAATGTTACTTTTACTTCAAAGGTAGATCTGTTCACTGACTATGCTCATAAACCACAAAACATTGTTGTAAACTGGGAAACATTAATAGCGTTTAAAGTGAATAAATTTCTTTCTGCTAATATTAATACCCAACTTGTTTATGATGACAAGATTAAAGTTCCGGCCGATAGGAACGGAAACGGAATAATTGAAACCGGGGAATCGATAGGGTCCCTGATTCAGTTCAAAGAAATACTCGGAGTTGGATTCTCGTATAATTTTTAATAATGAATAACTTAAACATGAAATTATGAAACTAGTCGATGAATTTAAAACCTTTGCTATGAAAGGCAACGTTGTTGACATGGCAGTCGGCATCATTATTGGTGCTGCCTTCGGCAAAATTGTTTCTTCGTTAGTAGCTGACATCTTTATGCCTCCCCTTGGATTACTTATTGGTGGTGTAAACTTTACCGATCTGAAAGTTATCCTCAAGGCAGCCGTTGGAACAAATCCTGCTGTTACCTGGAATTATGGAAATTTCTTGCAGGCAGCTTTCGATTTTCTGATTGTGGCTTTTGTTGTATTCTTAGTTATTAAAGCAATAGTTGCTGCAAAGAAGAAAGAAGAAGTTGCACCTGCCACACTTCCTGCTCCTCCTGCCCCTACAAAAGAGGAAATTCTTCTTACAGAGATCCGCGATCTGCTGAAAAAATAAACTGAATCTGGACGATGGTTTTCAAATCCATCGGATCTTATAATACTATATCGGTAGTCTCTACATTTTTTATACAAAATCAGTGTTTTTGCTTTTTATCAGATATATTTACTTGAATATTTTAATATTACTGGTAGATGAAATTTAAAACACTTCCTGTGATTGCCGTTTTTTCATGTCTTTTCTTTTGCAGCTGTATAAAAAAACCCGACTCCCTTCTTTCAATTTCACAAATAAAATGCAATGGATTAGAGAATCCTGAAGGAACAGGTGCAGTTCCCGATTTCAGCTGGATACTTAAAGCCAATCACCGCGGACAAATTCAGACTGCTTACCAGATAATTGTCGGTTCAGACAGTGATATAATAAGAAACCACCCTGGTACGATCTGGGATTCGGGAAAAATTCTCTCTGAAGAATCGGTCTGGATTCCATATCAGGGATCTTCATTAGAAAGTGCGAAAGAGTATTTCTGGAGAATACGGGTATGGGATGAAGATGACAAATCATCTTCCTGGAGCAAAACAGGAAAATTTGTCACCGGGTTGTTTACTAAAAAGGACTGGAGTAATGCAAGTTGGATAGGATACGAAGAAATACCTGATTCCTTATTATTGGTGCCTGGCGTCCACGGAAACGGTGATAATCTTGGAGAAGTTGCTAAAAAGAGGACTACAGTACCCTATTTCAGAAAAGATTTTTCAATAGAAAAGAAAATCACTATAGCTTATGCATTCGTAAGCGGGTTGGGACAATACGAACTTTACATAAATGGAGACAAAATCGGCGATCATTTTCTTTCTCCCGGCTGGTCGGATTATAGGAAAACCTGTTTCTATAATACTTTCAATATAACTAAATATCTGAAACGAGGAATAAACACTGTCGGGACAATAGTGGGAAACGGATTCTATAATATTAACAGGGAGCGCTACAGAAAACTTGTCATTGCCTACGGGGCTCCAAAAATGATATTAAAGCTTGAAATCCAATATAACGATGGTTCCAAAAAGATAATCGTAAGTGATGAATCCTGGAAAACATCTTCTTCCCCTATAACATTTACAAGTATCTATGGAGGTGAAGATTGGGATGCCAGGATGGAACAGCCCGGATGGGATAGACCCGGATTTAATGACAAATCGTGGAAAAAAGTTCTTCACGTGAAGGAGCCAACCGGAAATCTGGCGCCTGAAACAGACTACCCTGTTAAAGTTTCTGAAGTTAAGGATTATAAAAAAATCTACACTAAAAAGGACAGTATCTTTATTTATGACTTCAGGCAGAATGCATCGGGAATAATAAAAATAAAAGTTATAGGTAAAAAGGGCCAGGAAATCCGTTTCACTCCCGGGGAACTGCTTGGAGAAGATTCTCTTGTTACACAACAGGCAACTGGCGAACCATATTATTTTTCCTATACGTTAAAAGGTGAAAATGAAGAGATATGGATGCCAAGATTTACTTATTATGGTTTCCGGTATGTGCAGGTAAACGGAGCTGTTCCCAATATATATCCAAACCCCGGAAATCTGCCTGTAATAAAAGATATACAGTTTTTACATACCGGGAATTCCTCTCCGGAAGCAGGTAGTTTTAAATGTTCAAATGAACTTTTCAATTCAATATATAATCTCATCAAATGGTCTGTAAAAAGCAATCTTGTAAGCGTGGCAACTGACTGTCCACACCGTGAAAAACTTGGATGGCTTGAACAGACCCACCTGATGGGTAATTCCATCAAATTCCTTTATGATATTCATAATCTCTACAATAAAGTAATTGATGATATGATCGAGGCACAACTTGAAAACGGTTTAGTCCCGGATATTGCTCCCGAATATGTGCCCTTCGCAGGAGCATTCCGTGATTCTCCGGAGTGGGGAAGTGCCTGTATTATATTACCCTGGGATATGTATCAATGGTATGGTGATAAAGAAGCAGTCAGAAAAGCATTTCCAATGATGAAAAGATATTTAAAATATCTGAATGGAATGGCTGACAAATATATACTTAATTATGGTTTGGGTGATTGGTATGATTTAGGTCCGAAGTTCCCGGGAGAGGCTCAGCTTACACCTAAAGCATTAACGGCCACATCAATTTTCTTTTACGATTCCAGACTTCTGGGGGAAATGGCGAAGATGATTGGTGAAAAAGAAGATGCCGTCTACTTCGTTAACATGGCTGAAGAGATCCGTAAAGCCTTCAATTCGAAGTTTTTTAATCCTGTTACAAAAATTTATTCAACCGGCAGTCAGACTGCTTATTCAATGCCTCTGTTCTTTGGGATGGTCGATAATAGATTTAAAAATGATGTTGTGAAAAATTTTATCAAATCAATAAATGATAATAATAAAGACTTAACTGCCGGCGATGTTGGATACAGGTACCTGTTGAGAGCCCTTGAAGAGGCAGGTCAATCACAGCTCATTTTTGAGATGAATTCAAAAACTGATGTCCCCGGATACGGCTTCCAGCTTTCGAAAGGAGCTACATCTTTAACCGAATCATGGGCCGCATTAAAATATGTCTCTAACAACCACATGATGCTCGGGCATCTGATGGAATGGTTTTACAGTGGAATAGGCGGAATAAGGCAATCTCCAAGCTCTGCTTCTTATAATAAAATTATAATTTATCCTGAAGTTGTTGGAGATCTGAAATGGGCCGAAACAACATATAAAACTGTTCATGGTGATATTACATGCAACTGGAAAATTGAGAAAAATAATATTATCATGAAAGTTAATATACCGGTCAATTGCAGCGCTATTATTTCCATTCCACAGACTAACCCGCGATTCATTTTTGAGAACGAAATACTTATTAACCAGGTAAAACAAGTAAAGATTATTGAGGTCTCTTCTGCTCGAACACTTTGTGAAATACCATCGGGAGAGTATAACTTTAGAGCCCATTTAAATAAATAACATCAATATGAAAAGGTTTGATGCAGTTTGTTTTGGGTTTATAATGATTTCAAATATTTGCTTTTCACAGTTTAAACTTAAAATTGAAATAGTTGAAGTCAGAAATAATACAGGAAATATAATGTTGCAGGTTTTTGACGAACATGAGAAGGTTCTTACCCAGGAGATAAGTCCGATTAAGGAGAATAAGTGTTTCTTTTCTGTTCCGGACCTCAACCCCGGGAAATATGCTGTAAGGTATTATCATGATGAAAATCTGAATGGGAAAATGGATACAAACCTGGTAGGAAAGCCAACAGAGGGTTACGGGTTTTCAAATAATATAACTGGGAAATTCGGACCTCCTCCTTTTAAAAAGTGGCTTTTCGAAATTTCCGGAAATAAAAAAATTGTACTGAAACCGACCTGTTCATTTTTCTTGAAACTTAAAAGCATTATCTGGAATTCAAAAGATGGAATGGAAAATGCTAATTTGGCCTCAAAATATGGGACGAAACAAATTATTTCAAGTCTTTAGTTCATATTTTGAAATATTAATACGATTAAGAGAAGATGACCGAAAAAAAATCGGCAGTTATTATCGGAGCAGGAATCGGGGGTATTGCAACTGCAATTTACCTGGCAAAGAATAGATATAGTGTAACTGTTTTCGAAAAGAATTCGACACTTGGAGGCCGTTGTGGTCAAATGATACGCGACGGTCACCGTTTCGACCTTGGCGCTACCATGCTGGTGATGCCCGAGATATATCGGGAGATATTTAAATCACTTGGTATTCCTCTCTTCGAAAATAACGAAATTAAACCACTGGATAATCTCTACAAAATCTATTTTGACAATAATGATGTCTTAGCTTTTACTACCGATAAAGAAAAAATGAAGATCCAGCTGGAAAAGATCGAACCGGGAAGTTTTGAAAAATCACTAAAATATGTCGCTGACGGGTATGAGATTTTTCAGATCGGGATGAATAAGCTTATCGGACGTAATTTTGATAATATTTTCCAGTTTGTAAACTTCAAAAATGTCGGAATGCTGATAAAACTCAAAACTTACATTTCAAACTGGAGGTATGTTAAAAAGTTCTTTCGGAATTCTCATCTGAGGATGGCTTATACTTTCCAGAACATTTATGTAGGGCAGAGTCCGTTTGATTCGCCGGCTCTGTTCTCGATGGTTCCTGCTGCCGAACTCACGGAAGGCTCATTTTTCCCTAAAGGCGGAATGTACACTATAGTAAAAAATTTATTATCTGAAGCGGTTTCTTCAGGTGTAATTTTCCATTATAATGAGCCTGCCATAAAAATCAGAGTGACAGGTAATAAGGCGGAGAGTATTATATTTGAAAATGGATCTGAAGTTAAGGCTGATATTATTGTAGCTAACGCTGACCTTCCATATGTCTATCGCAAATTATTACCCGACCGGGGGAAATCAAGGAGACTTGACAGGATGAAATATTCATGCTCTGCCATCTGCTTCCACTGGGGTCTTGATAAGGTTTATTCTCAGCTTGGCCATCATAGCGTTTTTCTCTCAGACGAATTCAGGGAAGGACTCGACCGGATTTTCAAAGATAAATCAATAAGCGATCACCCGAGCTTTTATATCCATGCTCCGGTCAGAACCGACCCTACCGCCGCCCCTGATAATCAAGATACACTTTCTTTTATTGTCGGCGCCGGGAATATTGATAAGAAGAAAAAACAGGACTGGGATGATCTGAAGAAGGAAACAAGGAAGGCTGTCATTCAACGGCTTAAACAACTTGGACTGGAAGATATCGAAGAGCACATTAAATTTGAAATCTGTTATACTCCTGAAAGCTGGGAAAGTGCCTGTAATATTTCCAGGGGTTCTGTCTTCGGAAGTCTTGCTCATAATCTTCTCCAGATGGGATATTTCCGACCTCATAATCAGCACAGTCGTTATAAAAATCTTTACTTTGTCGGCGGGAGCACTCACCCAGGCAATGGGATTCCAAACGTTTTGTTGTCAGCCAAACTGACAGCGGAAAGAATTCTCAATAACTAATATTTTTGACAACAACAGAATACAATCAATGAATTCACAAAAGGATAAATTTTTAAAAATATTCAATTCTATTGATTTCGATCAGATCAGGGATCATCCTAATATTCTTGTAGCTGCTAATTTCTGGGATGAAGAAAGGTTCTGCGCGGCAAAAATATGCTATAAGTTCATGCGCGCAATCGATGATCTCATTGATAACCATAAAGCAAAAAACAGACTGATTGACCCTAAAGAAAGGAAGGAATTTGTAGCCAACGTTGAGGATTGGCTTAAGATGATAATAATCTCAAAAGAATGCAATGCACTTCAGGGAGAGCTTAAAGAAACCATCGAAAAATTCAGGATACCCTTATGGCCAATGGAAGTTTTTGCGAAATCAATGATTTACGATATTAATAATGATGGATTTCCAACTCTTATTGCTTTTCTTGAATATGCGGGAGGAGCATCAGTTGCTCCAGCTTCGATTTTTGTTCATTTAAACGGACTACAGGAAATAAACGGCCGGTATGAGAGCCCTCTTTTTGAAGTAAAATGGGCTGCCTCACCCTGTGCTATCTTCAGTTACCTTGTTCATATTATAAGAGACTTTCAGAAAGATCAGTTAAACAACCTCAGCTATTTTGCCGATGATCTGATAATTAAAAATGGCCTTAGCCGGAACACTCTTCTTGAATTCGCCAATGGAAAACCGGTTAATGACAACTTCCGGAAACTCATAAAAGATTATTATTTACTCGCTGATGAATATCGCCTGAAGACAATTGAAATTATTAAAGAAATAAGACCTCTCCTTGAACCAAGGTATCAGTTAAGTCTTGAAATAATTTTTGATTTATACCTGATGGTTTTTGAAAGGATCGACCTTAATAATGGTAAATTCACAACCGAAGAGCTTAATCCGACACCCGATGAAACAAAGGAAAGAGTATATAACATAATAATGAATTTCGATAGGAAAAAATGATTCAGATAAACTAAATCCTTTAACCACTGAGGCTTCAGTCAACCAGTTAGTTCGGTTATTCAATGCAAATTCTCATTAACAAAAATTCTATCGTGAAAAAGAATATGTCAGAAAATGGGTATAAAATATTGATAAACCTGATTATCCGGAATTTATAAATTAAAAGTTCAGGGAGCTGAACCATCCCGTGTTTATACAGAGGTTATTGAAGATTCAATTATTGTGTATCCGGTTACCTCTGAAGGGAAAAAAGAATATCCTAATACTTCCACTTCCATGGGGACCAGGCTCAGCAGGATTAAAACAGACAATTATTTTTACAGGAGTTGTTTTATAAATAATTCGTTTGATGTCGACCTGACATCAATTTTATTTAAATCAAGGCATTCCATGGATGATGTTCCAAACCAGTTTAGTGCTGATTTAGATTTCGCAGCATACGCGGGTTTCCGAAGGGATTATTATAAAGCAGTTGGGTTCGATAACCTTCTTGACAAAAGTAAATCTTTATGGATTTACAATCAAAAACCTTACCTGGGCCTGATAATCAGTGTTTCAAGTTTTTAACCATTACAGATTTATTCTATAACAACTATAATGAATACCATTAACCTGGCAAATTTACTTTTTACATTGTAAAAGGAGTTCAGGTTACAGCAAACATTATAATTACTAACTTTGTAGTTCAATTGTAACCAAAAAATATATGACATTAGAGACCCTGGTACCGGTAAATGAAATGGATGGCCGACGACTCTATTATACTTTTATTGCAGGTGCCAGGAAAGTTATTGAACACCAGGTTGAGCTTAATAAAATCAATGTATTCCCTGTGAATGATGGTGATACCGGAACCAATCTGGCATCCACTATCAGGGCAGTTGTTGATTCACTTCACCCTCACAGGTCATATAAGATTACAGCTGACAGGATTGCCGAAACCACACTCGTTAATGCCCGTGGAAATTCCGGAATTATTTTTGCACAGTTCCTTTATGGAATGAGTACCGAAACCGGCAATTTTAAAACTATTACAATAAACCAGTTTGCTGAGAGTATCAAGAATTCTGTTCGCTACATCTATGAGGCAGTAGCTAATCCGGTTGAAGGAACGATGCTCACCGTAATCAAGGACTGGGCAAATTATATCTATGACAACAGGAACAGGATAACAGACTTTAACCAGCTTTTTATCAGTTCTTTCGACGTTCTGAACAGATCGCTGATAGCAACCAAATCAAAACTTGCAGTTCTGACAAAAGCAAATGTTGTTGATGCCGGAGCACGGGGTTTTGTGTTTTTTGTTGAAGGGATTATTGATTTTATTACAAACCGCAACCTTAAGGAACTTATCCAGGTCAGAGCCGAGACTGCATTATTTGAAAAATTAGAAGAAGCAATTCCGGAAAAAGTTGATTTCAGATACTGTACAGAGGCGCTCATTAAAAACAGCTCAATCAATAACAAATCATTGCTGCAGATCCTTGAAAAATATGGTAACTCAATTGTTATTGCAGGTTCTGATAAAATGAGAAGGCTGCATTTGCATACAAATAATCCGGCCGGACTTTTCAGTGAACTCAGAAATACGGGTACTCTTGCCTTCCAGAAAGCCGACGATATGATCAGGCAGAGTCAGGTTGTCAATGACAGAAAATGGAAGATAGCATTAGTAACAGATTCAACCTGCGACCTTGCTCAGGACATAATCGATAATTATCAGATAAACATGCTGCCGATCAATATTAACTTCGGCGAGAATCATTATCTCGATAAGATTACCATTCAGACTGATCAGTTTTATACTCTTTTAAAAGAGAGTAAAGATTATCCTAAATCTTCACAGGTAAATGAAAAGAGCTTTATAAACTTATATTCTCATCTGGCTTCTCATTATGATTCAATAATAGCTATCCACTTAAGCGACAAGTTAAGCGGAACATTTAACAGCAGCCAGAAAGCTGCAAAAGCGATAAGCAAAGAATTCAACAAATCAATTTCTGTAATCAATTCTAAGAATATCTCAGGCGCCCTTGGACTCGTCATTCTAAGAACAGCACAGGCTATTGAAGCCGGATATTCCCATGACCAGGTGGTTCATATGGCAGAAAGGTGGACAAATAGTGCACATTTATTCGTTAGTGTCAGGACAATAAAATATCTTGTCAGGAGTGGACGGGTATCTATTGTAAGAGGATTATTAGCGCGGATACTTAATATTAATCCGATCGTTTCTATCGATGAAACAGGGAAAGCAATTCTTTTTGGTAAGACGTTCAGCCAGAAGGCAAATATGGTAAAAGTGATGAAACACATTACAAAAATTCATCATGGGAAAAAAATATGGAACTATATTGTTCTTCATGCAAATAATATTGATGCAGCCCAATGGTATTCATCCAGGATGGAAATATTGACCAATAAAAAGCCCGCCTTTGTTGTTAATATTTCTCCGGTTCTTGGAGCTCATGCAGGAACAGGAGCTGCAGCGGTGGCCCTTCTTTTTGACTAACACTCACTCCTATAACGATTTTCTCTCATATCTAAATTTGATTCCATTCTGAAAACCTTTAAAATAAATTTGCAAATGAAGATGTGCAAATCAAACTTTTTATGATACGAAGGAGCGGCTCTAAAGAGATTTTATACTGCCACTTCGCAATTGGCTTTTATGAATCATAATCCGTGGGGAAATTTTACACAGCTGATCTTTGTCTTAACTGGTTGAAAGAAATTCTTAAGTAATTAATTGTATAACTAATTTATTCGTTATACATTTATAAAAATTCCAGACTCAGCATTAATGATTTTAATATTATCTTCAAAACAATAGTTTTATTACAAATAATATAAAAGTTATGAAGAGGACTACCCTTATACTCATCCTACTTGTTTTCATTATTTCACTGCCCGGGCTGGCTCAGAACAAACCCGATAATTCTAAGATAGATATAATGCTCATCAGGGGAGATTTCAATAAAGCCATTGACACCTGCAATCAAATTCTAGCTACCGATACACTTAATTCTGAAGTTTTTTACAAACTGGGCCTTGCTTACCAGAACCTTTTATCGGATGATAAATCACTTGAGTGCTTTTTAAAGGCAGCAACCATCTCACCTGATAACAACAACTACAATTTTACTGTAGCAAAAAGCTATATTAACAAAGGAAAGACCAACCTGGCCAAACCACTTCTTCTTAAACTGTGCGCTACGGATTCTATGAACTGGCCATATGCCTATTATCTTACAAGCATATATATGCAGGAAGAGAAATATGATGAATCAATAAGAATATACTACCGTTTTTATAAACAGGATTATTTCAATTATATATTTGCGGATAAAATAGGTTTCGCGTGCTTGAAAAAAGGAGATTCAGATGGAGCAATTGATATGTTTAAGCGGTCATTAACACTCAATCCGAAAAACACTAATGCTATCAAAAACCTGGCATATCTTTATGCCCCAACCCGTGTTGATACTGCATTACAGTTACTGACTAAAGGAATAGAGATTGATCCCACAGACATGGACCTCTATGCACGACGGGCTGCTATCAATTTTACTATTTTTAATTATAAACCAGCGTTAAATGATTATTTGAAATTATTAAGTTCCGGAGATTCCTCTGTTCTAAACCTGAAGAGAACCGGAATAGGCTACGGCAAATTCAATCAGCCAAAAGAAGCAGTTATGTACCTGTTAAAAGCCTATTATAAGGATTCTACCGATTTGGATGTATTGAGTAACCTGGCCCAGAATTATTTCCAACTTAAAGAGATGAAGAATAGCGCCTATTACTATAGGTGTTTAATAAGTATATTAAGCCCCTTCGGCAACCAATTAGGCTTAAACTATCTTCTACTCGCTGAAGCATTGAAATCTGGCAACCAGTATGTTGAAGCAATTACCGCGTACCTTAAAAGCCAGGAATTCAGATCTGATATTAGTGTATATATGATAATTGCAAATCTTTACGACGAAAAGCTAAAAGACACTCCTAAAGCAATCCGGTACTATGAGTTGTATCTTAATAAGATAAAAAACTCTAAGGATAAGTACGACGCTGATTATACAGAATCGGTAAGGAAACGCATTGAATCTCTGAAACAAACAAAACAGCCGGCAAAATAGCATCCGGCAATCTAAAAGCATAATTGAATTTTCAGTTTTATCTGAATTCTTTCAATAATTCATAAGTCTGGGATTATATTTGTTTTGTAACCCTAACTTTTATAATTTTATTATTGCTTAAAACGGTAAAATGAAAACATTTGGAAAATGGTTTTCGGGAATTCTCATAGTGCTCTTTTTTGTCTATATTGCCGGACCCAAACCATCTAAGCCTGATTTTACAATACATGAAATTAATCTCCCGGTCTCTCTGACTGATCTGGAGAATAATATAAATAAAAACGAAAATGAAGTGAAGGGGATCAAACCCGATAATCAGGCAAGGATAATATGGGCCGATTCTTCCAGGAAAGAAAAGACAAAGATTGCCTTTCTTTACCTTCATGGCTTCTCGGCAAGCCAGGCAGAAGGAGACCCTGTACATAAAGATCTGGCAAAAAAATATAACGCTAATCTTTACCTTTCCAGATTGGCTGAGCACGGTATCGAAAAGGGTGACAGCACAATGATCAATCTCACAGCCGGATCATTCGAAGCTTCTGCTGAATATGCTCTCACTATCACGAAAAAGTTAGGTGACGAAGTTGTGGTTGTGGGAACTTCTGCAGGCGGGGCACTTGCACTCTTTCTGGCCTCCCGACATCCTGAAATCAAAGCAATTGTGCTCTTTTCACCATGCGTAAAGCTTTTTGACGGAACAGCGGTGATCCTTAATAAACCTTGGGGTTTGCAAATTGCCAGGCTGGTTTCAGGTGGACCTATGAAAAAATTTAAATCAGAGAGTAAGGCACATGCAAACTACTGGCAACTTAATTACCGCATTGAAGCATTGGTAGCTCTTCAGAATCTCATTTCAAATACAATGGAACCGGAAGTCTTCTCCAAAATAAAATGCCCTGTATTCCTCGGTTATTACTACAAGAATAAGACAGAGCAGGACAATACTGTTTCAATACCGGCTATGCTAAAAATGTTCGGTGAACTTGGTACTCCGCCAGGATTAAAACAAAAGGAATCCTTCCCGGAAGCAGGTGAACATGTGATCGCATCATACATCAGGTCAAAAGACTGGCAAAATGTTGAAAAAGAGACAGATAAGTTTCTGTCTGATATTGTGAAGCTTTGAGAGAATAATTTTAAATATGAAAAGAAAGATTTCAACCCTTGGGTTTATTCTGATATCTCTTGCATTACTTGCTACCGGTTGCAGGAAGGCCGAAAAGCATTCTGATCCATTAACTGACGTGGAAGGGAATACTTATAAAACTGTAATAATAGGCAGCCAGGTATGGATGGCTGAGAATCTTAAAACCACCACATTCAGCGACGGAACAAATATTCCACTTACTATAGACGCTACTTCGTGGGGAAATTTAACAACCCCGGGTTATTGCTGGTATAATAATGATGCGGCATCATACAAAGACTCATATGGAGCATTATATAATTGTTATACGGTAAGTACCGGAAAACTTTGTCCGACAGGGTGGCATGTTCCTGAAAAGGAGGAGTGGCAGGAACTAAGGCAGTTTCTGGGTGATTCGCTTCAGGCAGGGGGTAAATTAAAAGAAACAGGTATAGTCAATTGGCTTTCTCCTAACAAGGGAGCAGACAACAGCAGTGGCTTTACCGCCCTGGGAGCCGGCTTCCGGTATTTTGAGGGTACTTTCGCTTCCATTTTATCTTTTACCTCTTTCTGGTCATCCACAACAACTTCCAATGATGATGAATGGTATACAGGCCTCTATTTCGCTGATGCATCTTTCACTATTGACCACAGAAATAAAAAACACGGATTTAGTGTCAGGTGCCTTAAAAATTAAAAATTCCTACAAATATCTGCATGAATTCAAATAAGTTTTCACTGAAATCGAGGTTTGGAAGTTTCAAATTTGCAATGAATGGATTAGTAGCGCTTTTTAAGAATGAGCATAATTCCAGAATTCATCTTCTTGCTGCAATTGTAACAATCATCATGGGAATAATCGTGAAACTGAATCATTACGAATGGTCCCTTCTGATAATTGTGATAGGTATTGTATTTCTTTCGGAACTGTTGAATTCATCAATTGAGTCATTAGCCGATCACATTAATCCTGAATGGAATGAACTGATAATGAGAGCAAAAGATTATAGTGCTGCGGCAGTGTTGATTTCAGCAATTGTAGCGATAGTTGTTGGCTGCCTGATATTTATTCCAAAACTGCTTGCCTTAATATAAACACCAACCACGTTAAACTGATATGAAAAGAAGAGACTGGCTATCAAATACAATAATTACCGGCTAAACGCGCGGTAAGTTAGTTTATGACGGACGAGTTGAAGCAATTCATAATTCAGGTGTTTTTAAAGGAAGGAATTCAATTTAGGTTTGTTCATTTGCCTGCGTCGAACTCGCAGAAACTATCGTGGATTTCAACACTATTAAAGTGGAAACAAATTAATTGAAGACAATCATCATCTGAAAATATTATATTTGTTATACGATAATTGTAATGATTTGAGAACAAACAAAAAAATAACAGCATTCGTGTTCTTGCCAGTTTTTAGCTGGATTATATTTGCTGGTTTGATTCAATCCCATCAAAATACTTTAATCTCTGAAAAAGCAACCACTCTCCTACCCAATGGGAAGAGTATTTCTGACCAGGAAAAAGTGAAATACAAATATGTTGGAATGGAAAAGTGTGCTTCGGTGTGTCATAATAATGAACAAATGGGCTTCCAGTATGATATTATGAAAAGTGGCTCTCATTCAAATGCTTTTAAAATTCTTGTTTCAAATAAAGCAGCCCATTATGCGAAATATGCCAATCTAAAAGAAAATCCCCGGGAAAGTCTGGTCTGTTTAAAATGCCATGTAACAGGAGGAGACCTCGACTCATCATTTTTTGCATCAACATACAAGAAAGAGGATGGAGTAACTTGCGAAGCCTGCCACAAGGGAGCCTTCATTACAAAAGCCTTTATCCCAAAAGAAGCAGACTGTTTAAAATGCCATAACGGTTCCGCACATAAAATGCACAAGTTTAATTTTAAAAAGAATTGTGCAAAAATCGCTCATCCAAGGCCAGTAACTAAAACATAACGTATTCAGGCATAATATTTCTAAGTCGGAAACAAGGAATCATTCTGATAATTAGTGATTTGCGATATAAAATACCTCTGTTAAAAAAACTTAAATTAAGGGAAGTAGTGAGATGTAAGATTTTATACGGAGGGCTAAGCCGAACCAATAATCCGGATTATCAAAATAATCTATTTAATCTCCCCGTAGGCAACAATGGCATGCCCTTAACTTATACTCTTGGAAAGCAACCATATATTGAGGCAAGCATAGGGGTTACAAATATTTTTAAGATCTTCAGGTTTAATCTTATAAAAAGGATTACATATCTCAATCATCCGAATATATCAGATTTAGGAGTCCGTATTCAGTTCAGATTTGATATTTAAAAATGGAGGTCCACAAAATTTAATTCTCTAGCAGACCGAATGATATGTGTTGTCTGAATTTTTGTCAACGCTGAAGATATTATTAATAACATCAGTATACTTTTTGTACAGCACTTTTCTTTTTAATTTCAGAGTAGGGGATAATTCTCCTGTCTCTGCAGTCCATTCATCCGAAACCAGTCGAAATCGCTTGATTTTTTCATGGTCGCTCAGGTTCAGGTTCATTTCGCTTACTTCTTTCTGATATTGAGCAAAAACAAAGGGGTTATTAATAAGTTCTTCATTATCCCCGAATGAAATTTGGTTAATGGAAGCCCATTTATGAAGATACTCGAAATCGGGGGTGATGAGAGCTGAAGCAAATTTCTGATTTTCACCAATCACCATTACCTGATCAACAAATACCGACTCTTTTAGTCTGTTTTCAATCACCTGCGGAGCTATATACTTTCCACTTGATATTTTAAATATTTCTTTCTTACGATCGGTAATTTTCAGGTATTTACCATGAATGAATATCCCAATATCCCCGGTGTGAAACCACCCTTCCTTATCTATTGCTTCTTCAGTAAGCTTGAGTTCCTTATAATAGCCGAGCATCAGGTTAGGGCCCTTTGTAAGGATTTCCCCATCTTCGGCGATCTTCACCTGTACATCCTTTAATAATGGACCAACCGTTTCAAACATAACTTCCTTCGAACTAAGATTGTTTATAGAGACAACCGGAGAAGTTTCGGTAAGTCCATATCCTTCCAGAACATTCATCCTCGCGGCCCAAAAAATGCGGTTTAGTCTGGCTTGTAAAGGTGCACCGGCAGAAGAAATAATCTGTATTTTCCCTCCAAGAGCTTCTCTCCATTTATGAAAGACAAGTTTGTTCGCAATGGATAACTTCAACTCGTATAACCACCCGTTATCCCCATTTAATTCATAACGGAGTCCAAGGTTTACGGCCCAAAAGAATATTTTTTTCTTAATACCCCTGAGTTCCTTTCCCTTGCTGATAATCCTGTCGTATATTCGTTCCAGCAGACGTGGTACAACTGCGATTATTTCAGGTTTAATTTCTTTCAGATTATCCATGATTGTACCTACATTTTCAGCATAATAGATGCTCACTCCCTTATATTGAAAATGGTAAGTTAATGTACGTTCATATATATGGCTAAGCGGGAGAAACGACAATACTTTCGCTCCGGGTCCTATGTGATGAATCCGACTTGATTCAATAAAATTTGAAACCAGATTTGAATGCATAAGCATCACCCCCTTGGGAAAACCAGTGGTTCCGGAGGTATAAATTATAGTAGCCAGATCAGAAGGTTCAACTGCAGTTTTAGCTTTCGCTAATTGTCCCTCCAGACTGGAAGCCATCTCTTTCCCAAGAGCTAAAATCCCTGTAAATGGTTTTGCTTCTGCAACTTTATCAAAGGTATAAATATCAGCTATCCCCGGAATTTGATCAGTAATCGGTTTAATTTTTACATACAGGTTTTTGTCTGATATAAAGACTAGTTTAGGTTCAACATGGCCAAGAATATATGCATACTCCTCGCTGCTAATGGTTGGATAAATAGGAACACTTACTGCACCAATCTGACTTATTCCAAAGTCAGTAAAATTCCATTCAGGCCGGTTGTTTGAAATGATGGCGACCTTATCCCCCTTTTTTATTCCCATTGAGAGAAGAGCGTAACTAACCCAGTTGCAATAATCAATGTACTCCTTCACAGAATACCGTTTCCATTTACCTTCTTCCTTTCCTGCTAATACATCAGTTTTATCTGCAAATTGATTTTGCATCCTTGTCAGAAGGTCAAAAGTTCTCGTTGGCTCCATATTTAATTATGCTGGTTAGAGAAAAGACGAATATACAATATTATCGATGCTAAATTTCCGGAAGTGTTTTATATCTGGCTAAAAATCGGATCGCTGTCAGAGAATAAGGCTAAAAGCAGCCAGGGCCAATGTCTATTCACAAATTAAATTAACTTTGATGATAATTGAAGACAATTTGGGATGTCAGCATGTAAAAAGATATCAATTTTAATCATCAATCTTATCTCAACAGGTGTTCTTTTCTTGACATCCGGTATTATCGCTTATCCTCAAAATCTGCAGGCAACAGATTCTGTTAATGCAAAATCTGCATTTTCTTCAGCAACTAATCAAAATAATATAATCTATCATGAATCATCGGGTAATTTTTACAAAACAGATAGTATTTTCTACTTCAGGTCCCAAAAAGGATATTTCCCCTCATTACTTAACGACTTTGAAGAGCAAATTACGTCACCCTTTAAACTAAAGGCGAAACAATGGTTAATGACTGGAGCTGCAATTGGCATTACTGCTGCGTTAATTCATGTCGATAATGAGATTGACGATTGGGCACGCGTTCAGAAACAAAAACATAATTGGATAAATAAATCTTCTCCTGTTATAACCAGGTTTGGCAGCGATTGGGGCATTTATTCAGTTATAGCAACCGGGGTAATAAGCGCTGTTTGCAAAAATGAAAAGGGAGTTCAGACAAGTTTACTGGCAACACAGGCCATGATTACTTCAGGTGTCTGGGCTAACATCATAAAAATACTCACCGGCAGAGAGAGACCTATAGCAGACTATACTTTCAGTAAAACTGAAGGAGGTGCATGGTATGGACCATTTTCAGCCTGGGATCAGGACTTGGCTAAAAGAAAACCAATATCCGAATTTGATGCTTTTCCATCGGGACATGCTGCAACTGCATTTTCAATCGCAACAGTTTTTGCAACACAATACAAGGATATAAAAGCAATCCCGGTTATATGCTATTCAGCAGCTACATTGGTTGGAATATCAAGATTAACCGAGCATGAGCACTGGGCCTCTGATGTTTTTGTCGGAGGGATTTTGGGATATTTATGTGGCAGGCAAGTGGTAAATCATTATAATAAAACCCATCAGAATCCGGTCGATTCCTTGGTATCAAAATCAAAAAACAAAACAGAACTGACATTTATTCAGAATGATAATCAGGTTGGTTTATCCCTGAAATGGTAAACCATTCATTGAACAAAACCATACAATATTCGTTTTCCTGTAGATTGAATTATTAGCATTATTTAACATTTTGCTCAATTTTTCTTCAATTTCTTTTCCTTCTTTTGCACCGTCTATTCATTCAATATAATGAGTGACTAATTATTTATTAATTTTTGAACATGATGATTTTACAAAATATGAGACCTTTTATTTTAGTTCTAATAATTCAAATCTTCTTTTGTATTGCTGTTGATTCTCAAACAAAACCTCTATCAAAATCAAATACCTCAATTTCTGGCAAAGTATTTGATAAATCCACTAATGGACCGCTGGAGTATGCAACAATTACTTTAATAAGCAAACAATCAGGAAAGACAGTAACCGGAACTGTGGCTGATGCTAAAGGTGTATTCGGAATAACTAATATTCCATTTGACACTTACCAAATCAATATTGAATTTATTGGTTATGAAAAGTCAACATTGGATAACATAAGCCTCACAAGTGATAAGCATTCTGTGGCACTGGGAACAGTTTTCCTTTCTCCTTCAATGCAGAGTCTTCAAAGTGTGACAATAGTCGGAGATAAACCGGTTGTTGAAAACAAAATTGATAAGATTGTATATAATGTCTCAAATGACATTACCTCACAGGGTGGTGCAGCTATTGATGTACTAAAGAAAGTACCGCAGGTAACAGTTGATATAGACGGGAATGTAGAATTACAGGGTAATTCCAATATTCGTTTTCTGATCAACGGCAAACCTTCAAGTGTGTTCGGAAACAGTCTTGCTGATGCACTCGCATCTATTCCGGCCAGCCAGATTAAAAGTGTGGAGGCTATTACTAATCCCGGCGCCAAGTATGATTCACAGGGCACCGGCGGAATTATCAATATTATTCTTTATGACAATAAGATGCAGGGGATAAATGGTAATATCAATTTATCGGCAGGATCGAGATTGGAGAATGGCTCAATGAATCTGAACATAAGACATAATAATTTTGGAGTGAATGCTTTCTTTAGTGGTAATGCGGCATTAAAATCACAGTTGCCATATTCTCAGAACCGTTTTGCAACAGACACAGCCGCTAAAACAACTACTAACTTAATACAGACAAGCCGTACTGATTTTGAGAGAAATGGCTACCGGTCGGGTGTTGGTTTTGACTGGAATATTACAAAGAATGATATTCTTACAGGCTCTCTGGGCTACAATCAGTTTACTAACCGGAACAAGGGGCTTACTAATCAGGAAGAATTAATTACTGATATTTCATCCAATCCCGTATCTGATTTATATACTTTGCGTAATTCAGACAGTCGCTTCAGGATAGGGTCAATTGATTATAGCCTCGACTACAAAAAGAAGTTTAAAAAGGAGGGACAGGAGTTGGACATAGCATATAATGCCAGCAATGGGAAACCTAATAGTAATTACATTCAGTCGCAATCATATGTAGGACAAGCAATTCCCTTCTCAGGATCATCGAGCACCAACCCGGGTACAGATAATGAAATAAACATATCTGTCGATTATGCACACCCTGTAAATAAAAACATCTTAATAGAGACAGGTGCAAAGTTGGTTAACGAAGATATTACGAGTATAGCCGATGTTAGTGTTTTCGACCCTTCCACGGATCAGTATGTAAGCGATGCATTACAATCCTATCGGTTGAATTATACGATGAAGGTTTATGCGGGATATCTTTCCTCTAACTTCAAATTATTTAATTGGCTGAATGTTAAAGTAGGAGCTAGATATGAATATACTAATGTTAAGATTGATTTTCCAAATTCTTCTATACCTGCATATGGTACCTTTGTACCTTCGGTTGTTCTGTCGCATGATTTAAATAAAACCCAGTCACTGAAACTGGCATATGGCAAACGCATCGAACGCCCGGAATACAGAGAACTAAATCCATTTATTAATCTGAGTGATCCATATAATATTTCGACAGGTAATACATTATTAAAACCCGAAATTGGAAATAATTTTGAATTAGGCTACAGCAGCACATTTAAAAAGGGAGGGAATATCTATATATCTTTAATAGAACGGATAAACACTCAGGATGTTAAACAGGTGACCACATTTTACCCTACCTACCTTATAGGGGATTCAACTTATACAAATGTATCTGTTACAAACAATCAAAACATAGGGGTAGAATATAATACAGGTATTAATGTTTCCGGTTCCTATCCGATTACTACCAAATTAAACCTGCGTGGAAATCTTATGGTCAGTCAGCGTTATACTGTAAGTAGTATAGGAATCGGCAACCAATCTGCAGGATTAAGGGCCAGGTTAAACATGAATGCAACCTACCAGTTGAATAAAGATCTGGTGTTTGAGTTATTTGGTTTCTATAGTTCCCCGGTACAAAATATACAGGGCAGGAATCCGCAGTTTTTCATTTACACTTTTGCTTTAAGAAAACTATTCTGGGATAAAAAAGCAAGCTTTGGATTTACCGCAACAAATCCATTTAACGAATATGTAAGACAATTATCCACTATTTCTACGGAAAGCTATACATCGACTAATATCAGACAGGTACCACTACGATCTTTCGGAATCAGTTTTATGTATAAATTTGGCAAGATGGAATTCAGTAAGAACAAAGAGGAGGATAATAATAATTTTATGAATGATACCTCTTCAAGAGCTAATTAATAACTTTAACAGGATTTCGGGTTGATTTGGGGATAACTGGTTTTATAAATAATCGTTATTTTAGCTTACAGGAGAGCATTCGATTTCAAAATGTCGTTCTATTAGCGCAGTAAATGAGTTAGCACAAATTGGTTATTGGATTTTTTAATTGGCGTCGCGCCGTAAATTATTAAACTCCATCATGATATGTGACATTTGTACATTTATCTGGATAATGCCTTCGCTCATTTTATTTCATGACCATTTTATCGTAACCTGATCATTTTCTCTCACCTTGACCAATTTCGTTTCCGGCCAATTTTATTAAAATTACTGCAAAATTTAATTATTCTAATATATCTATTGCTGGCATAATTTTTGTTTAATTTAACTTAACCTAACCTAATCATTATGAAAAGCGTTATCAGGCAGGGATTGTTCGTAACCTTAATGAGTTCGTCGATCATATTAATCTCATGTGAAAAAAAAGATGCAAATGTTCGATCTGGTGATTCAGGAAATCTGGTAAATATAACTACTGAAGGTTATCAGCAAGAGATAATAGACTCCGCAAACAGATTCGCATTTGATCTATTCAAACCTGTGCTTGCCGATGCCAAGGGGACAGAGAATATAATGATTTCTCCATTCAGCATTACAAGTGCCCTTTCCATGACACTTAATGGTGCAGCAGGGGAGACTTTTGAGGCCATGAAAAAGACACTGGGACTGGAGGGCAAAACCCTTGTACAAATAAATAAAACATACCTTAAACTGATGACAGAAATGATACCGGTAGATAAAAGTGTTGTTTTGGATATAGCCAACTCGGTATGGGTAGATAAGCAACTTAATGTTAAACAGCCCTTTATCACAGATCTTCAAACATTTTATAAAGGAGAAGCTCGTGATATCGATGTCACAGATCCGGATGCAGTGAATATAGTCAACGACTGGATTGCCTTAAAAACTCAGGATAAGATCACAGAAATGTTGGATAAGTTTGATCCCGACGCTGCTATGCTTCTGATCAATGCTGTCTATTTCAATGGCAAGTGGAGATATAAGTTTGACAAAACAGATACTAAGGAAGAACCATTTTATGTTACTCCCTCAGACCCCAAAACAGTTCCAATGATGCATCAGATACATAACTTTAAAGCAATTAGAAATAATTCCTTTACCATTGTTGATATTCCATACGGTCAGGGCAACTACACCATGGTAGTGGTTTTGCCTGACAAAAATATGACTAATTCTGATGTGGCTAATTCTCTCACCTTATCACTATGGCAGGAGTGGATGGGGTTGTTAGCCGATAATTCTGTAGTTCTCAGCATACCTCGTTTCAAATATAATTATAAGAGACTTCTAAACAAGGATCTTATTGACCTCGGTATGAGTATAGCCTTTACAACTCAAGCCGATTTCAGCAACATTAGTGATCAGAGTCTGCTTATAACCAAAATACTTCATCAGTCTTTCATTGATACGAACGAAGAAGGGACTGAAGCGATTGCTGCCACAATAGTTGAAATGGGAACTGGTGCTGCCGAACCAGTTGATATGAAAATAGACCATCCTTTTCTCTATTTCATACGAGAATCCTCAACAGGGACCATAATTTTCATGGGAGAAGTAAATGATCCGACATCTAATTAAGCAGTACAATTATTGTGGTATTTCATCATTCAAACCTGGCCAAATGAAAAAAACATTTTCTATTAGCCTTCTGTTTTTGATCATTTTTTCCTGCTCTAAACCCGATGATCATTTGACAAGTGATTGTTCTCATTTTTCTCAATCCTCAACACCAATAGTTTGTGATGGATCAATATGTCAAAGTGATACCTGTCAGACTTACTTTGGTATATGGAAAGAAATATTCTTAGCAAAGAATCAAATGACTCAGGAATATTTTGACAATCATATAACATTATGCAATACTGGTACATTTAAAAATACTCAGCAAGGTATTTCATTTTATCTTTCATTTAAAATTATAATTGAATGGTTTGAAGTAAAATTAGAAGAAGAGAATTTTTTAATTTTGTTATCCCCGGCATATACTCAACAATATCCAGAACTCGGTTTACCAAATAACATTCTTTTATCTAAGGATCAAATTAACGGTCAAATTAATAATACATTCTTTAGTTCACCTATACCTACAATAACTCCGGTAAATCATCTAATCTACCCAACAAAACAAGAGGCTGCGAAGGCTTTGGCGGTGGCTGCCGGAGTGAATAGCATGTGTCCTGTTACTATTAATTTAAAATATCCCGATGGGACTAATATGCCGGCTGGTCATCCATTTCTTGAAGCCCGGGGAGTTGTGAATTGGGATGAAGATAAATGCGTTACGGGGGAAATGGACTTAGTGACAGGAGATATTGTGATCGATAATTATGGCTGCAGACCAATTGTTTTTTGTTTTACTAAAGGAACGGACATCGTTCAAAATAATGGTATGACAAAGTCAATCGAAAATATAAGAGCAGGTGATACCATTTTATCCGTTAATCAGGAAACAATGAGAATTGAAACCGACGTTGTTAAACAAATTGATTCGGTTAGACATAAAGATATTGTTCATATTTCGTTTAGTGATTTGACTCAAAACAATAATACATTTGATCATCCGTATTATGTTAAAGATAAGGGTTGGTGTTCATATAAACCTTCGGAAACTCTTCAAAAATATAACCTGAAAACAAAACAACTTCAGATTGGTGACACCTGCTTTAAGTACAAGAACAATAAACTTATAGAAATCCAAATCAAAAATATATCTGAAAATTCTGGAGAGGTTATGACTTATAATATCAGCCGGCTCGAAAGAAATAAAACATATTTCGCCAACGGAATACTTGTTTCTAATGAAAATAATTAATCTATTAATATTTGCTCCCGCTAACTAGGACGTTATAATTAATTACCTCTAATTGGTGGAATAATATGCAGATCCATTATCTTTGAATTAAAAGACTATAATCTCTTTTGACTTATTACGTTATTACTAATGAAAGCAAAGAGTGTTGTTAAAGACTTTCCTATCGTTTGTGTAGGTGGTTCAGCCGGGGGACTCGACGCCTATATCAGGTTACTACAGCATCTGCCGAACGATATGGGTGTTGCTATCGTCATCGTTAATCACTTGAGAACCGTAGCCACTCTCCTCCATGAGATTCTCCCCCGATATACTGATATGCCGGTTGAACTTATCACAGAAAGACTTGATATACAACCCAACCATGTGTTTATCATTCCTGAAAATCGTGACTTGCATATACTTGATGATGAGTTCCGGCTAAAACCTATATCAAAGCCAAGGGGATGGCCCGACGTGATTACTGTTTTTCTGCATTCGTTGACATCGAACTGGGAGGGAAAACTAATTGCAGTCATTGTTTCGGGATATGACGGTGATGGAGCAGATGCTCTTTGCGGTATAAAAGAAGCGGGTGGCATAACAATCGCTCAGAAGCCAGACACAGCAGCACAACCCGATATGCCAAAAAGTGCAATAGCAAGTGGATGTATAGATTATATTCTTTCACCTGAGAATATTGCCAAAGAAATTGTACGTATTGCTAATGTAAATATCACAAAGACAAAAAATAAA
>OCZT010000931.1_pt1 | contig 29858 bp, 39 predicted proteins | sample 1539031 | NCBI WGS metagenome assembly OCZT01 (sample SAMEA3539308, study PRJEB22396) | soil metagenome | biome: tundra; feature: field; material: soil | place: USA | collected 2010-05 | depth 0.15 m | reverse complement strand
TCTTCCACACTTGTTGTCTTTGATTATTAAAGACATATCCAGCATTATCTCCAGACTTTCTACATTCGGCTGCTTTCTTCCTCATGTCTTTACGTTGTTGGAACCATACAGATAATATCTCCGGTATTACACCTTTGCCAACAATTTCAATGATATTTCCATCTTTATCTATTTCTAATCTATTCTCTTTAAGAAAATCATTAAGCATTTCTTCTGTTTGAAATGTTTTCAATTTCCCCTTGTATTCTATCTCTATTATACTCATAAATTAACTTACAAAATCTTAAAAAATCTTTTTCATTAAAACCATTCTTCATTATATTGACCATTTTATGTACCCATCTTACATTTCCTTTTACATATCCAATTGACCCATCTATTCTATCTAATGATGCTGTCAATTCTGATTTATTAATGGTGAATTGTAAAGGAACTCCTGATAAAGCACATTTTCTATTCTGTTCTAAAAACAATTCCCACAAATATTTTTTATTTACATTATATTTTAATCCTCTTTTTTTAGCACTTTCTTTAATACAACAAAATATATGTCCATTGATTTCACCATAGCCATTCCAAGCATAATTATTACTACCAATTAACTGACACGACCTACATCTTTCATATTCTTTTCTTACCCAGTTAGGACAGGGAATACATTGTTCTTTTCCACAATCACATTTAATTCTTACATACCACGCTGCCCATTCACTATTAGGCCGGCGGTTCTTAAATGGAATATCTATTACGACAATATTTTTATTTTTATCCCCAACTTTTATTATTTTTGTATAATCTATTTTAGCACTCATATGATATACATATAATGAAGTATTCCCAAAACACCATTATTCGGAGTATTAAAATTTAATCTTGATTTCAATGGGCTTTATTTTTTTGAATTCGTTTTCTATAATTTTTTTAGCCGTCAATTCTCCAATTATTTCGGCAGTCTCTTCTTTATTTTTACAATTTTCCAATCGTCTTTTATCAGAAGAAGATAATTTTAAACTTTTATCAAATTCTATAATAGTTCCATCTTTTATTTTTATTTCTTGTGTTTTCATTCTAAATACCTTATTTTCTTATTGTGTTTAACAGCATATTCTAATTCACTTTTGGTAGAATTTCCAATATATCCTCCTACGTTGAGGATTAAAACTTCATCTGCCAAATCTATTTTTCTTTTATGAAGTTCGTCTATCATTTTTCTTTTATCTTCGGTTAATTCACCCAAAAATACTATAGATAACACGATTTTACCATCTAATGTTTCATGAAGATTAGCCTTTTGAAAAGCATCCATAAAACGAGTACTACCACACAAACATACTATAGTCGGTTTATTTTTCATAATCACTTATTAAATTCTCTATCCAATGAATATCCATTTTCATCACAACCATTCACAAGATTTCCTAGTTTATTAATTTCACTTTTATCTTTCTCTGCCTCTTGTATATACCTCAACGCCGTCTGATGCCTTGTTTCATTGGGAAATTTACGTTCCACCGCATATAACAATTCATTATATAATTTTTCTATATTTATATTCATAAATCATTTGGAAATAAAGTAAATGCTTGCCATTGCTAAAATTGCTCCCAGTACCGTATAGGTGGTTATACCTTTAGAACCCATAAAAATAGAAAATAATACTAAAACCGCAATATATTTTACTTCAAATACTGCTCCTGTCAATACACATTTTTCTCTGGTCAACCAGTACCAAAAAGGTCCGGTACATCCACTTAATAAAAAAACTAATAACCACCATTTATTATATGGGATATTATTAGTTTCATCATTTTTAAACAATAGAGATGATAACCAAAAAGGAATATAAGATAAACTTACCATCGCACCAACAAAAAAATATGAAGATCCTTTAACTAATTTTTCATATGCTATACATCCTATAGCAGTAGTTAGTGCTAAAGCAATTCCTACAATTTGAGTTACCAGTTGGTTCATTTTATTTCTTTATTATCCTTCCTACTATTTTTTTCTGTGGTTGTTGATAAAGCACTCCGTTAGAACTTAAACCATACTTCTTTGACTTAATAAGATTGGTGAAATCCTCACGAGAAGTTGGTTCCATTTCCAGATTATAAGATGTGAGTTTCTTTCTGGCATGGAAATCCATATCAAACTCTACACACCTCTTTTGAATGTATTCTTCTCTACCTTCTTCATCTAAAATTCCAAGAGATTCTTTTTGTTTCTTCTCCATGTCATCAATCTCAGATAATACTATTTTCCTCTTTTCCGCTTTAGCTGCATCCGTATAAACGACATTACCAATCTTGGTTACCTTTGCTTCAGGAGATATGTTAAGTGAGATGATGATATTCGGATACATTGATGTAAGGTCCAAGTCAAACACCCAATGGTAACGACCAGGAACAGGAGGTTTAACATACGCACCAGAAAATCCTTCTTCATCTTCTTCTTCCTTTTCTTCATATTCTTCTCTTCCCTTCGCTGGCTTATTAGGGGCAATCAATCCACCATTTCGTTTGAGAAACAATAGAATAGCTCCATCAAGATAATGACTGGACATGTGAAAATCTTCATAAGGTACATGACCGACATGACATATACGGCGAGCCAAGTCAATGAGTTTAAGTTTCTTATCCAATGCTACAACTATCTTAACGTCGTTAACGTTGTATTGAATAAACTTTTGAATATCAATTTTGTATAAATCATTTAAAGAACCATCGTATTGAAGTTTAGCTATTCCTACAGTTTTTATTCCAATAGGTCCCAAAGCAAAACTTGGTTCATTCTTACCTGAAAATTTCTTATAAAGTAAAATATAATCCATGATAGAAATACCTTTACAAGTAAGTGTATTTCTGTGGGTATTAAGATAACAAGTTCCTACAGGAGATAAAAATTTAGCTAATTTAGCACCTAGAAGATTTTTGATGCGGACATACAAATAAGGCATGTCGAATCCTCCACTTTGTCCATTATCATTAAGATTCCAACCGGTGACAATTGTGAAAGCACATTCTTGCCATTTATATAAGAAAGCAGTAAACAGATCTGTCTCATCAACGCACGACCTAATATTCAATTTTACCTTATCTTCATCTGTAGGGGTATAATCTTTCTCAGGACACCAATATCCATCATCTTTCTCTTCATTCTTAATCCTACCATCTTTATCATTAATGAATACATGACAAGTCTTGGTAATATCGTCATATAGGGATATGGCAGTAACTTCCTTATCGGCATTCTGCATGTTTGGATATCCTCCAGTAGTGTCTACCTCAATATCAATCACACCAAGTTTATGACCAACAGAAGGTTCATCACTATCAGGATATAAATCTCTTAAGACCTTTAATTCTGCCTGAACATCAGATTCATATAGTTCTGGGTCACCTTCATCATAATCGGAAACTTTAGAGAGAGATTCTCCGTAAATGGATTTAAACTTTCCTCCGGAGGAACGTTTATAAGCGTATTTATGGTGGGGAAACTCTTTATAACCTAGTTCGTCATCCCAAAGATGAACAATACTATCTTTTCGATTTATATAGATATTCTGATACACTGAATTAATGTACCCTATTGTCTTTTAAACACAAGATATATTAATCCCAAGAAAATATTTTATTTCCACGAGTGATTGTAAAAGGATGTGTCGTGAATGTAGAATAACCTTTTATATGAATAGTCAACATTCCCTTATAATTTCCACTTTCTTCAGCAAGCATAAGAAAAGCACCCCAATTCTCCAAAATTCCATGTTTTTCATAACCTGATAAAACTTTTATCACTTCATGTCCAAGAATTTCTCTATTTTTTAATGGATCTCTAGTAAACTTAGTTTTATTAATATTTCTTATAATACGTAATCTAATAGTGTCTGTTGTTTGATAGTAATCTTTTTCACTATGTTTTATAACCTTTTTCTCTAGATCTTCATTTCGCATGAAGAAATATAACATGTACTGTTTAGATTGTCAATTTACAAAGTAAAACCTTCGGTTTTGCCAGAACGCCTCACGAAAATAATTGTTTCCTTATATAAATCCTCGGACTCATCTTTAAACTTCTTAATAGAGTCGGCATTAACCTTTCCAGTATGAATTCCAATCTTGTCCTCAAGAATACCAACGGTACTTGGTTCTGCTATAATAGCCTGACCGGCATTAATTATAACCTCCTTCTTTCCATTATAGTACTTCAGTGAACCATCTACGACTGCCACTATTACCTTCTTCTCAGCAACCTCAAAATAGAATAAACCCTTGGATAATTCTATATCTACCACGGTGGTTGATACCACGCAGGAAGAATTGGTATCACCTATATATGAGACTAATACTTTTCCTGTAAGAATGGTGGTATTAAGAGAAGACAACCCAAATTCAGCTTTATGAAAGTCATTTGTGGTTACAACATCTTGAAAGAAACTATTTACGGAAAAATTAGCATCCGGTTCTACCTTTACAGTTAATCCGTTGGAGAAATAAACCAAATCAGCTTTATTAGTCGGTGTAATAGAATAAACCTTCTTCTCCACCTCGATTGTTATACCATCTTTTAAATAAACTCCATTAGTTGATATTTGACTAAATGCTGATAAAGCCAAAAACGATGTTAAAAATACACTTATTATAGATTTCATAGTATATAAATATTTGACTTCTATATAAATACATGTTAAACTTACCACAAATAATGAACGAAACATTTAAACGAAAAGTAAGTTATTCTCAGTTTTCTAACTGGTTTAATTGCCCCCACCATTGGTATCTCGATAGTGTGAAGGGTCTTAAGATTTATGATGATAGTATCAATACGTGTTTTGGAACTGCTATACACGAATCAATTCAACTCTATATTGAAACACTCTACAAACAGAGTGCTGCTGCTGCTGACCTCCACGATCTAAAAAATCATTTTAGAATGGGATTTGAAAAAGAATTGGTGACAAAGAAGGTAGAAGTTACTGAAATTCAGAAAACTGAATTTATGGAAGATGGTAATGAAATTATTAATTCATTCAGTAACATTACAAATCGTATTAAGTATTTTCCTTCAAATAAATACGAGTTTATTGGAGTAGAAGATGAGATTATCATGCCTATCAAGAATAACGTAAATTTTATCTGTTACATTGACGTTATATTGAAAGAGAAGTCAACAGGACGTTATAGAATCATAGATATAAAAACCAGCACCAGAGGGTGGAACCATTATCAAAAAGAGGACCCATCAAAAATCTCTCAGATATTACTATATAAGGCATTTTTTAGCAAGAAGTATAACGTTCCTCTCAATATGATTGACGTAGAGTTTTTTATCTTAAAACGTAAATTGTTTGAGAACACAGGATTTCCACAAAGTCGTATTCAATATTTTGTTCCTACACATAACGAAAAAAATGTAAAAACTACTTTGACTACATTTTCACAATTTGTAGGAGAGTGCTTTAAACCAGATGGATCATATATTGATGATGTAACCTCGTATCCAAAGATTCCTGGAAAGGCAAAGAAGAATTGTAAATATTGTCCCCACCGCAAAATAAACTGTGACATGAAACCAAATATAATGGAGGATTAACGATTTTTTCTATTATTTACAGTCACTTCTTTTTCTGGAAAATCCTTTTTGTGGCTTAAATAGAAGTCTTTTTCTATCTGAGACAAAGTTTTTCCATCGTTTACAACATCTACGGTAGAAGCATCTTGATCATTTCTCCATATTAGTAACTCAGAAATTTGCGTTTTTAAACCTCTATAAGCGTCAGGATCAGAAAGAATCTCCTTTTCATACTTTTTATAGAATTCATATGGTATTCCATAACTACTGTACCAAGCATTGGCTGTATTATTAACTCCAAATTCAGTTTTAGTTCTATCAACCAATTTTTGTTCTAATCCTGGAGTTTTATTAAGAATATCCCAGAAGTTTGTTAACCAATATTCAACTCTATCTCCTGAAAAATCGGGAACTTTCTCGTTTTTTATAATAAGGTCAGTTACGAGTCTATCTTCTATCTTATTTCTAAACTCTGGATTTGATAAAACTATTTCCTTATATTCACTTATTGTTTTAGTAAGTAAAGGAGGAATATCTGAAGGAGGTTCATCAATAATCTTAAATGTTATCCAAACCTTTAGTTGTTTTGCATGTTCGGAATAGTACCTCTTAAACTCTTCGCCTGCTTCCCAGGTATTAATATGATCCATATCGGCACCTTTATTTAAAACTGAATTATATACCGTAGATTCTACTATATCCATTGTGGAGGGATCTTTTCTAATGTCATCAATAACCAAATTCAAAAGTTCCCTACTATCAGCCGACATATTTTTTGCATCTGGATGTTTATCACTATCTTTTCCGTATAAACCAGCTTGTAGATCCCTTCTTATTGTATCCATGAATACTCTACTGGTAAAGAACTCTTTCTTATGAGTTTCCCAGAAACTCTTTAACCATCCACTCATATCGGTTCCATAAATCAAATTACCCTCCAGAGATTGAGTAAGAGGCCCGAAAAATTTCAAATCACTAAGCAATTCTTTCTCGTGAATATTAAAGTATTTAACTTGAAAATCTGTAGGAACATCTAGTAAACCTTCTAATAGAACTCCGAGATTTTGTTTAATCTTTTCATCAACGATATTCTTCATTTTCTGTGGATTTGCATTAAATAAATCCATTGCCACTCCATATACACTTTCTTTTACTTTAGCGGGAAGAGTCTTCCAAGTGTTAGTTTTTCCTCCACCAAGTATGTCTGCTATACTATTTAATATTTCATCACTTTGCATTGCCGGGTCAGCAAGTAATTGCCCTTTAAATAAATTGTATATACCTGATATATCTTGTTTAGGGACTTCTCTTCCTGAAAGAATGTCTTTCATTCCTTTAACGAGACCTTTAGAAATGGTGTCCTTCTGAGAATCATTTAAAGAACTCATTAAATTAGGTAAAACTGCAGCTTCATGTTTAGTAATACCATCCCGAAGAAACTGTCCTGTATCAATTTTATCATGAAGTCCACGTTTTTTAATAGAAATATATCGTTTTACTAATGCTAAATCTTTTTTAGTATCATCATATTGAAAATCTGATAAATCTTTATTTAAACAAAAGTTAATATAGTCATTTTTCTGATCCCTAGAAAGATAAGTCCACTGACGATCTGTTAGAATATGTTGATTGGAAATATACATGTTCTTTACTTCAGGAGTAAAATTAAAGAACTGTTGGTCACTTACTGGATTCTGAACAAGTTTGTAATTCTCTGTTTCACCAGCCATGATAGGCCTTTTCTTAAATACTCCAGCCGTAAACGGTGCCCTTAAGAAAGGAAATATATTAACAACAGCTTGCAGAGAATCCACATAATTCATTGAGTTTTCTTCCCAAGTCCATACAGCACTTCCATCTTTTCTAACATCTACTAATAGAAACCTATGTTTTTGAACATTGGCTATTGGATCTGTGATCCAATTCTTAGGTGTTCTAGGAAATACAAAATAAAATGCTGAAGCATGAGGAATTCTATAAGATCCCCAGAAATGGCCAGGAGTCTTTAAACAAATTGTACTGCCACCTTCATAAACTTCACATTCACCAGGTGACCTAGCTTCATATATTTCAACATTCTCATCTTTATAAACAGTATTAGGAAACTTTGTATCTATAGTTTCTTCTTCCTCTTCACCAGCAGGCTTCTCAATTCTTACAGCTGATTTCTTTTGAAGTCTTTTTGCATCCACGGCAGATATTTTAGCTATATTTTGATGAACAATTTCAGTAAATTGTGTAAATAGTTGACTATCTTTTTCATCCAGATGATTTACACGATCATTCTTTATCATCATCGCTAAATCAATTTTAACATTTCTTTTTAATACAACAATATACTCGTCAAATATCGCTTTTGTCTGATGTGGTGTTATATTGGATTTATGTCTTTCCATTTTAGTTCTTATGAGCAACGTAACAATCATAGACTTAGCATTAAGAGAAGGAAATAGATTTAAAATAGAAGAATACACTGAGAATTCTGTATCCTCTGGAAAGACAGAGTGAAGCCGATCAAATACTTCTTTTTGATTTTCCTCTGTCAAAAAAATTACATTACAATATTCTTTATAATCCATCAACATATCTTTAATTCCTATTAAACCGTATTCCCTTAATGGCGTCTTTTCTTATTATTGCCCATTCATCTCCATACATTTCAGTATTGGTATAATGAATTACTTGATATCCTTTTTTTTAGTAAAAATCTTCCTATAAATTTATCCATCAAATGCCAATCTTCCCTTTCAAAATTTCCCATTCCATATTTATCAATAATATGTTTAACATTGAGACTTTTTGGAAATAATTTTTCTAATAAATCTAATTGATCTGTAGTAGTATAAGTCCTAGAATTGTCATTTACATCTAATTCTACTACACCACTTCCAAATTCATTTGGTGTCCATTCATCATATTTTTCAAATCCTTTTTGTTCTAACCACCAAGGCTTTATAGCAAATACACCTCTTTCATAGTCTTGTTTATCTAAATCAAATCCTATTCTGTGGTCAAATGAGTGATATAATTTCATATACTATACATCTATACTCTAATATATTAATAAATATGGATGTTTAAGTTATAATAGTCAAATTATTATATCTATCCAAGTACTCCTTTGCTTTTTCAAAAAACGTTTTGTCATGTTCTAAACACGATAATCCCGTATTACAATGATGACATAATAATCCCCTAATTTTACCTGTAATATGATTATGATCAACGTGTAGTTGTCTAACAAATTGTGTTTGATTTCTTCTACATAAAGCACAACAATAATTTTGATCAAATAATATTTTATTATATTCTTCTACAGTTATTCCATAATTTCGTTTTAAATGATATTTTCGTGAACTTATTTTTTGAGATTCTTTATTTATCCACTTTTTGTGAAATTTTCTTTTTTTCTCTTTATTCATAAAAATAATTAACTATTTATATATTCTTTTATATATATACAAGATGAAGCAAAAAACACCAGATTATATTAGGAAATCTCAAAAAGATTGGATAAATAGAAAATTAAAAGAAGGATGGAAACGATTTTCTACGCTCCAACCAGCAGAGATTGTTGAGGAATTAAAAATGGTTCAGAAGAAACTATATATAGAGTATAAAAATAAACATTCCAATTTATAAAACTTTGGAAGTAATTATGTTATTTATATATATGGAACCAAACAGGATTAAAGAATTAGTGAAAAAGACTATCACGGAGGTAGTAAAACAAAATAATCGACCCCAATTATCCCACGACGTAGCATTATTCTTAAAAGTAAGACAGGGAATGAAAGAGGCTATAGATACTACGGGTTATCCAGATTTTATTGACCCAGAGAAGAGAGATGCGATTGAAAATGAGACGGATTTTGTAGAAAATGCTTTGCCAGAGTTAGGTCCTCAATCTGCTAAGTATCTTGAGATAGTCGCAAGCGAATCTTACAAAAATGCAGTAGATAAAGCTGCCAGATACTCAGGAACCACTGTAGAACAGTTGCACCTAAAGTTTCCGGATGTCCACACAGCTCTAGGAATATTAATTAGTACTGCAAAACAGATAGAACATCTTGAAAGAAACAGCATACCACAATTAGAAAAACTTGCCGTAGATGTTGTTCTCTCTCTTCCCGAAAACAAATACATTAAAAAATTGGTTGAAACCAAGAAAATCATATTGGATGTTAAATTGGCCCCTGCAGAATTGCAAGAAGCTATAGCAGAGGATGAATTAAATCAACCTATGCAGAATGGTCTTACCGTTCAAGAGAACCTCGATGCACAGGTTGTTTCCGTATTAATGGGTGAAACCGAATCCAAACTCAAAAGAGCATTGGCAAATCAATTGACCCAGGGAGATGCAGTTAATAAGTTCTTTTTATATAATATGGTGAACGACCAACTTAGACAGATTGATCCCACACTTCCAGAAAAATACGGTCTTGTATCTGCAACTTCATTAGTTCTTAATTATTGGATGCCTAAAAATTCATTTTCACGGGAATTCACAAATTTCTGTGCAGTAGGAAGTGCTCAAGTCATTCCCAATGGAAACATTTACATACTCAAGGTTAGAGGAAGAAATTTTCCTCTTTTGATTCACGAACTTGTAAAAGCCATTGGTGACTATCTCTCTATGGATATTGCTTCAAAGGAAGAACTTGAGACTGAAACTTTGCCAGAAGAACTTAAACAATTTTTGGTTGGTCCTGGCCTTGATATGAGACTTCGAAATTCTATACCAGATGATAAAATTCAATATCTACCATACATCAAAAAACTTCTATACAGATTACCACTTAATCAAATCAAAGAGATATTTCTGGGTGGTGGTAAGGCTCAGGCAATCATGAAGCGCCTTATTCAGACAGCAGAACAGCAAGTAAAGAGTCAAGGTGGAGAAGATTAGTAATAATCTACTTCAAAGTAAATCCTACCCAAAAAAGAAAATTAAAATAATAATCTTCTCGCCCGTACTATATTTATCTATAGACAAGTTAATACTTGTGTCCGTATATGAATATGAAACCGACAGCAACTACAGTAAAAATACCTCAGGACCTCTACGCAGAGTTTAAAGTTTTGGGAGTCCGAAGAAGAATGACCCTTCAATCCTTTGTTGAGAGAGCAGTTTATCTGTTTGTAAACGATGAAGAGTGGAGAAACAACTTTAACGGAAAATTTTATCCATCTGGTTCTATTAACCTTGATATCTTCGAAAAAACTTTTTCAGGTTCTTTAATACAATAACTTATGATACTACCTACCGATAAAAAACCAAAGATTCTATTATTGTCTGATGACCTTCGCATGCATTCAGGCATTGCTACCATGTCCCGTGAAATTGTTATGGGAACAGTTAGAAACTACGATTGGGTTCAAATTGCAGGTGCAATAAACCATCCAGATAAAGGGAAGGTAGTAAGTATTAGTGATGCTGTAAGAAAAGAAACTGGTGTATCTGATGCAAATGTTATTTTATATCCTAATGATGGATATGGTAATGAAGATATTCTTTATGCCATCATTGACCGTGAAAAACCACAGGTCATTATGCATTTCACCGATCCTCGTTTCTGGGGATGGTTATATGCTATTGAGAAACAACTTCGCAAGAAATATCCTCTTACTTATTTAAATATTTGGGATGATATTCCCTTTCCAATGTATAATAAACCTTATTATGAATCATGCGACCTACTGATGTCTATTAGTAAGCAGACTTATAATATAAATAAACATGTTTGTGGTCCAAAGAATTGTCTCACAGTTAATGACACATACGTTCCCAATAAGCAAATTATTCATTACGTTCCACATGGTATAAATGAGAAAATGTTCAAACCGATTGCTGATGATGATAGTATGTTGAAAAAGCGTCGATTGGAATTATTTCGGGGAAAAGATTATGAATATGTTATATTCTATAATAGTAGAAATGTTCAGAGAAAGAGAACAAGTAATATTGTATTAGCTTACAGAACATTCTGTGATAATCTTACAAAGGAACAGGCAAGTAAGTGTATTCTAGTTCTTCATACCGAAGTAAAGTGTGATGCAGGTACAGATTTGATTGCTGTAAAGGAATCTCTATGTCCAGATTATGACATAGCATTTTCTCCATCCAAAATTCCTCCTGCTGATATGACTATCATTTACAACATAGCAGATGTTACCATCAATCTATCATCTAATGAAGGGTTTGGATTATCTACGGCAGAATCCTTAATGTCTGGAACCCCTATCATTGCTACGGTTACAGGAGGTCTCCAAGATCAAATAGGTCAAGTTAAGGATGATGGTTCTCTAATTGAATTCACTTCCGATTTTGGTTCTAATAATGTCGGAAAATATAAGAAACATGGAACTTGGGTATATCCAATATGGCCGGCGACAAGTTATATTCAAGGATCAATTCCAACTCCATATATCTTCGATGATATAGCTAAATGGGAAGATGCTGCTGATGGTATGATGTATTGGTATCTTATGGGTAAGGAAAAGAGAGACGCCTGTGGTTTAAAGGGAAGGGAATGGGCAATGTCCGATGGTGGAATCAATGCTACAAATATGTGTAAACAGTTTGTAAATGCAATAGATTATACCCTTAAGAATTGGCAACCTGTAAAACAGTTTGGTTTATTTAGTGAAAAAGATTATGTCGGAAACCAAATGATAAATGGTCTTGGGTTTCGAATACCTACAATTGATAAAGATAAAATATTAAGGAAAATAGAAAGTATAAATATATGAATATAAATATAATAAATATTGAAGAGAATGATGTAGTAATGGCAACTATAAATGTTGGAAATATTCCTCCTAATGAAATAGATAATTACATCAAAAAACCTATGGAAGTACTTAACGAAGCCTTCGGATGTACGGTATTTGGGATTCCGGTTCGAGAAGGTGGGTGGGATTTTACTATTATTAAAAAACCCATAATAATCAAAAAATCTAAAGTTTCTAATAAATCAAAAAAAGTATAATATCTTGATATAATAAGTTATTGAGGTAAATTAGGTTATGGAAATTCTCAAAGTTAAAAAACTAAATGATTTGGCTACTCTCCCCTCCAAGGGAAGTTCCAAGGCGGCTGCCTACGACCTTTGTTCAACAGAAGATTACACATTAAGACCAATGGAAAGGAAACTATTCAAAACAGGTCTTTCCATTGCCATTCCACAGGAAATGTATGGAAGAATCGCTCCGAGAAGTGGTTTAGCATACAAAGATGGTATTGATGTTCTTGCTGGAGTAATAGATGAAGATTATAGAGGTGAAGTAGGAGTCGTTCTAATAAATTTTAGCACTACCGAAAAACAATTCAAAATTGGTAATAAAATTGCTCAAATAATATTTGAGTTCTATAATACCGTAGAAGTTGTAGAAGTTAGAAACCTTGATGAAACTGTTCGTGGACAGGGCGGCTGGGGAAGTACGGGAGATACCATTAGAATCACAGATTCTCCCAATACTGTAAAAAATATTCCAATTGGGATTTCCAAAGAAACTAAACCACCTGCTAAGAATTATGAATCTCATGTAGATCTAATAGACCAATGGAAAAAATCAGGTGGAAGTATGGAACATCCATCTACAACATATGAAAAGCTGATCAAAGATCGTGAGAAATCAATGGGAAACCCAACATAAGAAATTATAAAATTTTAAATAAAAATAATATGAGTAATAAACCAGTTTGTGTATTTCAATCTCCAATGTGGACTCGTAGTGGATATGGCGATTTAGGACTAGCCTTAGCAAAAAGCCTTCTACGTTACGATAAGTTTGAATTGGTGTTCGTTCCTACTAAATGGGGAGGATGTAGTCGGAAGTATTTGTCTGAGGATGTCACTGACCCAATAGAAAAGCAATTGTTTGAAAAGGTTATTAAAAAACCTCTTACTAAGCAACCAGAAATTTTCATGCAATGTTCTATTCCTAATGAATTTCAGACTCCAGCTAAATACAATATCGGTATCACGGCTGGGATTGAAACCACTTTGGCTAGACAAGATTGGGTAGAAGGTCTTAATAGAATGAATTTAAATATCTGTACATCTAAACATGGAAAAGATGTGTTTGATAATGCTACATATAAAGTTCAACCGCAAGGGTCCCCAACACCTACAATTCTAAAATCATTAAAGCCTACCGAGGTTTTATTCTGGGGAACCGATACTTCAATTTATAGAAAAACAGATGATATTTCTCCATCAATAGAAACTGAATTGAAAAATATTCCAGAAGATTACTGTTTCTTATTTACAGGCCAGTGGACTAATCAAGGTGTCTTTGGAGATCGGAAAGACATAGGAAATTTGATTAGAGTTTTCCTTGAGACGTTCTCTGGATTTGGAACCAAACCAAGACCGGCACTAATCATAAAGACAAGTGGAGCTGCTATATGTAATATGGATAAATATGATATTATTGCCAGAATAAAATCTGTCAGAGAATACGCAAAGGAGAATAAGGGATTAACAGACCTACCAAATGTCTATTTGATGTATGGCGACTTATCAGAGTCGGAAATGAATTCTCTATATAATCATTCAAAAGTAAAGACAATGATAAACTTTACTCACGGAGAAGGATTCGGAGCACCACTGTTGGAATTCTCAATGACAGGAAAACCTATTGCCGTTTCTAATTGGAGTGGTCATTTAGACTTCTTAGATCCTAAACTTTGTAAACTATTGGATGGAGAAGTTGCACCCCTTCCACCAGAATCAGTGAATGAATGGTTAATAAAGGATTCTTCTTGGTTCACAGTAAATTATCTAAAGGCTTCGGAATTAATGAAAAACATGTTCTATCATTATCCGGGCTATCTGGAAAAAGGTCAGAAACTTATGGAGAGAAATCAAGAAATGTTCTCAACTATTGCCATGGATAAAGTATTTCATGAAATGTTAGACAAATACATTCCTAAGTTTGCTGTCGAAACCAAATTGGTTCTTCCAAAACTAAAGAAGATTGAAATGCCTAAAAAATTACAATCTCCTACTACAGGTTCAAAGTGAATAAGGGATTCTATCATTGGAGAAATGAGACTACTGACATCTAATTTTTAATTATAGATAAAATTGTGAAAAATGATAATTTAAATCCAATAGAAGTATTTTCTATGGAAGAATTTTTAAAGGAATCTCCTAATTTATATTCTCATAATGTTGAAAGACATGAAGATTGGAATGGCAATAACGAAAAAGAAGCTCAACGAATAATAGATAACTCAGAATATCTTGGTATTTTTGATTATAAAGGATTAAAGTATAAACTTTATAGTAAAAAAGAAAAAGAATATATATTTTATTATCTTTTACATTCTGAATGGTTATCTTTATTATTTTTGCATCAAGTTTTACCGACCAAATTAATTAATTTAAATGGTATAGAATCTGTAGATATATGGCAAAACCATGCTTTAAGAGATTTTACAAGTAAACTTGCTACATATTGGGTATTTAATTACATATTAAAAAATTATAATTTTATTATGTCAGATAAATTACACACCCCTTTAGGAAAACATTTTTGGTTTAAATTATTAAAAGAATCATTGGAAAAAAAATTAAATACGGTTGTTTATGATATTAGAGAAAATAAACACATATCACTTAATAATTTAGATAATTTTGATGATTTTTATGGAAATGAAGGAAAAGGTCATTTTAGATTTATTATATTTAAATAATGAAAATATCATATCTGATTACATGCAGCACAGAGACGGATACTTTAAAAAGATTAGTAGAGAGAATATACAATAATCTTGGTTCTGACGAGTTGGTAATATTACAAGATGAATATAATTGGGATATAAAAAGGAAAAAATATTTAACAGATATAACAGAGTTAAATAATACTACATCGGAAATACAGTATTTACCAATTTTTGTTCATCCTCTAAATTCAGATTATGGTACCCACAAAAACTTCGGTAATTCTAAATGCTCCGGCGATTATATTTTTCAACTAGATGGGGATGAATTACCGCCCGAAAATATAATAGGAGAAAATCTTCATTCTATAATAGAATCTAATCCAGAAATAGAATTAATTTTTGTACCAAGAATTAATGACTTTAAGGGAGTTAAAGAAGAGCACGCTAAGCAATGGAGTTGGAGACTAACAAATTCAAAAAAAGATGGTATTGCTCAAGGAAGACCGTTGGTAAACTGGTGCGACTACCAAGGACGCATTTACAAAAACATTATCGACAGAATAAAATGGGATAGAAAACTTCACGAGAAAATTGAAGGACATAATCAATATAGTATGCTTCCATCAGAAGAAGATTACGCTATTTATCACAATAAAACTATAGAAAAGCAGATAGAGACTAATCTTAGATACAATAAAGTATTTACGGTTGAAGACAATATGGGACATAAAGTAATATGATTAGAATAGAACAAGATAAAGATCTTAAGAATTATGGTGGTGGAAAAATAACCGATGTAAACGAGTGGTCTAACGATGATCCTAGAGATTCAGATCCTACTTGGATAGATAGATATAAATATGAATCTACTTTAATCTCGGATGTAATACAAAAAAATAACATTGTTAAAATATTAGAATTGGGAAGTGGTCCTGGTCAACTTGGTCAATTTATCCAAGAATCTAATAAAGATATAAAATATGATTTTGTGGATAGAATCTATGCGAAAAATTCTTTCGAAAAAAGAAAATATAAGGGAAGATTTTTTGTAAAAGATTTAATAAGTGGATTTGATGTGTTAGAGTTGGAGACTGATTATGATTTAGTAGTAGCCAATGATTTTCTAGAACACATCACAAATCCATGCGATATTATGATGAAAATCTATAAAATTACAAAACCAAAATCTAATATTTTCATTTCTGTTCCCAACTGGAGAATGGGTCACAATTTCATTTATAGAGGATTGTTTGATTATGATAATTTTCTATATTTTTGTCATGTTCACGGTTACGAGATGGATGATGTATGTATGTCTCCATTAAAATGTAATCCATTACCAAAATTAAGTAGTGAATCATCCATGCCTGATGAATTAATATCTAGTTGGAACTGGTATTTTTCAGGTCATAAACTAACAGAATAATATGAAAGATATAACTTATATAGTTCCTAGTAAAAATGATAGTTATGATCCTCAGAATTTAGATAAGTTAATTTTATCTATTAATACCAATGTTCAACAATTAATAGATCAAAAACTAGATGTAGAAACTATATTGATAGATTGGTGTTCTACAATCCCTTTACATACATTAGATAGAATTAAAAATGAAATTAAAGTACCTATTAATCACATCTATGTAGATAAATCATTATTGGAAAATGATGGATTAAATGTAGAAAGATATTATGAATATTTTGCTAAAAATGTAGGAATTAGACGGGCAAATAATAAATACATTTTAATAGAAAATTCAGATATTGTAAATGATGAAGACTTATCCAAATCTATTTCTAAGATGATAAATAATGAAGTTAATAATGTTTATGGAAGACCTACTATAAGAGTTAATGTATGGTATCCAAATATTGATGAATATACACATTATAATAAAATAGATGAATTTCCTTTAGGAGATTGTACTCCAGGAGACTTCATGGTATCAACAAAAGAAAATTGGATTAAAACTCAAGGATATGACGAGACAAATGAAGGGCACAGAGGTTCCAAAAGACAAACTAACATGGATGTAGAAATGTTATTTCAATTTAATAAACTTGGAATGCCTGTATATTTTCTGGAAGGATATTATCGACATATGGATCATGAAAGAGGAGGTCTCACCGCCGATCAACAATTTGGAAAGTCTGCTTGTACCCGAAATACTAATGGATATACAAATAGACCAACCTGGGGATTTACTAATTCCAAATCAGAGGTAAAAGATGGAGTAACATTTTTAACAATATAGAAATATGAAAGTCGTCAATAGACAAAATATAGAATTTTTAGTAGATGATAATACTGAAAATGCATCTTTCTGGAATCTGAACGATTGGGAAAGTAAAAATTATAGTATAATAAAGGATTTTTCACTAAAATGCACAACATTTGTAAATGCCGGAGGATGGATAGGTCCTTTCACATTATTTGCGTCAGAATTATTTCAGAGAGTGTATTCATTAGAACCTGATCCCATAGCTTTTAAAGAATTAAAAAGAAATGTAGAATTGAATAAATTTATTAATGTGAATTTAACAAATAAAGCATTATTCGATAAAAGTGTTTCCGAAATTTCTATGGGAAGTAATTTTGGCGAATTAGGAGGAAGTGGTACTAGTATTTTTCAATCTGATAAATCCATCAAGGTCCCGTGTATAACACTTAAGGAATTCTTTTCGACTAATAATATACCGCCTCTACAATCATTCTTAATGCTAGATACAGAGGGATCCGAATATATCTTATTTGATGATGTAAATTTCTTCGAAACCTATAAACCTATAATTTTAATAGAATTTCATATTAAATTTTTGAATAATGAAAATTATAATCATTTAATTACAAGTTTAAATAATTTAAAACATTTATATAAAATTGATACCGAGGCCTTAAAAAATAAAAAAATAATTCATCAGTTAATTCTTCCTATATGAAATCTTGTGTAATTTTTGCCGCTTCAATATTTGACTCATCTAGGATTAATGTTCTTAGAGAATTCTGTTTATCATTTAAACAGAACTTTTCTGATTGTGATTTTTTTACTGGAATTAATCCAGGATCAGTATCAAATTTATATAATATCATAGGAGAATATGGATTGACTGGTTGCGTTAATTATGCTTCAGAAAATCTTTATACAAATACGGATGCATCAGCTTATCAAGTTGCTCTGTTAGCTTTAAAAAATCTTAAATGGAATCCAAAATATGATTTATATTGGTTTGTTCATACCAAGGGAGGAGTGAATAACAGAAGTTCTGAAAGAGAAATGTATCTTAATGAAATGCTAGGAAAGAGAAAAGAAATAGAAGATATGTTTGAAAAATTCCCACAATTAGGAAGCTGGGGAATACGAGGAAATTCTATAAGTGCAGCGGGCGTGAAATGGAATGAATATAACGTGGATTCTGGTGTTCCTATTTGTGGAAATGTAAAATTACCTCCATTTAACTACACACACGTAAATTGGTCATATATTGAAACTCTGTATGTTTTAAAAGGCGAACCTGTTGAAAATTATCTTACGGCACAATCGGATGAATTTTTCAAGACCAAATTAAGTCCCTGGTATTTTGAAACCGTCATGCCTTGGGTTCCCTCACGTTGCGGTTATTTTCCATATGTGAAAACCAAAAGAGATTTTTGGAATAAATGTGAATTAACAGATATTACAAAACAATGGATAGACGAAAACAAACTTTCGTTAGAGAGTTATCTAAATTTATGAATATAATAACAGTGACTAAAAATGATAATTATTTATCCATTGATAAATTAATATTTACAATAACCGAAAATATTAAAAGGTTAAAATCTAAATATTTATTAGTTGATTTATGTTCTGATACCCCTTTATATTTAAATTCAGAAATTTCTTTTTTTGGAAATAAAATACACCATTTAGTTGTAAAACCATCTGTATTAAATAATAATGGTCTAAATCCAAATATTTTTTATGAATACTTTGCCAAAAACATAGGAATGAGAAATTCTGAGGAAAACTATTCATTATTAATAAACAGTGATATTATAGTGAGTGACGAATTTACTAATACTATTAATAAATTTATTAATGATAAAACTACAAATTTTTGTCTCAGAAGTAATTGGAGAATAGATATAAATTATGGAGAAAGTATAAAACAACAAAAATATATAGAAATAAGTAGGTTTGATACAATGTGCGGCGAGGGAATAACAGGAGGTTATGCTGGAGATATAATTTTCATGGATACAGATACATTTAAAAAATCTCGAGGTTATAACGAAATAGATTCTCAATGCAGAATTTCTAAACAGACTCACCTAGACCGTGGATATCTTAAAAAATTAAAAACTTCAAATGTCAATATTATTAGTTCCGATTCTTGTTATCATTTATACCATAATAATAGAGTTAATGATCTAAAAGGAACTGATGACCACAATTATATCAATAATGAAAATTGGGGATTCGCAAATAGCAAAAGAGAACAGATTGCTGAAAATGTTACTATATTAACATGAAAATATTAATATCAATAGCTAATTATGGAGATTCTCAATTAAATTATCTAAATACAATTATAGATGAATTTAGATCGTATAAAAGATATGATATAACTATAAATGTTCATAGTACAGTTCCTGTGTATAGGAAAGATATAAATTTAACATTATATGATCCATCTATAAAAACTAAATTGGTTTCTGTTCATAGAAAAGAATTTGTGAATTCTATAGAAGATTATGATTTATTTTTATATACTGAAAATGATATATTAATAAAAGAAGAAACCATAGATACTTTTCTAAAATATGAATTACTATTAGATATAAATCATTGTTTAGGATTTATCAGATATGAAAAACTCCCAAACGATGAAAATATTTATATTACTCCTGATGTATTTTTCAATGTACCTAAGAGAGGAATGGATAACAACAATATTAATATAAATAATATATCTTATTTCACGTTACAAAATGACCATCAAGGATGTTGGATTTTATCACAAAATAAATTAAAAAATATAATTTCTAATTTTCAATTTATAAGTGATACATCTAATTTAGAATCAGGAGCAAGTGAAATATATAGTAAATGGATACATGGTATAAATGGAGTAAAAGGAGGACCTATTATTAAAATATATACAAAAAATAAAGAAGATCTAGATAAATGCTTGATACATCATTTATCTGACAAATATTGTTCACCATCTTATAGAATGAACACATATCAATGGTTAACATCAGAAATAAAAACTATCTAATATGAGTAAAAATATATCAATATTCATAGTAAATTTTAACAGATTTTTACCAGTAAAAATGTTGGTGGAATCTCTTCTTAAAAGAAATTATACAAATGTAACAATTCTTAACAATGCTTCAGAATATCCTCCATTAGTGGAATGGTATAAGACATGTGGAGTAAAGGTTCATAACATAGGTTCTAATCAAGGACCATATATTTTGGATAGATTGCCGGAATATTATCCTATAACCAAGAATCAATACTATGTTTATACGGATGAAGATTGTGTTCCTATAGAAGAAACTCCGGAAAATTTCATAGATAACTTAATAGAATTAAGTAAAAAATACAATATACCAAAAATAGGTCTTGGATTGAAAATAGACGATTTACCTGATTGTAATATACACAAACAAAAAGTTATAAATCACGAATCCAGTTTCTGGCACAGAGATACTATAAAAGATGATTTATGTACTCTATATAAAGCTCCTACTGATAGTACCTTTGCCCTTAATGCCCCAGGTATAATATGTAGATTAAATAATGATATTGATTATCGGTCTGGATTTCCTTACATGGTAAGACACATCCCCTGGTATTATGATACCGATAATCTTCCAGAAGATGAAATACTTCTAAGAAAGAAAAAGTTAAGTAACATAGGACATTGGTCATCAATGTAATGAAAATTCTATATATGTCTAAGTTTGATTTACCAGATTTCATGAATGATATGGTATTTCACGGAATGCGCTCTTTATTTGGACCTGATGTAGTGGATTATAATGAAGCCTGGTATATGTATGATGATTTTAGAAAATACTGGAATCAACGTGTTCCGGAAAATGGTATGTCTTATGGAAGAGGATTTACACTTTATGGACGACTTCCAAAGTTAAAAATTGATAGAGATGATTTAGAAGATAAACTTACACACCACTATTTTGATAAAATTGTTTACGGTTCTATAACTAGAGATTCTAGATTTTTATTAGGATTGTCATCATTAAATTATAAACAAAAAGATGTAATTATTATAGATGGTGAAGATAACCAAACTTTTGATACTTTTTATCAATTATTAGCAACTTGCTATAAAAGAGAGCATTCTGGAGAATCTATTTACTCACACGTAAAACCAATTAATTTCTGTATCCCCAAAGAATTAATTGTGAAATCGGTTCCAAAGAAAGAAAAAGATTATGCTTATATTATTCCTGGTGATAAATCCACATACATTTATACCGACGAAAAGTCTTATTTTGAAGATTATAAAAAATCCTACTTTGGCGTGACCGGCAAAAAAGGTGGATGGGATTGTCTAAGACATTACGAAATACTAATGAATGGATGTATTCCATTTTTTACAGATTTAGAAAATTGCCCTTCGAATATAATGACAAGATTTCCTAAAACATTAGTGTTAGATACTATGGATAAAATAAAAAAACAAAATGACTTGTCCTTCTACGAAGAATGTGTTACATTATTATTGAATTGGACACGGGAGAAGTTAACCACCGAATCCGTAGCCAAATACGTTCTTGGTATATGAAAAATGCAGTAGTTATTATAAACCTTAAAGATGACCTTTCGGCTCCAAATAAGCCATATGTAGATAGGTGTATTTATGCTTGGAACTTCTGGGCCAACAAATATGGTGCTGATTTCATAGAGATAAACAACCCTATGGTTCCAATGGTCGAAGTGCCGGCAACTTTTCAAAGATGGAATATCTTCGAGTATCTTCGTAATGCTGGTTTATCGTATAGCCAGATAGCAATGGTGGACTTTGATACTATACCCTCGCCATTTTGTCGCAACTTTCTTGCACTGACAGATAATGAATTCTCGGCAGTTCCAGATGGAGGAGAGGGAAATCAATTAAATCGTGGAATTAGAATGGTAAAAGAGAATTGGGAAAAATTAAGTAAGATTGACACAAATTGGGGAAACTACTTCAATGCTGGATTTGCAGTATTTAATGAAAAACACGAAAAAGCCTTCAAAGATGTGGTGGATTTCTATAAAAATGAAAAAGAAAAGTGGATGGTCTGTAATAAAACCAAGGATTTTACAGATGACCAAACCATTCTTAATTTCATGGTTAGATATAATGGATTTAAAGTGAATCTGCTTCCACGGAGTTTTAATGTATTAGCCTGGCATGCTTGGAATTTTCTAACTCCTACGTTCACTGATTATTTTGGCAGAACCATTGACAGAAAGACAAGTATCAAAGATTCTGTTGATATTTTTCACTTATGCGGAGATGTTGATTTTAGAGAAAAAGTTAGTGAATACATGTTGGCCGATTTTAAGGAAGAATACGGACTATGAACGAACTAATTTTATATTGTAAATCCTATAACAAAGATGTCAATCGTGTAAAGATTTTGTTAAATTCTATCGATGAATATAATGAACATCGTATTCCATTTTATATCTCAGTTCCAACAGAAGATGTTCAACTTTTTAAAGATGTATTAGGTAATCCAATTGGAAAACGTGAAACGTTGGGTAACTATCAGAGATATACTCTAATTACAGATGAAGAAGTATGTGGAGAAAAATATGATCAATCTTGGGTAACTCAACAAACTATAAAATCTAGTTTTTGGAAGTTAGATCTTTGTCACAATTATGTGATGGTCGACTCAGATTCCTACTTTATTCAACCATTCTTTCTAAAGGATTTCATCATTGATGAAGAAAATCACGTTCCTTATACCATTATACACGAACAAAAGGATTTGTTCTCTTGGACAGCTAAGAATGTGGATATATTGGGATTTGACCCTCAAAGGTCGTTTGCAGAGTGCCGGCAACCTATACAGGAGCTTTTTGAGAGAAAAGGTAGATTATACGACTTCGGACCCGGTCCTATCATATGGTCAACGGCAGTATGGAAGTCGCTAGAAGACAAATATCTAATACCAAACAATATAAAATTCTCTGACCTAATCAATTCGGTCCATAGTGAGTTCACCTGGTATGGAGAATGGTTATTGACAGATAAAACTATTCCAATTTGGCCTGTGGAGCCACTCTTCAAATTCTTTCATTACATGCAAGAATATCAGGATTTCAAGAATAGAGGATATACCATTCAAAATTGGGCAAAGAACTATATGGGAGTAGTTATGCAATCTAGTTCAGGTCTACCACTAACATATTAATATGAATAATCCAATGACATTCTGTATAGGAACTTGTAACAATTTGAATTATCTTAAATTGGCAATTCATTCTGTTCGTAAGTATTCTCATTTCAAGGATGCCCCTTTTATCATCTTCGCTGAAAATTGTACAGATGGAACCGATGAGTGGCTAAAAGAACATTATATAGAATATAATCTTAAAATTTATATAGAACATAATGATGAAGAACATACCAAGGGTATTGGTGGTGGAATGAATTTCTGTGTTGATAGAGTAAAAACAGAATATATCATGTTTCTACATGCTGATATGTTTGTATCTAAAAATTGGGATTTAGAATGTCTTAAGATTTTTGATAAATATCCTAATGTTCCTATGTGGGTTAATCCAGAACGTTTTCAACCAAATTTGTTTAAAGAAGATTCACGTCCAGGAACAGTAGTTTTCAATTATAATGAAACTGACCCGTTTAAACCTAATCTTTTTGAAGATGATGAATGCTTCGGATATAAACATGATAATTTTAATGAGCAATATTTTATAGAATATGCTGAAGAATTTTCTAAAATGAATACTGATAGAGAATTTGAAAAAGGAGAAGGTGTATCAGGTTTAATTCGTAAGAAAGATTGGGATTATCTCGGAGGAAATGATCCTCGATTTGCCCCTGCTTATTGGGAAGATACTGATATTTTCATAAGGTCTCAACTGGCAAACTATAAGTTTGTTATAACTTGTAATTCCGTTGTATTCCACTTTGGAAGTAGGTCCGATAAAAGTAACTTTCCTAATGATGAAATAATTAGGTCGGAAAGGTCAAAGATGTATGAACAACGTGGAGCCAAACGATTCTTTGAGAAATGGGGATTCTGGCCGGCTCATACAGAACAACAATTTGTTACATATCCTCCCAATATTGATAAATCAAAATATCAACATCTAATTAGATTAAATGAAAACACTAGCAGTAATCCTACATCATAATACACCTCAATATACAGATGCATTGTATGAACTTTTAGAGCCGGAGCAAAAATCTGGAAACTATAATCTTTTAGTAATGGATAATGGTTCATCGGCAGATAAAAAAAGTAAATATGCTTCATTAGAAGTTAACGAGAACGTATATTTTGGAGGTGCGATGGATATATTGTTTAGAGATATTTGCACTGGAGAATGTGGTGATGGAGAATATGACTCTCTTCTATTTCTTAATAGTGATTTAATAGTGGGAAAAAATTTCGTCAAATCTCTTAGAACAGAAATGACATTACTAAACATGTTTGATATTATTAGTCCGTGTATCATTCAACCAGAGAAAACTCAAAATCATTGGAATCAAATGTGGTCTTGGGGAACTGATATAACTAGAAATGTCAAATGGATAGATTTACAATCTCCTCTTATTTCAAAAAGATTTATAGAATATCTAAATAAAAACAAAACTTCGGAAAATATTATAGACCCACTTTTTTTGAGAGGTTGGGGAATTGATATTTGGTTTGGAATAATGGCAGAAAAGGCTGGATTTGTTACTGGAGTATGTGATTTTGTTCCAGCAGTTCATTTAGGTTCAGCAACTTTAAAAGTATTAGGAAATACCAATGAATATTGTCAATTGGCTGAACAAGGTATGTATGAATTTTTTAATAAAAATAATTTGATGAATGAGTTTATAGATATGCGTAAGTGGGCAGAGAATTACAAAGTATGAAAAAATATATAGTTACAACAACAATTAATCCTCCAACAGATGCGGTTTATAAGTTTCTAAGTAGAACTGACTGGCATATGATAGTTGTAGGAGATACCAAAACTCCTCACGATGAATTCAGAAAATTGGAATTACAATTTCCTAATTTAACATATATGGATTGTGAATTGCAGGATAAAATGTATCCTGATCTAAGTGCTGTAATAGGGTGGAAATCTATAAGAAGAAGAAATATTGGATTTGTGGCAGCATATAATAGTGGAGCAGATATAATCGCCACAATAGATGATGATAATATTCCATACCAATGTTGGGGTGAAAAACTATATGTAGGACATGATATTCAAGAAGTAGAGATTTATGATTGTGTAACATCCGTGTTTGATCCTCTATCTGCCACAAATAATAATCATTTGTGGCATAGAGGGTTTCCTATTCAACTGATAGACAAGAAGAACGATATAAAGTTGATGGGCAGAAATTATACCTATATAGACGTGCAAGCAGATTTGTGGGATGGAGATCCTGATATAGATGCATTTGAGAGAATAGCATGGAAGCCATGCGTTAAATTTACTGTAGAAACACCATATATGGGCCGTGCAATTTCTCCGTTTAATTCTCAAAATACATTCTTAAGTAGAGATTGCTTTCCCGATTACTGCGTTCTACCATTCGTTGGCAGAATGGATGATATATTTGGATCGTATATCCTCCAAGCTAAGAATCCGGATATCAATGTAATTTATAATAAAGCATCGGTTTATCAATCTAGAAATGCCCAAAATCTAGTTACCAATCTAAGAGACGAGTATATAGGTTATGAACACTGTTTAGATTTCGTCGAAAGAATGGTCAAGAATAGTGGAGACATAAAAGATAATGGCGGTATTCTACCAAAAGAATCGGTGGAGTTTTATAAAATATATCAAAAAGCATTTAAAGTATGATAAGTTTTATATTGCCAACTAAAAATACTTTACCGTATACAAAACTAGCTTACTCTAGTTTAAGGAAGTATAACACTGATGCAGAAATACTTCTGTTAGATGATTTGTCCACAGACGGTACTATAGAGTGGATGAAAACCCTAAATGACCCAAATTTAGTAACTTGGTACAATGATCCAATTAATTTTCCTAAAACATACGATGACCAAACTTTCTCAGGTCATACTATAACCTATAACATTGGTGCCCAAATGGCAAAAAATCCCATCATAGGCATTTTCCATTCTGATATGGTATGCACAGAAAATTACACTAAAAATCTAATTAAATATCTTAAACCAAAAACTATTGTAAGTGCTACTAGAATAGAACCTCCTGTTTATCCTGGAGATAATATTAAACTCATAGAAGATTTTGGAATCTACATAGAAGATTTTAAGCAAAATGACATGGAAGAGTTCGTTAAGAAAAAGGAAGTAGAATATAAAAATAAGATTACCACAAATTTCTTTGCTCCTTGGATAATGTATCAAGATGAATATTTAGATATTGGAGGTATGGATCCAATATTTGCCCCTTGGCCCAGTGAAGATTCAGATTTTATAGAAAGATTATACGGGCTAGAATACAATATAATACAAAGTTGGGATAGTTTCGTCTGGCATTTTTGTAGTAGAGGCCATAGATGGACCACTGGAAAAGTTCAAGTAGAAACAGATGTATTTAAGAAAAATCAACAGAGATCTCTCACGAAGTTTTATGAAAAGTGGGGTAAATGGCCCAACCCCCCAGCCTTTAACTATTCCAAATAAATGATTATATCTATAACACTATCTTTGTCGTGCTTTATATCTACAGTAATGCTTGTATGGTTTAAATCGGATGCATTTGTAGAATGGGCATCTCTTCTGGGATTTAGTAGTCAAGTAAAAGAATGGGAATATAAGAATCAAAGATTTGAAGACGTAACCCTAAATTATCCAAGATTCTTAAAAATGCAATCTGAAAAATTTATCTTTAGGTTGATTGGTTGCCCTCTTTGTCTGTGCGTTTGGTTGTCGGCATTAACGTCACTACTTCCCGCACTACTATTATGGTTTATACTTACATCAACATTAGGATTTTTCATAGGAACCATCATATCACTAATATGTTTCATGGTGTACTCATCTGTTATATGTGTTTCATCTCTATTTATATTCTATATAATATCTAAACTTATAAATGAAAATACATAATGCAGCAGAATTTTTTCAGTTTCTAAGATATTCTAGATTTATAAATATACATCCAGAAATAGCAAGTTTTGTAAGATGTATGGAGGAGTATGGAAGAATGTGCTCTTGTGAGCCTCACGTAGCAAAATTAGCTAAAGTAAATCAATGTAAAATGTTATATGTTAATTTTCTTTCTAGATTACCACAATTTAAGGATTTATTACTATCAGCAACTACAGATAATGTTATAGAGTTTTACAGTGATAATCAATCACTGCTTACTCTAACAAGATAACAATTTTCTCCAGTCATCTACAAGTGGTTTTACAAACATTATCTTAGGAAGAGATTTTGATACAATATATTCCTGTCCATCCTTATAACCATATTTTTCTAATGCTGCTTTAGGATCTTTTCTGGCTAACTCTCCTCTAGAACCTGTTTCCTTGACCCATAAGCCGAGAGGGCCCTTACGAATTGAGTTTCCTTGTGTCATACCAACTTCAATATAATTTGATGCTTTATAAACCGCACCAACTCTATTTTCTGATGGTTCAACAAAAGTTTCAATTAAACACAAAATCTGGTTATATCTTTCTTTCCAATATCTGCCACCATCAATTTCTAATCTTTTCAACGTCATACTACCAACATTTTTAATAGTAATTCTATCCTTAACAAGTACAAATCTAGAATTATTTGCTAATTTACCAAGATTTTTTAATCTCTGATCTTTATCCCAACCAATATAATTGTCTCTACATTTAATAGCAATAGTGGCACTTGATAATCCAATACTTCCTATATTATTACCACTGACTGACTCAAAAATATTAAATCTTAGGTTTCTTGTTGGCGAATGAGAAAATTTTTTGTATGAATGATGTTCGTTAATATTCTTAACGAACACATTCATTTTTTGTGGTGAATTAACTAAATCTAAAATTACAGGATATTTTGGTGTTTCTATCTCGAAAAATTTATTTGATATTTGATATGAATTTTCCATCTTTTCCTTTTTTAAGGATATTATTTTCAAAAGGTCCTCGCTTTCCATATCGTATATATAGTCCTTTTCTCTTTAAAAAATTAATTATAGCACATTTTCCATATGGAAATCCTTCAATCTTAAGAATTTTAGCAATTTTAATAACTCCCATAACTTTATACATATCAATAATTTTTATTGAAAAATTTTCATTAATTTTTGGAATAGTTTTTCCTAACAATTCTGGTCTTTTCTTTCCCTTATGAGGACTAATTTTTCCTTTTCTCATATTACACATTTTTTGTTTAAACTCGGGATCTCTCCACATTTTTATAGAAGCATCCGATATCTTTTTAATAATATTCTGTCTATCTGGATGAGTAGATAAAATATCTCCCCAATCTCCCCCTTCTGAAATATTATAACCTATATTTTCATTTCTAGAGTTTAATTTAGAAATCCAGTATTTTTCTTTAATATTTTGATCATTATAATCTATACAGAATTCTAATATTTCTTTCTTAAAATTTTCTTTTCCATATTTTTTGATAGAACGCCTGATATTTTTACCAGATCCAAAATAATTAGGATTATTATATTTATCTTTACCAATATAAATTTTATTATTAACCAAATTAGTTATTTTGTAAATAATTAGATTTAATTTTTTTCCAATATCTTTCTTTTGATTGCCTATCAATTCTTTCTTTATTTCGCATGTAATATTCATGGTCCCACTTCTTTTTAGCATTTTTCTTTTGCTTTTCTGTTTTATATTTCTTAATTCTACCCATATATTAATAAATATATTTAATTCGGAAAAAAACACGGAAAAAACGCATAAAAAAACCAATAGATTTCTCTATTGGTTTCTATAAATTTATATATTTAAATTATCTAAATTAATAATTTATCAACAATCGATGCTACATGCGTAACGTAAAGAGATTTTCCTTTAGAAATTGCTTTATTAAATTCTTCCTTAAGATTTTTAAGCCACAACTTTGAATTACTTTCAGGCAATTCCGCATCAATGTATTGTTTTAATTTTTCTTCTGAATTAAACATATAATGTCTAATTTCTATTATGGTTTCTTGGGATATAGGTTTTCCATCATGGCATCTAGTGACTGAATCTCCTAATTTAGCATTTACCCATTTTTTTGGATATTGTCCAATAGCTTTATCACAAAACCAGGCAGTTTTTCCAATTCTCGATTTAATATCATCATCTAGAATTTTTTTGGAGTGTGAAAAATTATATTTAGAAAGACGATTAATTACAATATTATTCATATGTGTTATTGTTCTATGATAATATATTTTTTCAT